>Ga0302286_10001833_pt1 | contig 15279 bp, 12 predicted proteins | sample III_Fen_E2_3_FD_198765 | JGI IMG/M metagenome (GOLD analysis project Ga0302286, IMG submission 198765) | Peat permafrost microbial communities from Stordalen Mire near Abisko, Sweden - III_Fen_E2_3 | ecosystem: Environmental > Terrestrial > Soil > Wetlands > Permafrost | place: Sweden: Abisko...
GGAGCAATGCTTTTACCCGTTCAATCGGTTGGTGTGATGGGTGATGAGCGTACCTATGAAAATGTAGTTGCTTTACGTGCTGTGGCTTCAACCGACGGAATGACTGCCGATTGGGTCCATTTGCCTTACGAATTTCTGGCTAAAATGTCAAACGAAATCATTAACAAAGTTCGCGGAATTAACCGCGTAGTCTACGACATCAGCTCTAAACCACCTGCAACCATTGAGTGGGAATAGAAATCAGGAAAAGAGAAAGAGTAATAAGGAATCAGAAAAAGGAAATATATAAAAAAAGAAGGTCCGCTTGAACCTCCTTTTTTTATGTCCTAATCTTTCCAATCGGGAACATTTAAAAGTCAGAATAGTCTGTTGGGTGCATCAGGATGATTACGGCTTTCGAAACGGTGTTTTGATATTCAGGCATGGCTGATAACTTTTTCCATTCAGGATGACTACCGAAAGTTTTCCAGCGTTCATCATGTTCGGCCATATCCGAATAAGCAGTCATGTACATCAGGTTGGGCATCGTACTACCTGAAATAACTTCAGCGCTAAAAACTGTATTGAATTTAAGGGTGTTAAACAGCTGGATCTCGCCACCTTCATTAAACATTTTTGCTTTTGCCCTGAATAGGTTTTCGGTAGGCGCTTCATAGCTTCTCAATTCATAGATCCGTTCTGAAGGTGATGTTTTAAAGACTGGAATGATATGCTTTGGTGCCTCAGCAAATGCCTTTAAAATAATGGACTCTTTGCGTAAAAACGGAACATTATTAAATGGGGCTCCCAGAAAATCTTTTCCTTTGGTCTGGTATTCCTCGTCTTCTGCCAGCTTTTGCTGAATATTCACCAATCTTTTCATCGATTTCAAGGTCATCCATACATAAACACGCTTCCCGTTTAATGTATCTTTTTCGAGGGGTTTAAAAACACCGACTTTTTTAACTCCTGCCCTGTGCAACGCAGGCAAATAAGCATTTTTCAGGAAGTTGTCAACTTTTGCTTCCTGAACTTTCCCGTTTAGACGGTATACCTGGATCTGGTAATAATCAGGTGATTCTGCAATGCCTGAAAAGGAGATTGCCATCATGAAAATTGAAATCAGGATAAAATAACGGGTGTAATTCCCAACGAGGTGGTTTAGTTTGTTCATTTTCTTTGATTTATTTGGTTTTGATGTGTTAAAGGTAAGAATTATCTACAACCAGAAGTAATTACTTTTTGAGAAAGACATGTTGAATTCTCAAAAACGATATCCAATCCCCAGCTTCACCCCTGAATCTATCAGACGCTGGTCACTGCCATTCCTATTAAACGAGATAATCCGGTGTATGCGCAGATTAGGATTGACTGCAAGGGTTATTCCTGACTTAAAATCATATTTCAGTCCAATACCCAATAAGGCTCCGATTCCGCTCTGGCTGTGGACCGAAGGGGATAAATTGGTATCCACGTCAAACAATAGTCCGCCGTTCAGAAAAGCATACTTCAGGAAGTTGATACGGCAGGCAATAGGAACGCATAACAACCCAATCTTTTCGTGTCGGGTCACCTTGGGATATTGCGGAGGTAAGTTGGAGGATATGGTTATTTTGTTGTCAGAATACTCCAGCCCGGTTTCAAAACCCAGCCATGAATAGATGGGATTGATGTAAGTAATTCCGAACGCAAAATACCCATCGCCTGAATATCCCGCTCCGCCAACCGTTTTTGCAAAGCTCATCAGATCACATGATCCACTCCCAAACGATATACCAATTTCCGATTTATTCTGTGCGAAACATTGCAACCCAATAAGACAAAGTAAGAGAATCAGAATTTTCTTCATATAGTAAGATTTATTACCTGTGCATTATCAATTTCAAAAGTTCGAAAACGGAGCCTGCCATAAATATGGTTAAAATGCCATATCCGTAGGAGAACTTGTTGACCTTACATAATCCCAGGACTAAATAACTAAACGTGAATATTGAAAACACCAATTGGAAGAATACCGAAAAAGTTCCTTCGATTGGAGAATCAGGAAAGAGCTGAACCCTGATAAATTGAATACTGGCAAAGGGCAATAAAACCAGTAACGGCGAGAGCGAATAGGTCTGAACCAAACGGATTTGCTTCCTATTTGCCACTCCCTGAAATAATTTACTGAAAACCCAAAGACAAGAAACAGAAACATATTTAATGAATAAAAACAGAAACAAAACTGCCACTATTCTGTACAGATATTCAGTGAGAGAATCATTCTTAGTGACAGAATACAAAATGATTTTTGGAATTTGGAGGATACCGTAAAGGCTGATGAAAAACAAGATGGTATTAATTTGAACCTCTGCTTTACCAGTTTCTTCCTTTTCCATAGAATCAATGGTTTGCCCAGGTTTAAGCCAGAAGTTAAAGATTTGTTTCATCAGTTAGTGCAGTTTAGCAAGTATAGTTATTTATCAAATATAGAAAAATTAATGTTAATCAGAATAATCTTTTGAGGAATGTTATGGCCTTTGCGTATAAAAACAGTTGACAAGAAATGGATTGCACAATTTAGCTCTAACAGTGTAGTTGAGTTTTATCTATACCTGCCTGCCTATTGCCTGCCATAATTTGTTACCCATTTGTTGTTTATTCATTCCTGAAATTAGCATATCATTTAAGGCCAACAGATTAGCTTACGATTCAAGCTTTTCCCCGACCTGTTGCATTATTTTTAATTCATTTTTGTCTTGTTAAAGTCGTAATCGGGCAGGGATTACTTGCCACCTTGTGTATACCTTGTGTATACCTTGAGTGTACCTTGTGTATACCTTGTGTGTTCGGGAACACATAAGGTATATCTAACCTATACTTTATGTATACATAAGTTATACTTAAATACAAACGTCGATATAGACCGCTTTGTAGGAGATTCTGTATTCAGTTCCTCCGGATTCAGAATCCAAAGACCGCAAATTTAGGGATGGGAAAAGGCTCCATAATAATGCAGTGTGAACTACTGCTGGGTTGGGCTTTTGAATGATATAAAACCTGTCAGGATAAAAATAATGATAGTTATCGGGTAGAATTTAATACATAATATTGAATTACTGTGAGTTGATTGCTTCATTAAAAAGTGGCCTGATAACGTAATCCAATTCCACCCTCTCCTATATAGGCCGGTGTTAGTGAAGAAGATGCCCCATGATCGGTACTCAATTTGGGGATGATTTGGCGGCCACGAGACAGTGCAATTTTGCCACAGGTATAACCGATTGCAATGGCCAGGGGGTAATCACTGATCCAGTGGACCCCGTTGTTAAGCATGGCATATCCAAGAAGGCCCATGAGTGAATATCCCACCGGTTTGATGTATTTATTGTCTGGATAGTTACCTGAAAGTATGGTTATGGTTGCCATTACAGTGGCCATATGACCTGAAGGAAATGCATCCAAACTTGATACATTTTTCTGATAGTATTTTGGATTTGGAAATGGACGCCACTCGCCGCCAGGGGTTCCTGAACCTTCGCCCATCGCTATGAAAGGACTTTCACGACCTGAAATGCGTTTTAAGAATTGTGTGGTTATGGCCAGTGTAAAAAACATTTCGGCTAACTGAGAGGTGGTTTGAAGGGCCCGGTAATCATTGGTCGCCAGTCCATAACTGTAAAAACCACCGGCAATCAATATGCTTGGCCAGCCTTCGCCAATAAAATAAAAGGCTGCGTTGAGGTTTCCGGGAAGATCGATTACAGGCACTTTAAATACCTCTACACGTGTGAATTTATGACTTGGGTCCAGATTGATATAACGGCCAAATTGCTGAGCTGCATCGGTAATATGTTGGTCAAAAGCGATAAGAACTGCGGTGCCTGCAAGAATTGCCCCAAGCTTGGGAAGATTTTTTTTTGAGAAGCTTGTTTTCCCCAATTGATAGAGATCCAAAGGAACATTTTTGGCAAATTGAAATGGCTTTGGACGGAAGAAAAGCGCTGTGCTATTTTCATCCAAATCGATAATCTGGGCTTTCTGAAGGCGAACAGTGTCGCGCCAGGCCTTGTTTACCAGAGTGTCTCTTTTTGATTCAGCTCTGAGAAGCAGCGAAGAAAAGAAGAGTATTATAAAAAGTGATATTTTCATTATACAATAAGTTTTTTAACGGAATCGGCAATTTTCAATGAAATGTCATCAAGCAAGCGATACCGTCGGGTATAAAGTGAACGTTTATTCGTTTTGATTTTCTGAATATCCTTGCGGACCATCTTCAGAGGTAGTTCATACCAATCGTCTGGTCCTGGTTCACCACCCGATTCACTCCAGAATGCATCGTAATCGAATTGTATCGCATGCAGCCATTGAAGATGAATAGTGTGCTGACGCCGGTAAGGATGAATAGCGTCTCCAACACCGTAAACAGCTGCAAGTCCCAATTGTCTTGACAACTCCTGAACGGCAAAGACCATAAATGATTTTGGACGAATACCCTGCAGTAGTTTTTGGACTTGTTTGGTTAAATCTGATTCGTTTACCGTATGCCCTTGTATACAGGAAATCCTGCAGACCCAGTTTCCCGGTTCCATCTCTTCAAACGAAAATGCTATTGTTGCTATTGTTCCGCCAAGTTGTTCACTTTCAAAAAAGAGAACAAGTTCACCTTCCTTTCGGTGCATATGATGATACCCCAGTTTCAGAGAGCCTTCGATGGAGTCAATAAGCGACCAACGCGCGATTTCTACTCCATCGGGGCAGGTGATAACCTCTTTAAATGCTTCACCCTTACTCAGGATAAACCGGTAGGTGTCGAGAATGACTTTCATCTTTTGCTCTGCCGACCATCGGATTGACATATAGACCCTTAAAGGCTTAAAATAGAGCCTTGGACGGTGTATGGCAACCAGTATAAGCTCGGGTGATTCGAGAATCCCGAACCACTTCGATGCGATTCCGGGATGAATGAGAGCGGCAAAAAAGCTCCTCCATTGCTGATTTCTACGATATTTTTTCTGATGGCCGGTGAACGTTTTTGAAGCGAGTTGCCAACCATCAAGGGCGACTGAAAGAAATGGAATTCTCAACATAATTGCATATTTAATCCCATTTGTTGAGTTTGTTTTTATATACGTAACTGGCAGATTGGTAGTAAGTTATTGTTTCTTTTTCGATTGTGGGATCAATCGGTTCAACTTTCATCTCTCCAGTTTGCGGATCTATTTTGTAATGTGTTATTTTTTGCTGCGGACTTAAAATAGTCAGACCATTGTTTTTAATGTAGCCTAGCTTCTGGTAATTCGAGATAAAGGCACGCTCTTCTTCAGGAGCCATTTTGACGATATCTTTACCAAAGAATTTAGTTTTGTATGACCAGTTCATTACTCCCAGCAATGTAGGTGCAACGTCAATCTGGCTGCATAGTTTGCTGATTTTTTGGGGGTGAACCAATCCCGGATTGTAAATAATAAATGGTATCTGATATTCCATGAACGGTAATTCGGCCTTTCCTGCACTACCTGCACAATGATCGGCTAAAATAATAAATAAAGTATTATTGAACCAGGGTTTCACACTGGCTTTATGTATAAATTCACCAATAGCATAATCACAGTACTTTACACTACCCGCCCTGCCTGTAAGAGAAGGAATATCGATGAGACCATCAGGATAGGAAAACGGACGGTGATTCGAAGTGGTCATCAGATGATTCAGGAAAGGCTTCCCATCTGCAAACGATTTGTCGCATTCTTTCAATGTCCTGTTAAACAGGTCCTGATCGCAGACTCCCCAGATATTTGCAAAGGTAATTTCTTCTTTTGAAAAGTCATTTTTGTCAACAATATCATATCCATTGTGCGAAAAGAAATTATTCATGTTATCAAAATAACCGTGACCACCGTAAATATATTTCAGATCATATCCTCGTGTTTTAAAGATCTGCCCCAGCGAAAACATGTTTTCATTGTTGGGTCTTTTAATGACGCTTTGTCCCGGCTTGGGAGGAGCCCCAAGGGTAGCTGCTTCGAGGCCGTAAACGGTACGGGTCCCGATTGCATACAGATTACTGAAAAACAGGGAACTATCGGCCAAAGCGTCTAAATTAGGGGTAATCCTGCCTAGTTTGCTTCCTTTATATCCCAGGAACTCTCCGCTTAGGCTTTCGACAGTGATAAATACGACGTTGTATCGTTTTTCTTCTCCTGAATTTGTGATTTGCCTTGAAATATCATAGGGCTGTTCGCTCAGGTATTTGCTGTTTTCGCTTTTTAGCAGATTATGAAGTTCTTTAAAGTTTTCATCATCGCTTCGGGTAGTGTAAAAAGTATTGTAATCCAGGTCGTTATTTATAAATGCGGCGAACAGTGAATGTATACCGTTTTTAGCCAGTTCGTTGTTGTAACGGTTCCTGGTGATTTCAACGGTCGTATTTTTCACCAGGATAAATGATAATAAGGGTAGAATCAGCAATCCGAACCCTGTTAGCAACCTGGTTTTTGTATTGCTTTTGCTTTCAAGTGAATTGTCCAGAAACTTCTTCCTGAGAACAAAATAAAGAAGCAGGATATCAGCAGCCAAAATGACTGAAATCAAAAGCGGCAAGGGATATGATTCCTTGATGTTTCCCAGAACTTCGGTTGTATATACCAGGTAATCAACCGCAATAAAGTTATACCTAACACCAAATTCTTCCCAGAAAAAATACTCCGATACCCCGTTGAACAGCAAAATGTAGAAGGTAATGAAATAGAAAATATAAGCCAGCCATTTATGGACTACCGAATTAAAAAACCGGTCGGGAATAAATGTCAGAAACAATACGAACGGAATCATGAAATAGGTGTAGGCAGCAGTGTCCATCAGCAATCCTGCTCCGTAGGACCACAACATATTCAGCGGATTGAGGCTTACCTCAGTGAACGACATGAACAATAATACAGTCCTGCTGATGAATGAAATGGCGATGAATACAAAATATAAGAGAAGTATTCCTCCAAACCGGCTATGAAGAATTTTTTTCAGATTTATTAGATTCATATGCTTTTAATTAAATATTGCCTGTCCCTTTTTTCAATTTGGCAAATATAGGTTATTTTCTGATTGCCCTAATCCATAGGTTCTGTTCTAAGCACCAAACAATTGCTTTAATAAAATAACCATGAGCATAAACAAGTTCTTTGTCTATTCTATAGTATCCACTTTCAGTGCTTTTGAATTATTTGTTAAACCTCATGTCATTTGCCGGAATGCGGTAAGGAATTATTGATATATACTGACCTAATTACTATATTTGTTTCCGTTTAAAGGCTTATAGTTTTTATACGAATTGAATTTATTATTAACTCATTTACAACGCAATAAAATGTCCAAATTTGTTTATCAAAAACCATTTCCGATAAAGAAAGATACCACCACATATCGGCTATTGACCAAAGATTTTGTATCGACTGTCGAATTTGATGGCCGTAAAATCCTGAAAGTAGCTCCTGAAGGTCTTGAATTGCTTGCTAAAGAGGCTTTTGCCGATGTATCGTTTTATCTTCGGGCAGCACATCTTAAAAAATTGGCTAAAATTTTACAAGATCCCGAAGCATCGGATAATGACAATTTTGTCGCCTATACCATGTTGCTTAACCAGGTCGTTTCGGCAGAAGGTGAATTGCCCACTTGCCAGGATACCGGTACGGCTATTGTTCTTGGCAAAAAAGGAGAGGATGTTTATACCGGGGTGAATGATGCCGAATATCTTTCAAAAGGCATCTTTGAGACCTACCAGGAACGCAATCTTCGCTATTCGCAGGTGGTTCCGTTTAGCATGTTCGACGAGAAAAATACAGGGACCAATCTTCCTGCACAGATTGATATTTATGCCGAAAAAGGCAGTACTTATGAGTTTTTGTTCATTACCAAAGGTGGCGGCTCAGCAAATAAAACCTATCTCTATCAGCAAACCAAATCGTTGCTGACTGAAGAAGGCCTGACTAAATTCATCAAGGAAAAGATTGGTGACCTGGGAACCTCTGCATGTCCCCCGTACCATTTGGCAGTTGTGATCGGCGGAACATCGGCTGAAGCCACTTTATCCACAGTAAAAAAAGCATCTGCAGGATATCTTGATTATTTGCCGACCGAAGGGAATGAAGGAGGACAAGCTTTCCGTGATCTGGAATGGGAAAAGAAAATTGAGAAGATATGTCAGGATAGTGCCATTGGCGCCCAGTTTGGCGGTAAATACTTTGTTCATGATGTGAAGGTGATTCGTTTACCACGTCATGCAGCTTCCTGTCCTGTCGGCATAGGTGTGAGTTGCAGTGCAGACCGCAATATTAAAGCCCTGATAAGTGAAGATGGAATTTTCCTTGAGGAACTGGAACGAAATCCTGCTCGTTTCCTTCCTGCAACAGCGCCTTATCTGCAGCCTGCAGTTAATATCGACCTGGATCAACCCATTGAAGATGTTCTGAAAATTCTGTCCCAATATCCTATTAAGACCCGCCTGAATCTTTCAGGTACATTGATTGTCGCCCGTGATATGGCTCATGCCCGTCTGAAGGAAATGCTGGATGCAGGACAACCAATGCCTGAATACTTTAAAAAATACCCTGTTTATTATGCCGGCCCTGCCAAAACTCCTATAGGTATGGCTTCAGGAAGTTTTGGCCCTACCACTGCCGGGCGTATGGATCCTTATGTTGACTTCTTTATGAGTCTGGGAGGTTCAAGAATTATGGTGGCAAAAGGAAACCGCTCGCAGCAGGTAACTGATGCCTGCAAGAAGCATGGTGGTTTTTATCTGGGTTCTATAGGAGGCCCAGCCGCTATCCTGGCCAAGGATAGCATAAAATCGGTCGAGATTGTTGATTTTGAAGAGCTCGGGATGGAAGCTATCCGTAAAATCAGGGTAGAGAACTTCCCTGCATTTATTATTGTGGACGATAAAGGAAACGACTTTTTTAAACAATTGTAGGGAAGCTTTCTTTAGAATTTTCTTTAAGCTATATAGAGAGCGGGTGATTTTTTGACACCCGCTCTTTCTATTTTGTAATTGAACACTAGTTCGGTTGGACTGTTAATTAGCTTGTAACCACTGAAAAACAAACATCATCAGATGAGTGAAGTCGAAAAGAAAAAGATAACCCGGGAAGGTCTTCGTAATGCATTTAAAATCTACCGTTACCTGAAACCCTTCCAGCGTGATTATTACCTTGGTATGTTCTTTCTTTTCGGATCGAGCCTGGCCAGCCTTGCATTTCCAAAACTGCTTGGTGAACTGGTTAATTCAGGAAACAAGGATGCATCCGCCCACAGTTTAAACGAAATAGCTCTTTTGCTTGGTATTGTATTGCTTGTACAGTCAGTATTCTCCTATTTCCGTATCGTTTTGTTTGTCAATGTTACCGAGAAGACTCTCGCCTTTCTACGACAGGACACCTACAATCATCTCATTAAACTTCCATTAAAATTCTTTGATCAGCGAAGGGTGGGAGAGCTGAACAGCCGCATATCATCCGATATTATATTACTTCAGGAAACGCTTACCTCCACACTTGCAGAGTTTATCCGGCAGATCATTATTATAATCGGCGGAATCACCTTGCTTGCCATCACTTCATTAAAACTGACTGTTTTTATGCTGGCTGTATTGCCTGGCATCATGATCCTGGCGCGTATCTTCGGGCGATTTATCCGTAAGTTTTCAAAACGGGTTCAGGCACAGATAGCTGAATCAAATACCATCGTTGAAGAGACCCTGCAGGGCATTCAGAGTGTTAAGTCTTTTACAAATGAGTATTTCGAAATTGCACGTTACAGAAAGAAAACCAATGAGATTGCAGAAGTGGGAATTACAAGCGGCAGATATAAAGGCGCATTCAATGCCTTTATTATATTTGGCTTATTCGGTGCCATGGTGGCTGTTATCTGGCAAGGTTCATTGCTGCTGTCCAAGGGTGAACTGGTTGCCGGCGATCTCTTCTCATTTGTGATTTATTCAGCATTTGTAGGCGGGACCATTGGCGGTCTGGCAACAGTCTACACAAGTATCCAGAAGTTTATAGGTGCTACCGAGGATCTGTTTGCCATTTTTAATGAAACGGAAGAAGATATTCAGCCAGTATCAAATGCGGGATTAAATGACAGACTTCATGGCGAAATCACTTTTAAAAGCCTTTCATTTGCCTATCCTTCACGACCCAACGAAGAGGTAATCAGAAACATAAATCTTCGCATACCGGCGAATCAAATGATTGCTATTGTGGGCCCCAGCGGAGCCGGAAAAACAACCATTGCTTCACTCTTACTACGACTCCATGACCCCGTTTCAGGAGCAATTCTTTTTGACGGGAAAGATAACCGGGAATATTCGTTATCGGTACTTCGAAGCCAGATAGCGCTTGTCCCCCAGGATATTTTTCTCTTTGGAGGAACCATTCGGGAAAATATAGCCTATGGCAAAACCGCTGCAACTGATAAGGAAATTACCGAAGCGGCCCAAAAAGCCAATGCAATGGAATTTATCAGCCGTTTCCCTGAGGGGCTTGACACACTAGTCGGAGAGCGTGGAACTCAGCTTTCGGGAGGGCAACGCCAACGAATAGCCATTGCACGGGCAGTGCTGAAGAATCCTAAAATTCTGATTCTTGATGAAGCGACCTCTTCTCTTGATTCAGAATCGGAACGACTGGTGCAGGATGCCCTTGAAAAACTGATGACTGGCCGCACTTCTGTGGTGATTGCCCACCGATTGTCCACTGTTCGTAAAGCAGATCAGATACTGGTGCTTGACAAGGGGAAACTGGTAGAAAAAGGGACCCATGTCGAATTAATACAAGTTCCAAATGGAATTTACCGTAACTTGAGCGAATTACAGTTTAATCTACATTAAAAATGGAATTACCTGACATTCAAAACAACAACCTGCAGACTTTTCTGAATCGTGCAGATATTATCCAGGAAACGGCCGATCAGATCATGAAAGACTTTGGTATGTTTGGTATCGAGATCAGCTTTTCGGGAAATACTGAAAACGCTTATCAGGAATTGCATGAGCAATTGATTAACCAGATATCTGTTTACCTGGATAAAGATTATAGCCGATTGATGGCTGTTTTATACCAGGTTGACATTACCGAATATGAAATTGCAAAAGCAGCACGTGAATTACCCCATTACAACGATCTTGAAGTTCTGGCACACCAGGTGATCTTCAGGGATCTGAAAAAAGTGCTGTACCGAAAGTATTATAAATCGAAGTCGGAATAAGTCCCAATATTTTATGTATAGACCCTTAGGCACATGAAAAGGTCTGATTGTCCAAGTAGTGGTTAATCTCAAGAGGATGCTATCTCTTTTTCATTGCAAATCACTCGTAACTTTAAATGCTTAATTCTTTCAGCTTTTTTGATCTTTAATTACATCTTTAACTTGGTCTTGACTAAATCAATTGAGAATTTTTATCATTAATTAGTTTTTTGTGTTATTCTGTTGTTAAAAATGCCCTTTCCCTTAATATTCCCAGATTAAGTAATTAATATTGCACACCTGAAATTAACTAAACAAATGAGTGAGTTACCAGACCATGACAATCAAGGCTAACCTAAAAATCAAAATATTTCTCTTTCCAATTTTCTTTTGTTTTGCCTTACTGGCACAATCTCAATCGTTTACTATCACGGGTAAATTGGTCGATAAGGAAACACAGGCGCCAATTCCCGGTGTAATTGTGAATGTTATAAATGTGACTGACGAAAAAGATGTTGTTGTAGTTGTAACAGGCATTAATGGAAGTTTCTCCATTCCTAACTTAAAAGCTAAGACTAATTATCTGCTTCGGGCTTCTTATATGGGTTATTCTGATTTGTTAATAACAATTGAGGGTAAAGGCAAATCATTAAGTCTGGGAACACTCTTCATGATAATAAAAACACATTCGATTGGAGAAGTAACCGTAAAAGGTGATGCTTCGACAGCAATTCAGAAGGGCGATACGATTGAAATGAATGCCAGTGCCTTTAAAACGACAGCCGATGCCTCTGCTGAAGAATTGGTGATGAAGATGCCTGGGATTTCCATGGAAAATGGTGCGTTAGTGGCTCATGGGAAAGAAGTGAAGAAGATACTTGTGGATGGCAAGGATTTCTTTGGTGAAGACCCCAGTGTTGCATTAAAGAATCTTCCTGCAGAGGTAATAGATAAAATCCAGATCTTCGATAAATTAAGCGAGCAGGCTCAGTTTACCGGGTTCGATGATGGAGATTCGGATCAAGCTATCAACATCATTACAAAGAAGGAAAAGAAGAACGGTAAGTTCGGTAAGTTCAGTGCAGGGAGCGATCTGGATGATAAATACCTTGCCGGTGGAAACATCAATATTTTCAACAAACAACGACGCATTTCAGTCATCGGCCTGATCAATAATATTAACCAACAGAACTTCACCCAGCAGGATTTAATGGGAATATCGACCAGTATCGGTGGCAAGAAAGATGGTGGTTTTAGTATTGGACAGCAAAATGGAGTTACCACAACACGCTCAGCCGGCTTCAATTACAGTGATAACTTCGGCAAGAAGATAAACGTTACCGGGAGCTACTTCTTTAACTCATCTTCAAACTATACGGATCAGATCGCATTGAAGGATAAATTCCTTTCCCCAAAACCCGATCACTTTTCGAACGAGAAGGACACCACCACCGATCGTAAGTTCAATCATAAGATACACATCCGTTTCGAATATGACATTGATTCAGCTAATACACTGATCGCTACTCCCAAATTGGCTTTCCAGACCAGCAATCCTGATAAGATCATGTTTAAAACCACCACCAAGGACTATGGCGCATTTGTGAATGAAGAAGGACTCTATACCAAGGGAAATGTAAATAATTACGATATTGAGAATGAACTGGCATTCAAGCATAAGCTTAACAGGGAACGGCGTACATTATCGATTGCGGTAACCACTGCTGCAACGAATAAAGACCCACGGAGTTCGCAAATGGGTTATTACAAAAAGACACTGACCGATTCGATTCCAACCAACGAGTATGTGGATGGAAACACCGATAGTTATAAGATATCCTCCAAAATGGAGTATACTGAGCCAATTGGCCGTATCAGCATGTTAGACTTCAACCTGACCAATGCCTTCACAGACAGCCGAAGAAGCAGGCAAGCCTATAATCTGGACAACAGCGCGCGAATACTTGATCGTATCGATTCTCTTTCGAACAAGTATGAAACCAATTATTTCAATAACCATGTGGGTATGGCTTACAGGCTGAAAAGCAAAGGGATAAAGCTTTCTGCCGGTCTTGAATATCAGCAGGCTTACCTTAATGTACCTCAAAATTCGGGTAACGATAAAACATTCAGGAATATCCTGCCAAACTTCCTGCTCAATTTAAAATCATCCAATAGCAGCCTGCGTATTTTGTATAAAACATCGACCAATTCGCCCAGTATTTCGCAGCTTCAAAAGGTAATTGACAATACCGACCGGGAGAATCTGACATCGGGTAATCCATTCCTGACGCAGGAATACACTCATGATTTAACCTTTAATTATTCTCACGCTAATCCCAATAATTCAATACTTTACACCTTCTTTCTGAGCGCTGAACATTCATTGAATTTCATTGGTGCCAAAGTCTATAAAGCAGCTCAGGATACCTTAATCCATGAGGCAGGCATAGTTCTTTTAAAGAACATTGAATTAGCCTTTCCTGTCAACATCGATCATGCGTCAAACATTAAGACTGTTTTTAATTTCGGATTTCCGTTCAAACCTTTTCGTAGCAAGATCAATGTGACCACAGGCTTCAACTATGCTCAAACTCCCGGATACATTAACGATCGACTAAACCGTTACAATTTATACAGCACAGTTAATGGAATTACCATAAACAGCGACATCAGCGAGAATATTGATTTTGCATTGTCATATACCAATAATTACAGCATAATCAAGAACACCATTTCAACCAGTGTTATTAATGTCAACAATAATCCGAGATTTACCTACCAGACCTTGGGAGCAAAAGTAACATGGATTTTCTGGAAGGGAATTATAATTCATTCCGATTTGTTGAAGCAATACGAAAAGGGTTTCCTGAATTACAACCAATATGATTTGTTACTGAATGGCTTTGTGGGTAAAAAGCTTTTCAAGGGGCAGAATGGTGAAATTAAATTTGGTGTTTTCGATTTACTCAATCAATACAAAAATATTGTTCATACGGTTAGCCCTCAGTATATCAGGGATACCCAAACAAATAACCTGGGAAGATATTTTATGCTTACTTTTACATACAACCTGAACGATTTCAAGGGACAGGGAATGTCAGAAAAAGGGAAAAAAGATAAGAAGGGCCATAAGAAAGATAAGTTTTAACAAGAATATTTATTTGACCTGTTTTGTAGTCTGAATAAATCCACTCTTAGCTTTTAAGTTGAATTCAAAGCTGTCGAGATTTTTATTTATTTCCATTTCCGTGTTTAGGTAGTAATTTGAAATAATTGTATGTACAATATCATAGGCCATTCTACCTGTTCCATTTCCTGTACCTTTAAATGAATTATTAATCAGCACGGGAGTCAGGGAGTACTCTTGTGAAATGTCAAAATTGGCCTGATCGTTTAAAATACTGATTAGTTTGTAATGAGTAATTATTGCAATGTCTATTGTTGATCCATCCATAGGTATGGAACGAGAGGATTCAACAGAAAACTCTTCCCCTATTTTTAGTTTCTTTTCAGGAAAAGAAAATTGAGAATAAGTATTTTGAACCGATTGTAAAATAGCCGATTTGTATTTATCTGCTTGTCCAGCAGATTCGATTGAATTGAATTTAAACTTACTGCCATTTAAACACAATCCTTTCAGAATAGTACCATCAGGAACCTCATTTATGTTGTCACTGCTAATTGTATTAATATACTCCAGACTTATCGGGCAATCTTCCCCGATCATTCTTCCTGTTTTTAATACAGTTTCAGTGAGTGTTTTCCTGCTTACAGAATTTGGATTTTTTTTACCCATACTTCTCAGTCTCTGTAAAGATTTCTCCGGTCCAGAGTATTTGATTACCGACTGACTAGTGCGCTCAGTGGTCTGATTGTATTTTGTGTCAGGCTGATACTTAATCATAAAGTTCACGCTGTCCTGAGGATGTTTAGTGCACGAAAACTGTGTTAATACGAGGATGAATACGATTATATTTCTCATGGGGTTATTTCTTCTTCGTTTGTGCTTTTAGCATGTTTTCATCTACACGGTACTTTACTATCCGTGTTATAAGATCTAAAGGTAAAGGTTTGTCA
>Ga0302286_10001835_pt1 | contig 15266 bp, 16 predicted proteins | sample III_Fen_E2_3_FD_198765 | JGI IMG/M metagenome (GOLD analysis project Ga0302286, IMG submission 198765) | Peat permafrost microbial communities from Stordalen Mire near Abisko, Sweden - III_Fen_E2_3 | ecosystem: Environmental > Terrestrial > Soil > Wetlands > Permafrost | place: Sweden: Abisko...
ATCAATACGGGATATTTGATGCCTGTCGAAAAGTTTTTAGGCTTCACAATCCAACCGTTCAATGATGTTCCATCAGCTGCTTTGCAGGCAAATGGTTCTTTGGGTGAGAATCCCAGCGCAGCTACCTCTTTCTTTAAAGCTGCATTTGCTTCAATTGTGCGAAGCGTCGCTCCGAAATTGTTTTTAAGAGTACTTACTTCGGGCGAGTTAAACGATGAGGCTTGTTCCACAAAATAAGAGAAATCATTGCTAAAAATGGCGTTATGTGTCCCCACTCCATCGGTCAATCGTTTTGCAATACCTTTTCCATCAACAGAATATATATCACGTCCTGTTGCCGATGTTTCGGCAGCCTGATAAAAGCTTGTTTTTTTTACCGCATCGTACCCATAGAAGTTTGTGATATCGAATTTGCCTTTGGTAAGTTGTTGAACCAGAATTCCGGTAGTAGAATAAAGATAAGCATGACGATAACCATCTTTTTCACTCACAATAGTAAAATGCTGTCCATCAGGCATAAATCGTAAGTAATTCAAATTACGGTAATCGACATAGGTGCTGCTTTTATCGGTATATATTAGTTTTGATATTGTAGAACGGGGATTGGCAAAATAAATATCCAGCTTTGTCTGGTCGCGGTCAAATTTCGCAATTGACAGCTCTTCTATCTTATTGCCCCAAATAATACGTGGATAATAAGCATCTTCATCTTTACCAACCTCCATTTTTTTAATTGTCTTATAATAAGTATCATACACCTGTACACTTGCCTGAGGAATAGGTGTGCCGGCTTTAGAGTACTTGAAAGTGACAACTTCGGGATATTCGGATGCGGAAGGAAATTCCGGATTCTTGCCTTGATAGCGTATATAACTGTAACTGTTTACTTTAGAGAGATCTAATTTGACAAAGGCAACCAACTTACTATCAGGCGACCATACAAAAAGTTTTGTACAGTCAAACTCCTCTTCATAAAGCCAATCGGGCATTCCGTTAATAATTTTACCCTCTTCGCCATCAGTAGTCATCGGAATTTCAGTGCCATAATCCAATTTATTGACATATAAATTATTGTCGCGGGCAAAAGCCACCAATCGTCCGTTGGGCGAAAAAGTGGCAGCTTGTTGAGCACTTCCTTCCGATACCGGTTTCATATTATGGCGCTTGATGTCATATACGTAATAATTTGCGCTAAATGCTCTGCGATATGTCTTCTTTGAATTGTTGTAAACCAACATTTTGACTTCTGCAGAATCCAGTTCATAGCCTTCAATTGATTTGATAGGGCAATGGATCACGCGCTTAATATTGAAAAGCGTATCAACCGCTTTTCCTGTTTTATAGCTGTATTTTATTATAAGCTTGCCTGAATCAGAAAGTTGTGTGTAAAATTCGCCATTACGCATTGAGCGAAATTCCTCTATTGGTTTTGACTTAAAATCACCGTTTATTATTCGACGTAAAAGAGCATCGTTAGAAGAATTTTGAGCAAAACCTGAAATGCAGCTTATAACTGCAAGGAGTAGAATTTGAAGTGTTCTGAACATAATCGTAGTGCATTTTATTTAGCAATGCAAAGGTAACCATTATTTTTTTGAACACGAAGGAGACAATGCTACTGTACGCACTCACCTATCCGGTCAAAAATCGAGTATGGTTTGTGTTTCTAGCAATCGAAATGTTTTGCGATGATGTGGTGTGATTCCAAATTCACGAATACCATCACGATGTGCTCTGGTAGGATAACCTTTGTTAGACAGCCAGTTGTAAACCGGAAAATCGTAATGAATAGCATCCATATAGTCATCACGGTAGGTTTTTGCCAATACCGATGCGGCGGCGATTGACAAGTATTTACTATCGCCCTTCACAATACATTGATGAGGAATATTTTGGTACTTTTTGAACCGATTGCCATCAATGATGAGATGTTCGGGAACAAACGACAATTGAGCAATTGCCCTATGCATGGCCAAGATGGAAGCATTAAGAATATTGATTTGGTCAATTTCCTCGGCAGAAACAATGCCCACCGCCCACGCAATGGCATCTTGCTCAATAAGCGGTCGGAGCTTGTAGCGCGTTTTCTCTGAAAGCTGCTTTGAATCATTGAGTTGTGCACATTCAAAGTGTAGAGGTAAAATGACAGCAGCCGCGAAAACCGGCCCGGCTAAACAACCACGTCCAGCTTCGTCGCATCCCGCTTCCACCACATCGGGTAAACAAAATGCAGCAAGATTTATGCTTTTGTTTCTGGTTCTTTGCACTTTATTCCTTTGCTTTGAGGCACTTCATCTTTCAGGAGCAATCGTAATGACTGGTCATAAGTAATATAACTCCACATCCAGTTGATAAACACCAGTAAACGGTTTTTTACGCCCACAATAGTCATAATATGGACAAATAACCAAAGCAACCAAGCCAGAAAACCGCGAAACTGCGCGTAGGGTAATTCTGCCACAGCCGAATTGCGGCCAATTGTAGCCAGTGACCCTTTATTTACATATTTGAACGGTTTGAAATCGGCGCCCTTTGCCTCAAAATGATTCAGATTATTAGCCACATTCACACCTTGCTGAATGGCCGGTTGCGCTACCTGAGGATGACCATTGGGAGTATCGGCAGTCACTACCATGGCCGTATCGCCAATGCAAAAAACATTTTTGAAACCGTTGACCTGATTAAATTCATTCACAATCACCCGATTACCTCTTCCATAAAGCTCTTTGGAGAAACCTTCGATACTATTTCCTTTTACACCGGCTACCCAAATCAGGTTTTTGGTATTAATAATGTCACCATTACTCAGGTTCACCACATCGTTTTCGTACGAATTTACTGTAGCACCGAGAATTACATCCACATGCAGTTTCAGCAAATATTCCAATGCTTCTTTTGAAGCTTTTTCAGAAAAGGCATTCAACAAACGTTGTTGCCCATCGACCAAATAAATACGCATCCGTTGTACCTTAAAATCAGGATAATCTTTCGGTAACACAAACTTACGCATCTCGGCCAGAGCACCTGCCAGTTCAACACCGGTAGCACCACCGCCCACAATCACAAAGTTGAGCAAACGTTCGCGTTCATCCGGATCGGCAGTAGTGGCGGCACATTCTAACGAAAAAATGATATTATTACGCATATCAATAGCTTCAGTAGTACCTTTCAATGTCATCGAAGAGTCTTTGAGAGCCTGATTTCCAAAGAAATTGGTATCGCAACCGGTTGCCACTACTAAGTAATCGTAACGAACTCGCCCGATACTAGTTTCCACACAATTAAGCTCTGTATCAACACTTAGTGCCGAACAAAGACGAAAGTGCAAATCTTCTTTTTTCTGAAGAATTTTTCGGAATGGGAATGAAATGGTGCTTGGCTCCAAACCAGAGGTAGCCACTTGATAGAAAAGAGGTTGAAACTGATGATAGTTTCTTTTATCTAACAATACTATTTGAAAATAACGAGGGTCTAACAGAGTGGCAACCTTTAAGCCGCCAAATCCGCCACCGATAATTACAACTCGTTTTTTATCTTTCGCAGGAGGAATATTACAAATGGTAGTCATGAGAAAAATTGTTTAAGAAATTATTCTAATACGCACTCTCACAAATAATTATCCATGTATTAGCAAAAAGAGAAAGAGGTTAACAAAAAAGCAGAAAGGCGCTTGTCGATGGATTCAACAAGCGCCTTTTAGTAGCGACTCGGGGAATTGAACCCCGGACCTCATGATTATGAATCATGCGCTCTAACCAGCTGAGCTAAATCGCCGTTTCGAGGTGCAAAAGTACTCTTTTTTTGCCATTTTCAAAACACTTCTACTGAAAATTTTTGCAATCATTTTGACAAATCTGTTTTTCTTGAAGATAATCAGCATTTTAGCAAATGGAATTTCAATCAAAAAAAAATCGCAAAAACTTGCATTTTGAAATATTGTGTCATATCTTTGTGATATTATTTTAATATCATAAACCATTACAACTATGCAACAACAAGAAACTGATTTTAAAGGATTTAAACTGTCAGGGTTTGTCATGATTTTTGCAGAACTAATTTTAATTATAGCTGCAATATTCTCGTTTATGAATGCTGGCGAAACCGGAGCAATATGGCTATTCCCTGCCTTTGCCTTTGTTTTGCTATTCGTTTTAATAATGTTCGGGTTCATGCTTATCAATCCGAATAATGCACGCGTGATGATTTTTTTCGGTAAATATCGTGGCACGCTGAAAGATAACGGATTCTTTTGGGTCAACCCTTTCTACAACAAAAAAGAAATAACGCTTCGGGCACGAAACATTGATCTTGAACCAATTAAGGTGAATGACAAGGTGGGCAATCCTATTATGATTGGCATGGTGTTAGTGTGGAAAGTGGAGGATACCTACAAGTCGGTGTTCGACATTGATGTGAATGTGATTGCAGGTAGTGCCGGACAAATGGGACAACGAATGCGTGTGTATGAAAACTTTGTAAAAGTACAAGGTGATGCCGCCTTGCGAAAAGTGGCCGGACTTTACCCTTACGATAGCCAGGATGCGGAAAACGAACCCTTAACATTACGTTCGGGTGGAGAGGAGATTAACGAAGTGCTTGAACACGAATTGAGCGAACGATTGGCAATTTCAGGTATTAAAATTATCGAAGCCCGTATCAACTATTTGGCTTATGCTGCTGAAATTGCAGGCGTTATGCTGCGTCGCCAACAGGCTCATGCCATTATTGCCGCCCGCACAAAAATTGTGGAAGGTGCCGTAGGTATGGTAGAACTGGCATTAGAAAAACTATCGAAAAGCAATATGGTAGAACTTGATGACGACAAAAAAGCAGCCATGGTAAGCAACCTGATGGTGGTGCTTTGTGCCAACGAATCTGTTCAACCTGTAGTAAACACCGGTACATTAAACCAATAAAAATCAGCACAGTGTATTATTACAGTATTCTTTTAGCACTGATAATTTGGCTATTAGCACAAGTTTTATGACCTTCTTTCAACAATCCAATTGAAATGAGTGACGAGAGTAAAATAAAAAGTTTCGTACTGCGCATGGATGACAAAACCTTTGCAGCTGTCGAAAAGTGGGCTGCGGACGAGTTCCGTAGTGTCAATGGACAGTTGCAATGGATTATTGAACAATCATTGAAGAAAAATGGCAGAATGAAAAAAGATAAGGCGGGTACCGCTTAAATTCAATCTTTCCGAGACACTATTGATGTAGCTAAATTTTAAATTTACATGGGCTGTTTGCATTTTGCAGGCAGTCCATTTTTATTTGCTTCAAGTCAACTATTTTCATAAATAATTGGAGATTTCGCATTTCTCTTTTTGCAAGCTGCAATAAAACAAAACCATCACAACCCCTTGATTTTAAAGCAATTTTCAATGATGCAGCACATTTCCTCAAAATGTTTTTTGCTCCATTGTAATTCTAATTTAGAGTGCTATTCCATCAAAATTCAATACCGAAAAGCAAGTTTCAATCAATTTCTCAAACGTTTGCATTTTTAATTTATCAATTCGGCGCGAATAAAGTTACATTTCATTAAGCCAAAGTAATAAATTTCAAAATTATTGCTATCTTTGCATCGCCATTTAGCCAACCAACAATGGAATTTTTTCCATTTCGATTCACTACCAACGTGTATTTCTACACGACCACCACAATCTAAAGAGCTCTCTTATACATTTTAGCTGAAAGCGTTTGCTATTCGGGAAATTGTTGTTTTTTTGCAATAACACAATGCAAAATACAACAAAACCAGAGAGTTATGGTTCAGATTTTAGTATGTGTCAATACTAAATTGTAACTCTCAAAGAAGTGGCATATTATTGGAAAAGTGCATTGTGGAAAATTAACAGTAACGAAAAATTTCATACCAATCCGAAGAGTCGGCTGTATCAGAAAATTTGACCATCAGCAAACTAATGAATTGATAACTATGAACTAAGTCAGAAACGATGGTCTGAAGTATAAATCTTAGACAAAATGGAAAAAAAACGAAGTATAAAATTAAAATTTAATCCATCATCAAATACTATCTACTTTCTAACACTCTGTTGTAAGGAGAGGGTAGATTATTTTGGAACTATTGATAACGACAAAATGTTATTGAATGAATCAGGAAAAATTGCATCAGACACTATAAAGTGGCTGACAAAAGAATTCCCATATATTGTGCTTCACAATCATGTAGTGATGCCCAATCATATTCATTTACTTATTGAAATTGCGCCTTTAACCGAACAGCTATCTAAATCCACATTAAAAATAAAATCTGTATCGCAACTCATAAAGATTTTCAAGACTACAGCAGCGAAACAAATACATTTAACAGGGAATACAGATTTTCAATGGCAACGTTCCTTCTACAATCATGCCGTAAGTTCAGAAGTATCTTATGACAGTGTTTATAGTAATATAAGCAACAATGCACAAAAGTGGGATGAAGATTCATTAAAATAATGAGGTATTGCAAGCGACATATTGATTGATAGAACTATATAAGAAAATTTATTATGACTAAAGAAATCTGGCTCAACCTTCCGGTGAAAAACCTCAACAAATCAAAGGAGTTTTTTACCCAACTCGGATTTTCATTTAATCCTTTATACGCAAACAGCGATGAAGCTGTTTGTCTTATTGTAGGAGATAAATCGGTGATTGTAATGCTTTTTGAAGATGCAACTTTTAAGTCATTCACACTGAACGGCATTGCTGATACAAAGAAAGTCTCCGAAGTTTTGATTTCTATTGATGCCGAAAGCAAAGAAGAAGTAGATGAAATGGCAAAAAAAGTGATACTGGCAGGCGGAACCATATACTATGAACCCGAAGATCAGGGTTGGATGTACGGATGTGGATTTGCAGATTTGGATGGCCATCGCTGGAATGTGTTATACATGGATATGGAAAATATGCCGCAAGAGTAAAGCTTGAACAGGCATAACTATTTGTAAATAAACGCGGCAAGCTGCATTGATTGAATGCAGCCTGCTGCGTTTATCCATCTAAATCCTCTTTTATAATAGAAAACAGAGGCTTAATTCATTTTTGCGAGCAATGAGTAATCGAGCAGCGTCATTGCGGCCATTGCCTCCACAATGGGTACAGCACGGGGTAACACACAGGCATCGTGGCGACCACGAGCTTTTATTGTCGTTTCGTTGCCATGTATATCCACAGTGTTTTGTTCCATCAGAATAGTGGCCACCGGTTTGAATACCACACGGAAATAAATATCCTGCCCGTTTGAGATTCCTCCTTGAATTCCTCCTGAACGGTTTGTAGTGGTGGTGATTTTACCCTCTTTATTTACAAATTCATCGTTGGACTCTGATCCGCGAAAAGGAATTCCTTCAAAGCCGCTTCCGTAGTCAAAACCCTTTACCGCATTGATAGAAAGCATTGCACCCCCTAAAGCTGCATGAAGTTTTCCAAATACAGGTTCGCCCCACCCTACAGGCACATTTTTTGCCACACAGGTTATAATTCCACCTATTGTATCACCGTTTTTGCGTACTTCACGTATCAACGTCTCCATTTTGTCAGAAGTTTCCGGGTCGGGACAACGCACAATGCTCTCTTCAGCAGTTGACAAATCATATTTGCTGTAATGCTCCGGCAAAGCAATCGGTCCAACTTGCGAAGTGAAAGCTGTAATATCTACTCCGGTAGCTCGAAGCGCCAGTTTAGCCACCGCACCTGCTACCACACGGGCAATGGTTTCGCGGGCAGAACTGCGTCCACCTCCACGATAATCGCGCACTCCGTATTTGGTTTGATAGGTATAATCAGCGTGCGAAGGACGATAAGTTTCGCGTAGATTGTCATAATCCGACGAATGTTGATTGGTATTTTGAATGATGAAGCCGATAGGTGCACCTGTGGTTTTGCCTTCAAAAATACCGGAAAGAAATTCCACATCATCGGGTTCCTTACGGGGAGTAACTATACTCGATTGTCCTGGACGACGACGATTCAATTCATTTTGTATGAATTCCATATCAATTTCAACGCCTGCCGGACATCCATCAATGACTCCGCCAACTGCCACTCCATGCGACTCTCCAAATGAAGTTAATCTGTATATATTGCCTAAAGTGTTGGACATAATGTATTGAATAATTGATGAGTGAATTTTAACCGTAGGCTATTGTTGTTGTCTTACTATGATAGTTTATGCTGTAAAAAAAGAAAAAAGTGAGAAGTGAAATGGCTCCTTCTATAAGGATTTATTCACCTCTCACTTTATACGTATGCAAAAAATATATTGCTAAAAGACTTATTTACAGCCGCAATCATCGCCACAGCCACAGCTTCCGCCTTCTTCTTCATCGCTTCCGCAGCCGCCACCGCAACTGCTGCATCCACCTCCGCAGCCGCCCTGAAAAGCAGCTAATTCTTCAGCAGTAGCTTCGTGCTCATCAAGCACAGTACCTTTGAAATGCAATGTTTCGCCTGCAAGAGGATGGTTAAAATCTACTGTAATGCTTTGATTACCAATCTCTACGACCTGTGCATTGATACGTGCGCCATCGCTGTCCATTAATGGAACAACATTGCCCACAAATACCATTTTTTCATCCAGTTGTCCATCTACTTCAAAAATGCCGCGGGGTAAATCAACCACGTTTTCGTCATCATATTCGCCATAAGCATCTTTGCTGTCAATTTTAAAATCGAAAGTATCTGAAGCAGAAAGTCCAAAAAGATTTTTTTCAAATTCTGCAAGCATCATACCGATACCGAAGCAAAATTTCAGCGGATTCTCTGCAGTAGCTTGTTCCATCAATTCTGGTTCCTCTTCTGTACCACCTACATACAGGTCGTAAATGACCGAAACCATTTTGTTATTTTCAATACTCATATTGATCAAGTGTTTGTGTATTTAGCTCATTATAATAAAAACGATACAAAGATAACGCTTTGAAGGCGAATTTCCATAGACGCTAATCATTTTGAACAAAACTTTTGAATTAATCAGGTATAGAATGATGGTAACAGGTAAATTGCTGAAATAATGCAATAATATGAAAATAATGTCGAAATTAAGATAATTTTTTTGATAAATGAAAGATTTATGGCATCTTTCATTGAAGAATACAAGAAATTTTATCTATCTTGCGCGCAATTATTATTAACCGAAAAATCTAATAAATTTCAGACCAATGGACTCATTACCAAACAATTCAAGCTCAGTAAAATTTTATAGCGGCGAAAATATCCCTTTGGAACTGCACAAAGTTCGTATTGTTCAAAAACTACATTTAGTACCTATCGAAAGACGTTTAGAAGCTCTCTATGAAGGTGGCTTCAATACATTCCAACTCAATACCACCGATGTATTTTTGGATATGTTGACCGATAGCGGCACAAATGCGATGAGTGACAATCAGTTATCGGCTATGATGGTTGCTGATGATGCATATGCTGGCTCACAAAGTTTTATCCGTCTTCAGAAAGCTGTTGAAGATGTATTAGGTCAAAAATACTTGTTACCCGTACATCAAGGACGTGCTGCCGAACACATTTTGGGTGTAGCTTATGTCAAAAAAGGGAGTATGGTTCCTATGAACTATCACTTTACCACGGCATTAGCCCATATCACCGAATGTGGCGGACAAATTGCCGAATTGCTTTATCCCGAAGCCTATGTAATAAATTCAGAACATCCATTCAAAGGCAATATGAACATTGAGGCTTTGGAAGAATGTATTCTGAAACACGGAAAAGAAAATATTCCATATATCCGTATGGAAGCTTCGACCAACCTTATCGGAGGACAACCATTCTCGATACAAAATATGCGCGATGTACGCGCAATTGCAGACAAATATGGCATTCGTATAGTATTGGATGCAAGCTTGTTGGGCGAAAACGCATATTTGGTAAAACAACGCGAAGAAGCATTCAAAAATAAATCGATGTCAGAAATTCTGTTAGCATTTACAGGAATGTCTGACCTTATCTATTTCTCTGCACGCAAATTAAGCTCATCACGTGGTGGAGGTATCTGCACAAATAATTTAGCGATTTATAAAGAATTAGAAGCGTTGGTTCCTTTGTTTGAAGGCTTTTTGACCTATGGTGGTATTTCAATCCGCGAAATTGAAGCAATGGCAGTAGGTATGTATGAAACATTGGATGAAACAATGATTTCGCAAAGTCCCTCATTTATTAAATATCTGGTGGAAGAAGCAATGAAAAAAAGCGTTCCGATGATTACACCTGCAGGTGTACTTGGTGCCCACGTTGATGCCATGTCGTTCTGCTCACACATTCCGCAAACTCAGTATCCGGCAGGCGCTTTGGCCGCTGCATTCTTCCTTATTTCGGGTGTGCGCGGTATGGAGCGCGGCTCAGTCTCCAATCAACGTGACGAAAACGGAAACGAAACTTATGCGGATATGGAACTCTTGCGTTTGGCTGTTCCCCGCCGTGTGTTCACACTATCGCAAGTGAAATACGTGATTGACCGTTTGTCATGGTTGTTTGACAATCGTGAATTAATCGGTGGCTTGAAATTTTATTATGAACCACCGGTACTCCGTTTCTTTATGGGAAAACTGGAACCGACATCCGATTGGCCACAAAAACTGATGGCTAAGTTCCGTGCCGATTTTGGAGAAAGCCTGTAATCAATGAATAATTGAATCCGAAATTGCTCTATAAAGAGCAAAGATTCATTACTTAATTCGCTTTCAATATTGTTGAATTTATCATATTCTCGCAAGGTGAAAATTATTCGCCTTGCGAGATTTTTTTGTTATTCTCAACCAAAATAGCTATCCTTGCAGACTAATATTCATTACAATGAAATTACTCCACTTGCTCTCTTTATCGGCTATCTTTCTAATTGCTCAAAATGGCAATGCGCAACATTATAAAATGCACCCTGAAATTCCGGCAGATAGCTCGTATTCCGCTAAAAACGAATTGATTAAAAACATCAAAAAATATCCCAACATTACACTGGTTGGAAATGGAGACCTGAAACCATTGACGCTTCACAATGAAATTGTATATGTCCGCTACGGTCAACGCGAAATGCACCTCGATCTGGTTCAACCGAAAGGAAAGAAAAACGTGCCTGTGGTGGTGATTATTCATGCCGGAGGTTGGCGCTCGGGAGAGAAAAACATGGACAGACATATAGCTTATGAACTGTCGCGCAATGGCTTTGCAACGATCTGTGTGGAATATAGGCTTTCGATGGAAGCCAAATACCCGGCAGGTGTGCAAGATGTAAAAACCGCAATCCGCTGGATACATGCCAATGCATCAAAATATGGTATCAATAGCAAAAAAATTGCTGTATTGGGAACTTCGGCAGGTGGCCAACTAGCCGCATTAATAGGAAGTTTGAATGGCAAATTTACCCCTTTTCAAACCAATGATTATGCACAATATTCTGACAATGTACAGGCAACTGTCGATATAGATGGCGTATTGGCGTTTATCCATCCCGAATCGAGTGAAGGGCAAGACCAACCCGGAAAACTTTCGGCTGCTACGCTCTGGTTTGGAGTTTCATCGAAAGTGAATCCCGCACCTTTCATCGAAGCTTCTGCTCTGACGCATGTGGGAAAACAATCGTCACCATTTTTGTTTGTCAATAGCGCTCAGCCCCGCTTTCATGCCGGACGCGATGATATGATTGCCAAACTGGATAGCTTTGAAATTTATCACGAAATGCATACTATCGACAACACACCACACACTTTTTGGTTGTTTCATCCATGGTTTGACACCGCAATGCCGTATGTCGTTAATTTTCTGAATAAAACGCTCAAAGACAAGAAATAAAACAAATTATACTCTATGAATACTTTCCTTATAGCCGGTTCGTCTATAGTGACACTGGCACTGATTTTTTACTCCATCAGCATTATTACCGAACAACGCAAAAAAAAGATTTCAACCTTTGTGTTAGCTTTTGTGGCTTTGGGTCTGCTGTTTGATATTACCGGCACTTTGTTGATGATAGTAGGAGCTCATTTCAAGCTGCTCACCTGGCATGGATTGATAGGCTACACAGCATTAGGGGGCATGTTGGTGGATACCATCTTGCTTTGGAAGTCCAGAGCCACCAAAACCCCATCAGCACAACTCCATCTTTATACCCGCATTGCTTATATCTGGTGGATAATTGCCTATTTTTCGGGAGTGGCAATAGCTATGGCGCATTAATTTGAGTAGTAAAATGATTCATAACAAATGGTATAACCTTGTGTGGTGCATCATACTGTGGATGTGTGTATCCAATTTTGCTGCAGCACAATACACCTCAATACGACCACTATTAAAAGAGGGAGATATTCTCTTTCAACAACTCAATGGAGGAGAATTAAGTCAGGCAATCGATAAGGTAACCCGCGGATACCATGGTCATGATTACAACCACTGCGCCCTGGTGGTGCGCGTCAACGATACTTTACAAGTGGTGGAAGCTATTGGAGCAAAAGTCCACCTATCGTCCATCGAAACTTTTGAAAGTCGTTGTTCACAAAGCAATATACTTATCGGACGATTGAAACCAGTCTACAAACGCCTGATTCCGAAAATCGTGAAAGCTGCACTAAAGGCTCAGGGAGTTCCTTACGACGATTATTTTGAAATGAACAACGGAAAGCTCTATTGCAGCGAACTGGTGTATGAAGCTTTCAAAACCGCCAATAATGGCAAACCGTTTTTCAGGCTTCAACCTATGACATTCAAAGACCCCGACACACATTGCTTTTTTCCGGCATGGGTTAGTTATTACCAATCGCTCCACTACCCCATTCCTCAACATAAGCTCGGTATTAATCCCGGATTATTGTCTCGATCTCCGAAAATAAACATTGTAGAAATTCCTCATTCCAAAAATCAATAAACTTTAATCTCCCAAACTTACATCCAACATACAACAAATGGCTGTTTTCTAAATAGAAAACAGCCATTTGTTGTATGTGTAACCGGCAATATTCAGTTATTTGAACAGAGCATCCAGCTTTTGATATAAGTGGTGTACGTTTTGAAGAGCGGCGTCAATTTGTGTGGAACTTTTCTCCGCAATTACTTGTTTCAGTGTCACGGTTGCAGTGTATAATTCCTTTGCATTTGCATAAAAAGCGGAAGTTTTATCACCCAAACGTTTAGTTAGTTTTTCCTGAGGATAGTTGGTAATTGCATCGGCTTTAGTAATAAAGTTATCCATCTCTTTTGCAATTTCATTGTATTGTTTGGCCGGATTAAGTTTGTGAAAAATAACGTAAAGTGACTGATGATACTCATCCATTTCTTTTACAGCCGGTTTTACAACTCTGTTCATTTGCTCGTAGCTTGAATGGATTTTTTCAGCTGCCAGTAGTGTAGCACTTTCGTCATTAGCATCACATGCTTTATAATAATTTTCTGCAGCCACATTAAAATCTTTCAATTTATTGTTCCATTGTTCTTGCTTTTCTCGTAGAATACCTGACAATTTGGCCTGATTTATTTTTACCATATAAGCCTGTATTTGAGGAACCAATGCTTTAAAAGCTACCATGTCCTTTGCCGGATAAGCTTTGTGCCAAAGCGGATAAATGATTTTGTGAAAAGCCGATAATTCGGGAACCGCAGATGAAATTTCGGTGGAATCAATTTTAGTTTGTGCAAACGAAACCTGAGTGGTTAGGCAAAACAAAAACAGTGCTGAGAGTAAAATGTTTTTTTTCATTATAGAAGTAGATTAATGCGTTTGGGTGATATTATTCCAAAGACAGTTCCTTTGAATTCATTGTTAAGATGATATTGATTTGTGATTATCTGAAGCGCATTTTTTGAGTTACATTTAGCCTGAGTAGTATAAAAAGCATCACGGTAAATGACCAAAGCGAAGAGCCTCCGTAACTAAAAAACGGCAGCGGTATGCCTATTACCGGTGTTAACCCCAACACCATCCCTATATTAATCAATATGTGAAACAGCATGATACTCACAATGGAATAAGAATATACTCGAGTAAATGTATCACGCTGATTTTCTACAAGATGTATCATTCTGTAAAATAGAAGTCCGAATAAAATCAATACCCCGGCAGCACCTACAAAACCGTGTTCTTCACCAATTGTGCAAAAGATAAAATCAGTATCTTGCTCCGGCACATATTTCAACTTGGTTTGCGTACCATTGAGAAATCCTTTGCCAAGCCATCCACCCGAACCGATGGCAATTTTCGATTGGTTTACATTGTAACCCACGCCTTTCGGATCTTTTTCCATTCCCAGCACCACTTTTATACGTGTCTGCTGATGCGGTTCTAATACATGATCGAAGAAATAATCGCCCGAAAAACAAACTGCTACAGATCCGATAGCAAACAACGAGATCCATAGATAGGTTCTCTTCCGCTTATATATGTAATAACCAAACAGATAGACCAAAGAACCGACAACGGCAATCAACGCAAAAATATTATACTGTACATCAAACCAGATATTTAAAAATCCGGCAATAGCAAAAAGCCCCAACGTACCCAATAAGATATAGAGTGTTGTCTGCCCATCGCGTTCGTACGCTATCAGACAACCCATTTCAATCACCAACACCACAATAAAAGCCAATAAATAGCCTAAAGAACCCACATTACTATATACCGGAACTTCACTCAAAGGTATGATAATCAGGAATAAGACTACCACGCAAGCTGCTACCATCAAAAAGACACCTGGCAAACCCTCGCGATATAACATAAGGAAAAAGGCAAAAAAGACCAATGCCGAACCGGTTTCCGATTGTAAAATAATGATAAGACATGGAGTAAGAATAAGTAATATGGCTTTTAAAGCATCCATTCTGTTGGACATAGAGAAGCCCGTTTTACTAATAAATTTCCCTAAAGCCAATGCAGTTGCCAATTTTGCCAACTCTGCAGGTTGAAAACTTACGGGTCCAAACACAAGCCAGGAGTGAGAACCTTTAATATTGGGCGCAATGAAGATAGTGAGCACCAATAATAGCAAGACCGCTCCGTAAAAAAGATAAGCCATCTGTTCATATATCTTGCAGTCAATCAGCAAGATAGAGCCAGCAATAACTAATGCACATGCAATCCATATAAGTTGTTTACCCGAACGATAGGAAAAGCTCCAAAAGTTGGTTTGTGCATAATCGTAACTGGCGCCATACACGTTGAACCAACCAAAAATGATCATTGCCAAAAACAAGGCAACAATCCACCAATCAATTGTTTGTGAAAGTTTAATGCGTCGTTCCATAGCTGGGTATCAAAATAGT
>Ga0302286_10001836_pt1 | contig 15261 bp, 10 predicted proteins | sample III_Fen_E2_3_FD_198765 | JGI IMG/M metagenome (GOLD analysis project Ga0302286, IMG submission 198765) | Peat permafrost microbial communities from Stordalen Mire near Abisko, Sweden - III_Fen_E2_3 | ecosystem: Environmental > Terrestrial > Soil > Wetlands > Permafrost | place: Sweden: Abisko...
GGTCAGCCTTTTCCATCAGCATAGTAAAATTAAAAACCGGAACAGGTACATTCAGGTCAAATCCACCGTCAAATCTGAATTTAAGGTTCTGATCATTAACCACCAGGTTCCCTTCGAATTTGCGATTCTTGATATCTCCATTGAGATGAATGTCTTTATAGTTGTAATTATTTACCTGAATACTGTCAATCTGGCCCGAAACGGTTGCATTAAAGTCCTGAGTTTTTGGGTTCAATAAGCCCTGTATGTTTCCGTTAAAGGTAACCCGATCTAGGATTTCAGTCTGCAACAACTCTCCGGCCTTGAAATCTATTGTTTTCAGCTTACCGTTAATTTTCAGCATTTCTCCTTTTGAAGGCAAAAATGATAAGTCGGTAGTCAACACTCCCCATTTGGAACGAAAAGTACCAAAAGCTACAAAGTCGCTAAGAAATCCCGTGAAATTCCCGTTATATTCAATGACTCCTGCCTGAAGTAAATTATCGGGAATATTTAATCTTTCGAGATGAAGAATTGCAGGAAGTTTAACCCTTTCAATATCGTTTAAATCGGCAAACGATCGTTTCAGGTCAAAGTGCATATACGTTTTTGTAATATCGGGTAATCCGTTAAGGTAAAAATCAAAGCTCAACCGTGTATTTTCCCCTAAACTAAGCTCTGCATTTTTCCCTTTCAAATCCACTGGAGTGCCTGAAAACAGACCTGAAACCTCAATTTCTTCATCCATCCCCTTCAACGAAGGAATCATAAGCGCAATGTCTTTCAGGCCAACGACCGATTTTTTGAGTTCCATGCTAAACTTAATCTTTCCCGGATCAAGTTCGGGGCCGGTATTACTTTTATCAATCCTGATGTTTGCCTCTGATATTTCCGAGTTTGCTGTTTTTATATGAAGTTTATCCAGATATACAGAGTCAGGAGTGGCAAGCAGATGGGCCGAAAAATCATGAAGCTCGAATTCTTTACCATTATTCATCTGCAGACGATTGATCTGAAAAGCAATAGTTCCGTTATGAGTCACCATATCGGATATTCCAAGACAAATATCATACAGGTAAATCTGATGTCTCCCAGTGCTATCGTGGTAGGAATACCTGACTTTTGCATCGTTAAATTCAAACCGTTTCATGGTGAGATCAAAATTAACACTGTCGATTTTTAAGGTGTCCTTTGCTTTCAATAACTTGACCAGGAACTCGTAATTCGGTGTTCCGAGCGAATCAGTATCAATGTGAATGATTGTTTTATTTAGTTTGAGTTGATTTATTCCAACATAAAATCTTTTAATACTGAACGAATCAACATTGGCAACCAGTTCCTGTACATATATAAGTGAGTCGTGCTTCTGATCTTCAATTAATACATCCTGCAGTACTATTTTGTTGAAAAAAGCAATGGAAACGCCTTTAACCGTGACAGTTGTACTATATTTTTCTGAAAGATGTTTTGCGAGGATACTTGTTAAATAAGTTTGCACCACTGGGCTCTGAAGTATCAGCCAGAAAGAAAAGATGAGGACACCCAAAGTGCCCAAAATGGACAATCCTATTTTAAATGTTTTTTTGATATTTTTGTCAATCAAATTTGAATACAAAATAATACAAATACCCGGATAAAAACCAGTCTGTCTAACAATTTAACGAACTAACAGACTTTTTATTGACCTCAATGAATAAAGAAAATGACATCCTGATTTTGGGAATCGAATCGTCCTGCGATGATACTTCAGCTTCTGTGATAAAAAACGGTTACCTGCTCTCGAATATCATTGCCGGACAAAAGGTTCATGAGGCCTATGGCGGAGTGGTTCCAGAGTTGGCCAGCCGGGCTCATCAGCAGAATATTGTCCCAGTCGTCGATCAGGCGCTTAAACAGGCAGGGGTTAATCCCAAAGATATCACAGCCGTTGCCTTTACCCGAGGTCCGGGACTATTGGGATCATTACTTGTGGGGACTTCATTTGCCAAGGGTTTTTCATTGGCCACAGGAGCTCCAATGATCGACATTAATCACCTTCAGGCCCATATACTTGCCCATTTTATTCAGGAATACGACACACCCTATGACCCTCCCAAATTCCCTTTCCTCTGCCTGCTGGTATCAGGAGGAAATTCGCAGATTATTGTCGTTAAGGATTATCTGGATATGGAAGTATTAGGCCAAACCATCGATGATGCTGCAGGTGAAGCATTTGACAAGTGCGCCAAAGTGATGGGACTTCCCTACCCCGGCGGACCATTTGTGGACAAACTCGCCAAGGATGGCAACCCCGATGCCTTTAAATTCTCAAAACCCCGTATACACAATTTCGATTATAGCTTCAGTGGATTAAAAACAAGCTTCCTGTATTATCTGCGCGATCAACTCAAAGAGAATGAAAATTTTATTGAGGAGAGAAAGGCCGATCTATGTGCTTCGCTCCAGAAAACAATTATCGATATATTGCTCGATAAACTGGTGAAAGCGGCAAAAGAAACCGGTATCCGTGAAATTACAGTTGCCGGTGGTGTATCCGCCAATTCAGGCCTGCGAGAAGCATTGATACAAACTGCAGTGAAGCATCATTGGAAAATGCATATTCCCAAATTTGCATTTACAACTGATAATGCTGCCATGATTGCAATTACAGGCTATTTTAAATATCAGAAGGGCGAATTTATTGGCATGGATGCAGTTCCATTTGCCCGAATGGACATCAGAGTATAGAATTTATGTGATCATAGTATTTTCAGCATCCACAATCCGCAGCCGAAGTGTTTGGTGTTGCCTAAGGGCGCCGATAAATATTCAAATCCGAACTTTTCATAGATTTTAAGTGCCAAATGTAATTCAGTCAGGGTTTCAAGATAGATCCGTTTAAATCCATTGTCCCGGGCTGTCTGCAGGCAATGTTCAATTAATGTGCGCCCCAATCCAATTCCCCGGGCTTCGGGAAGTAAGTACATTTTTACCAGTTCACAGGTCCCTTCTGGCAATTCTTCAGTGGGGAAAATGCCTCCGCCACCCAGTATTTTACCTTCAGACTCGGCCACAAAATAGGCCGATTTTGGCATGAGAAACACTTCGGACAAAGCATCTGTACTCGAATCGAAATAAACAGTACCCTGGCGGTTAGCACCAAACTCCGCTAGCGTATTACGGATGATTATGGCTAGCTGACCGTTATCGGATGGATGTATGGTCCTTATTTTTATTCCTGAAAGAAGATTGAAAGTTGGGTCAGTCATGGATTATTCGCTAATAAAGTAAATAATTACCCAAAGATATCAGTTTATTCCTTTCCACCATTCAGATGCAGAAGCAAATTCATTCAGGTTTACCTCTTCTCCGATCATGGGATTGATTAGTGGTACATTTAAGTGGAGAGCCTCTTTGGTGACCCGTTCGATCGGTTCATCCCAGGCATGAAGCGAGAGAGCAAACTTGCCCCAGTGAACTGGCATCAACATCTTTGTTTTTAAATCAATGGCTGCCTGAACGGTTTCTTCAGGCTTCATATGGATGTATTTCCAGGATTTGTTGTACTGACCACATTCGAGCAGGGCCAGATCAAACGGACCGTGTTCAGCGCCTATACGGGCGAAATGAGTATCATAACCAGAATCACCACCTATGAAAATCTTTTTCGTTTGGGTCTGGAAAACAAATGAACACCAGATGGATTGATTTCGTTTAAAATTCCTCCCTGAGAAATGGCGCCCTGGAGTGGCGGTAATGCTAAATTCGGAATCCAGAACAGCTTTTTCATTCCAGTCCAATTCAATGATTTTATCCGAATTAAATCCCCAGTATTCGAGATGAGCTCCGGTACCCAGGCCGGTAATTACCTTTCCAATTCGGGGCATTAATTTCATCACGGTTTGATAATCCAGGTGATCCCAGTGGTCATGTGTAATTACCAGATAGTCGATTGCAGGCAGGTCTTCCACTGTATATACATCGCTGCCGGGAAAGCTCGGGACCATAAAAGAAAACGGCGATGCACTGCCGCTGAACACGGGATCGACCAATATCTTTTTTCCGTCAATCTGCATAAAGTAGGATGAGTGCCCAAACCAGACCAGGAGATTCCGTTTCTGATCCAAAGTCAGGAGATTAGTCTTTTTCGAGGGTAACCTGCTATCTGGTTTTTTGCGCTTGCTTATCTTGAAAATACCATCCCTTATCATTTCAAATCTACTTACATCCTCTGCAAACACGGGAGTAAAAGTCAGGTTTTGGAAAGAAGCACCTTTGTAGTTTGGCGATTTTCTAATTCGTTCAAGGCTCTCGCCTGATGCAGCTTTTCCAAATTGTGTTTGATTTACTATGATAACAGTGAACAGTGCTGTTAGGATCAGAATTGATAGTATTACATACATAGTTTTCCTCATTTATACCTATTCGCCTTTGCCAGCATTTTCATGTCTTTCATTTCCAGAATATTTTTTGGATACCCGATTAATGAAGCATTAATCATGGCTGCAGCCAGATCTATCAGTGTTATCACCAAATTGGGAGTAATTACTTTCATCAAATAAAACAATCCTTTCAAGTATTTATAAGTCTTGTAATAAGTTTGAGATGGTTTCAAAGGCAGAAACGGTACAATTCCTCCCGGTCGAAAATTATATACTTGTTTGAAGGACAATTTCATTAAATCGTTTTCGGTTTTACCTTTTACACGTGCCCACATGGTTCTTCCACTTTCGCTACTATCGGTACCTGCACCCGAAACATAGCAGAAAGTCATATCTGGATTATATTTGGCCAATGTGGATGCGAAATTTAAGGTAAGAGTGTAGGTTAACTTACTATACTCGGCTTCATTTTTACCCAATGCGGTAACTCCAAGGCAAAAATAACATGCATTGTAGCCTGATAGCCTGTCAACCAGTGATGAAATGTCTGAGAAATCGCTGAGAATGATCTCTGTTAGTTTAGGATGTGAATAGCCACACAGGGTACGCGTTATCACCAAAACCTTTTCAACTTGGGGGTGATTAAGGCATTCATGAAGAACACCTTCTCCAATCATACCTGTTGCACCAGTAATAATGACATTTAGTTTATTCATTGCTCTCTGATATATAATTATATAAACTATATCAATATACTCATTTCCTGATATTTTCAGAAAATGTTCACCGTCAACAATATTCGATTTGGTAAATATAGCTCAGGACCTGATAATAACCACACTGATGCCAAATTGTTTGAGTTCGTCGCTCAAATACCTGTACCCATTAATTTTCAGCAGGAGAATCAGTGAACGGATCACTAACAAACGGACGTACATCGGTCAGAAACATTCCTGCAGTTTGCGCAGCTCGCATTCCCAGTTCTCCATCTTCAAAAACCTGGCAGAATTGTGGCTCGATATGCAGTAATTCCGCACATTTCAGAAATGTTTCGGGTTCAGGCTTGTGGTGATTAACATCATCTGCAGTTACAATCACATCAAATAATTCATCAATCATCAGTTCTTTCATTTGAAGCATTGCACTGGTTCGGCTGGCTCCAGTACCAACAGCCATGGGCATTTTCCCATGTGCATTTTTCATCAGATCAACAACAGCATCATGGGGTCTGATTTTATTGATGTTTTTCCAGAACTCCTGTTGTTTCATTTTGACAATTTCCCCGACATCAATGCTCAGGTTCTGTTCTTTCTTGATCCTTTCAGCAAAAGCGATCGTCGGCATTCCAGTCATTTCTACCAGGATGTGTTCATCAAAGCTGCATTTCAATTTTTTGCAGACAATATGCCAGCTTGCTATATGAACAGGCAGTGAATCAGACAATGTTCCATCAAGATCAAAAATCAGGGCCTTAGCCTTTGGGTGTATTTCAAGTTTCATGAAGTTCAAATTTAATAAGCATCCAATCTTTTATGAAAGATCAGATCCCTGGCTTTCAATTTTACAGGCAGCAAAATTAGCAAACTTTACTGTATTGAAATTTGAATCAGAAAGTTTGTCGTTCAGAAGAAATATTCTCATTTTTGCATGCCTACCAGTTCCTACCAGTTTGTAGCAATTGGAGTCTCATATACCTAAATCCAACTTTATGAAGTATTTCTTATTTATAGTTCTTATTGCAGTCATTTCAACAGCCTCAGGGAAAAACAAATACAAGAATGTTCCTTATAACGAAAAGACTCCGCATGACTGGGAAAACCCTGCAGTTTCCGAACTAAACAGAGAAGTTCAGCGAGCTTATTTTATTCCTTTCGCTACAGCTGATCAGGCTATCCAAAATGATATCTGGAAATCGCCCTTTATTCTATCACTCAACGGAACCTGGCAATTTCACCTGTCACACACACCGTACGTGCGTCCTTTCTACTTTTTTAAAGACGATTTTGATACCGATGACTGGTCCACTATTAAAGTTCCTGGAAACTGGGAATTGCAAGGGTTTGATGTGCCAATCTATACCAATATCCGATATCCTCACGCTGCCACCCCTCCAACTATCCAAAAGAATTACAACCCGGTTGGCTCCTATAAACGTAACTTCACCATTCCCGAAAGCTGGAATGGACAGGATATCATCCTGCATTTTGGTGCCGTAACTTCAGCTATGTATGTCTGGGTTAACGAGCAAAAAATAGGCTATAGCGAGGATAGCAAAACACCTGCAGAGTTTAATATTACCAAATACCTGAAGAAGGGAGCCAATTCACTGGCTGTTGAAGTATACCGCTGGTGCGACGGAAGTTACCTGGAAGACCAGGATTTCTGGCGGATGAGCGGAATGACCCGCGATGTATTCCTGATGGCACGAAATCCACAACACATCAGCGATTACCGTATTTCTTCTCCGATGGTAAATAATTATAAAGACGGAGAATTTAAACTGTTAGTTAATGTTTCTAATTCTTCTGTAAAGACTCCGAATATGACTGTAGAAGCCGTTCTCTTGGAAGGAGATAAAATGATTGCAGAAATGAAACAGTCACTACAAACAGCTGCCAAACCAGTTTCGGTAAACCTTACAGCAAATATTCCCGGAGCCAAATCCTGGAGTTCGGAAAATCCGAACCTTTATAAACTCCTGATTACTTTAAAAGATGCATCAGGGAAAGTAATAGAGGTTCTTCACCAGGATGTAGGCTTCCGAACTATTGAGATTAAGAATGCTCAGTTACTCGTAAATGGTGTGGCCATTTATGTAAAAGGGGTCGATATGCACGAACATAATGAAATAACGGGTCACTTCCAGGATGAGGCGACTATGTTAAAGGATATTCTTTTGATGAAATCTCACAACATCAATGCCGTCCGTTGCTCACATTATCCTGAACCTGAACGCTGGTACGAGCTCTGCAATAAATATGGGATCTTCCTGGTTGATGAAGCCAACATCGAATCGCATGGAATGGGTTATGGAAAAGAATCACTGGCGAAAGACCCTACATGGAAAGATGCTCACCTCTTCCGCACCAGAAACATGTTTGAACGCGACAAAAATCAGCCTTCGGTAATTATCTGGTCATTGGGTAATGAAGCCGGAAATGGAGTAAACTTCGAAGCCACCTATGCTTATCTGAAGTCTGTTGATCAAAATCGTCCCGTTCAGTATGAGCGAGCCGACGGCGGAGCAAATACCGACATCATGTGCCCCATGTATGCGCGAATCAATAACATGGAAGATTATGCCAAAGGAAAACCCACCAAGCCTTACATACAATGCGAATATGCCCATTCGATGGGTAATAGTACGGGCAATCTGCAGGATTACTGGGACATGATCGAGAAATACCCTGTTTTGCAGGGTGGATTCATTTGGGATTGGGTAGAGCAGGGAATCCTGACAAAAGATGCACAGGGCAATAAATTCTGGGCTTACGGCGGTGACCTTGGAAGTGATACATTATACACCGATGGTAATTTCTGCTGTAACGGGCTCATTAACCCTGACCGTACAGCCAAACCGGCCTTGCTGGAAGTGGGTAAAGTGTATCAGAATATCGGATTTAAAGCTGTGAACCTGAACAATGGCGAAATTGAAATCCGCAATAAAAATTCTTTTACCAACCTTTCTGATTTTGATTTCGAATGGGAAGTAATTGCAGACGGGAAGGTTGTTAAAACTGGTAAAATAGCTAATCTTGACCTTGCTCCAAATACCAACAAGAAAATTCAGCTGGATCTGAAAGTTGAAATACAACCTGCAACTGAGTATTTTCTTACTGTTTCGGCCAAACTGAAGCAAGCCAAAGGAATTTTACCTGCAGGCACCAAAATGGCATACGAACAATTCCTTTTGCCTTTCAACAAAGCTGCAGTTCCGGCATCGAAGAATAATCTTCCTTTAGTTACTTCAAAAGAAGAAGGAAACACGTTTGTGGTTGAAGGAAAAGGTTTCAAAATCAACTTCAGTAAAGAAGAAGCTACCTTAAAGAGTTATCAGTTAAGTGGTAAGGATATGTTGCTTGCAGGCCCCGTTCCCAATTTCTGGCGTGCACCGATTGATAACGACTTCGGAAACGGACTGGACAAGAGAAGCCGCGTTTGGAGAAAAGCCAGTGAAAGGAAAACCATAAAGTCTGCCACAATCAAACAAGTTGGGAACGAAGTAATGGTTAATTTCATTTTTAACCTTAGTAACGACAAAAACCAGGTCATTGCTAATTACATATCAGACTATACAGTTCTTGGAACAGGTGAAGTAATCGTGAACAACAGTTTCAGGATGATGAAAGATTCATTGCCCGAAATCATACGGTTTGGGGTAACACTGGTGATGCCACGTGAATTTGATCAGATGAGCTGGCTGGGACGCGGACCTCATGAATCATATGCTGACAGGTATACCAGCGCTTTGGTTGGTCTTTATTCGGGATTAGTAGCTGACCAGTATTTCCCTTACGTTCGGCCACAGGAAAACGGCAATAAAATTGACGTTCGTTGGTTGAGCATTGCCAACAAAGAAGGTTTGGGACTCGAGTTTATCGGGCTGCCACTTCTTTCGGCTAGCGCACACCACCAGATTATGGAAGATTTCGAATCGCCTGACCGTACCGACGGTGGAGCAAAGGCAGGATTAAAGATGATCCGCCGCCACCTCAATGATGTAAAACCACGCGACCTGACTTCTGTAAACATCGACTATAAGCAACAGGGTGTTGGTGGCGATGATAGCTGGGGAGCCTGGACACACGATCAATATCGTCTAAGGGAAAAAGCTTATAATTATTCGTTCCGCATTTGCCCGTTAAACCCAGGTGAACAGCCTGTTGAAAAAGCGAAGATAAGTTACTAATAAAAAGTCGGGAGACCGAAGACCGAAGTACCGCTCCATGAGTAGCGAATCGGTTCGAAGGAAGTAATAAACTGATAAGCTGGAAATTCCAAAAGGAGTTTCCAGCTTTTATTCAGCCAAACATGAAACCTGGAACCTGAAACCTGGAACTTTAAATTTTGAACTTTATTCTTCTTTGTACCACGACGAATATAAGCCGTAGGCTTTAGCAATGCGTTTGATTTCTCCTTCAAGCAATTCAGGACTGATGTCTTTAATTTTTTTGGCTGGAATGCCACCGTATACCGTACCGCTTTCAACACGGGTTCCTTTGCTTACAACCGAACCTGCAGCAATAATACTGTTACTCTCGATTACAACATCATCAAGCACAACAGCATTCATCCCAATCATCACATTATCGTGAACGGTACAACCGTGCAAAATTGCCCCATGCGCGATAGTTACACAGTTACCGATATTGGTAGGTGACTTCTGGTAAGTTGCATGAATCACAGCATTGTCCTGTACATTGGTATTGTTCCCAATTCGAATATAAAAAACATCACCGCGTAGCACTGCACCATACCAGATACTGCAATCGTTTCCAATTTTCACATCTCCAATAATAGTAGCCGTTTCAGCAAGAAAACAATTTTCTCCGAATTCGGGAGTTTTACCTAAAAGAGTTTTAACCAGTGCCATTTTATGATTTTCTATTTATTATACAACAAAGATACAAATTAGAGCTAACGGTTATTATCAGAAGCACATATTCCTTTTGCCTTTATCTGATTGTATATTCAGGTGTTTCATTTTACCTCGAAGAATCACCTAAAAGTATGTTTTTTGATAAATTACAGATTCAAAAGACCCTCCGTTAAAGTGACCAAACAGCAGTATAAAGTCATAGGCAGGACTGGGTTTGAGTAGGGTTTCCTTCGGTATATCTAACTGCTATTTGTACTATATCTATACATGATTCGCGTTATTAGTACAGATAGCGATCAATTACGCATTAAATGATCCGAAGCAAATACGAGGCAATCCCTTATTGGGTAACTTCGGTTCAGATTGGGAACAGGTCTTTCGCTTATCCGAAGAACGTCTGGTTGCATGGAGTAAAGGCGTTTAGAGTCAATGGGTTCATTTCTGATTTTTGTTGTAAGATTTTATCAGGAACACATTCCTAGGTTAAAGGTACAATATTGAGAATAAAAAACCTTAAGAAATGGAAGATCTAAAGAAAGTTTATTCCATGGTGAAACAATAATCCTTGTATTTAGATATTGACATATGTCTAATCAAAAAATTAAGACTATGCGGTCGGTCTTATTAAATAATGGTTATTTTTGCTGCGTGAAAAAAAGCAAGTTACTGATGAAGAAAATGGATGACATATTATTGCCTTATAAGCGACTTAATTATTAAACACTTAGAAGGTATTAATTAATATATATATTTCATATGAGATGTCAATTAATTGGCTGGGATGATGAACTTAACCGGAGATATGACTTGCATGTGAACAAACAGGAGATATGTTTAATAACTCAAAAAGTTTAGAATGAAAAACACAAAAGTAATAGAACTGGAAGAAGTCGCTATTCGGTTCTCGGGGGATTCGGGCGATGGAATGCAATTGACGGGAACGCTGTTTTCGGATACCTCGGCGCTATTGGGAAACGATATTTCGACCTTCCCTGATTATCCATCCGAAATCAGGGCACCGCAAGGTACAGTAGGCGGAGTATCCGGCTTCCAGGTTCAATTCGGGAAGAAGAAAATTACAACTCCCGGCGATTTAGCTCACGTGCTTGTTGCCATGAATCCTGCAGCACTTAAGGCTAATGCTGCATTTATGAATCCGGGAGGAACCATCATCTTTGATGTGGATTCGTTCAGTGAAAAGAATTTTGAAAAGGCCCAGTTTAAAACAAACGATCCTTTTACAGAATTAAAGCTAAACGATTATTCCCTAATCCCGGTTCCGATTTCAAGCATGACCAAAGAGAGTTTGTCTGAATTAGAACTTGACAACAAGAGTATACTACGGTGTAAAAACATGTTCGCATTGGGATTAATATGCTGGATGTTCGATCGTCCGCTCGATTATATAGAAGGGTTCATTCAGAAGAAGTTCGGAAAGAAAAATCCCTTGATCGCTGAAGCAAATCTATGCGTTGTGCATGCCGGTTACAATTACGGAATGAACCTGCAGCACATGACTCCGCAATACATTGTGCATCCTGCTCCAATCGAAAAAGGCATTTACCGAAATGTGAATGGGAACCTTGCTACGGCATGGGGATTACTTGCCGCTGCAGAGAAGTCAGGGCTTGATCTTTTTATTGGCTCCTACCCTATTACTCCTGCTACTGACATTTTACAGGCTCTTGCAGAACGAAAAGACCTGGGCGTAAAATCATTTCAGGCTGAAGATGAGATTGCAGGTATCTGTACCACCATAGGCGCTGCATTTGCAGGTTGTCTGGCCGTTACATCCACCTCAGGACCAGGATTTGCCTTAAAATCTGAAGCACTCGGTCTTTCGGTGATGGCAGAATTACCTATTGTGGTGGTCAATGTTCAACGTGGTGGACCCTCAACAGGTTTACCAACTAAAACTGAACAATCCGACTTATTACAAACCCTATACGGACGGAATGGCGAGAGCCCGGTAGTTGTACTGGCCGCCAGTACTCCATCAGACTGTTTTTACTATGCTTTTCTGGCAGCAAAAATTGCACTCGAACGAATGGTACCAGTCATACTTTTAACCGACGGATTCCTGGGAAATGGCAGCGAACCATGGAGAGTTCCTTCAATGAGCGAACTTCCACCGATCAAACCACGTAAGGCAAAGAATCCTGAAACATTCTTACCTTATAACCGTGACCCTGAAACTCTTGCAAGAGAGTGGGCCATTCCCGGAATGGAAGGTTTTGAACACCGGGTTGGAGGATTGGAAAAGAACAATGCAGGAGGTGTAAACCAGGATCCTGATAATCATCAGCGGAACAGTGAAATCAGGGCAGCCAAGGTTGAAAAAGTGGTTGACATGATTCCTGAACTTGAACTGGCTGGTGAACCTGAAGGCGATTTGCTGGTCATTGGATGGGGTGGTACTTATGGACACATGATCAGCTCAGTTTTGGCCATGCAGGCAGCCGGGAAAAAAGTCAGCCTTGCACATTTCAACTATATTAAGCCTCTCCCGAAAAATACGGCTGAAGTTTTCAGCAAGTTTAAAAAAATCGTGGTGTGTGAATTAAATATGGGTCAGTTTGCCAGCTATCTGCGCGACAAGTTACCTGAATTTAAATACAACCAGGTAAACAAGATGAAAGGACTTCCTTTCTCTGTGCACGAATTAGTCGAAAACTTTGATAAATTACTGGAGGCTTAATCATGACAAAATTTAATTATACTGCCAAAGATTTTAAGAGTGCTGCCGAAGTTCGCTGGTGCCCTGGTTGTGGTGACTATGCCATCATGAATGCGGTTCAGAAAACAATGGCCGACATGGACATTGCCCATAAAGATTTTGCTGTTATCTCAGGAATCGGATGTTCATCAAGGTTCCCATATTATATGAGCACCTATGGATTCCATACGATTCACGGTCGTGCAGCGGCTATTGCATCAGGAGTAAAATCAGCAAATCCTGCACTAACGGTTTGGGTAATGACTGGCGATGGTGATTCACTGGCAATCGGTGGAAACCATTTTATTCACCTGGTTCGACGGAATATTAATGTGAACCTGGTTCTGTTCAACAACAAGATCTACGGATTGACAAAAGGTCAGTATTCGCCTACTTCCGACCGGGGTAAGATTACCAAAACCTCTCCATTTGGCACCATCGAAGATTCATTTGTTCCCGGGCAGTTGGTATTGGGATCACGTGGGACCTTCTTCGCCCGTGCAGTGGACAACAACATTAAACATACGCAGGAAGTTCTTGCCGAGGCTGCTCAGCACAAAGGGACTTCAGTGGTTGAAGTTTTGCAGAATTGTGTCATTTTTAATGATGGGATACATGAACATATTTCAGACCCTAAGTTCCGTGCAGAACGCCAGTTGTTCCTAAAAAAAGGCCAGCCAATGGTTTTTGGTGAACAGGAAGATAAAGGCCTGATCCTTGAAAACGGCAAGTTGAAAGTGGCGAAGATAGGTGAAAACGGAATTACTCTTAAGGATTTCCTGGTTCACGAACCTGCCGAAGATAATCTTGGATTACAGGTTGCCCTGATCAATATGTCTCTTCCTGAATTCCCTGTAGCCATGGGTGTTATCCGTAGTGTAGAAGCCCCTGTTTACGATCAGGAGATGAAAAAACAGATTGAAACTGTACAGAAAACCCGTAAGATAACCTGCATGGACGACTTACTCCAATCGGGTAATACCTGGACTGTTGAAGGTGAAAACTGCGATGAACCGGTTAAGTTCTTCGATAACAAATGCTTCGGATAGGGTAAAAACTATAATAATATTCAAAGGGCTAAACGGGAAATCGCGTTCAGCCCTTTTTAATATCAATAATTTTATACTTTTACAACTCACAGAAAGAGATTAATCAAAGCATGGCTTCAACGGTTCATTCCACAACTAATAAATTAGCTTTACCAAACATAAGTTACTCCCCGGAAGAAGGCGATACTCTTTGTGAAAAACTCATTGACTGTTACAGGCAATTTACTGAAAATAATTCGAATAATTTCCTGAAAAGTTCAATAGTCAAGCAGTCCATTTTCATATCTACAACGAATAATTCAGATTACATTCTGCGTAAACAGGAATTACTAGAGTGTGCAAAAGATTTTTTTGATGAATTGCCACCTACCTCCATAATTGCACAAGCACCAGATAATGGATCCCTCATGGTAGAATTTATGTGCATTGAAGACGTTCAACCCAACGAACTAACATTTCGAAATAACGATAAAGCTTCGTGGTTGGTTATTCAGCGGGGCGACATGATGTTACTTGTCGCCGTCGGATGCTCTGAATCCGACAAACTAAATGACATTATGCATCAGAGCAACAATGCCTTTGAACAACTGCAATATATATTAGCCGAGGAGGATATGGATTTCTCGGATATCATTCGTCAATGGAATTATATTGAACAGATTACCGGGTCAATTCAACAAAACCATTCGACGAGCCAACATTATCAGATATTCAACGATGTTCGTTCAAAGTATTACCGGCAGTCTTCTTTCCTTAACGGGTTTCCGGCTGCTACAGGTATAGGAATGGATTTTGGAGGAATAATTATCGATATTATTGCAGCAAAATTTGGAAATAAAGAATCAATTGTCCCCATCAAGAGCCCGGTTCAAATCGATGCATATTCTTACACGAAAGAAGTGCTTGCTGAGAATAATAGCATGAAGAATTTTAGCAGAACCACTCCAAAATTTGAAAGGGCAAAGATGATATTAACTCCCGGCAATAAAAGTATATTTATATCCGGTACAGCAGCAATAGTTGGGCAGGCAAGTATAATTCACGACTCGGTGGAACACCAAACGGAAATGACGATTCAGAATATCCTTGGTTTAATATCAACAGAAAACCTTCAGGAACACGGAATTTCAACCATTGAAATGGCCTGCATCAATTACCTCCGTGTGTATGTAAAATTTGCCAACGATATTGAGCAAGTTCGCTCCATCTGCATGAAATATTTCCCTCGACTTCCTATTTGCTTTGTTGTTGCTGATATCTGTCGTCCCGAATTACTTGTAGAAATTGAGGGACAAGCTGTATTGAACAACTGAAATACCCACCTGCGCAAAACATACCACATAAGCGCAAAATTCACCAAGGTCCTGGTCTTCTTATTGATCTCACTTACTTTTAAGTAAGTGAATTATAAAAGAAAAGCTATATACCTAAGGCACAATGGAGTACAGGATTAAATCCTATTAAACTTAAAACTAATTGCAACTTGTGCAGCCTGAAACTTATTGAATGTTTTACAGACCCCATTTATTATACTTTTTATTTGGGAATAATCTAAAT
>Ga0302286_10001837_pt1 | contig 15259 bp, 29 predicted proteins | sample III_Fen_E2_3_FD_198765 | JGI IMG/M metagenome (GOLD analysis project Ga0302286, IMG submission 198765) | Peat permafrost microbial communities from Stordalen Mire near Abisko, Sweden - III_Fen_E2_3 | ecosystem: Environmental > Terrestrial > Soil > Wetlands > Permafrost | place: Sweden: Abisko...
TCCTGACCGCCTCATAGACGTTGGATAAAATAGATTGACCCCAATAAAGATTACGCTGCCTTTCATACCAGGGCAAAAACTCACCGCCGAATCTTTCTACCCGAGAATGATGGACAATAGCTCCGGTTAAAAATAATTCTTCATCCTTAACCCCGGTCTGTTTTAAAGCAACTATACCGGCGGAGCCAATTGTATAAGTAATCGGCATCAGAAAATCGTCAGCCAACGGGTTCATGAAATTAATACGAGCGGCATAAGCTTGCCAAGCGTCAAACATCCGCAAACAAAGAAGGGAATTATGCGGCAAGTAATCGGGAATAGGATTCCTCATTGCTCCCCAGGTCGCATTAGTCAGCGCGACAATAAGGGAGCCGCCAAAAATACGTTCTGATTTCAAAGCGGATAAGAGTAATTCTTTTGTTCCCAAATGTTCATCATATTTTTTGAGAAGATTAATCTTATCCGGTTCCCAAGACGGACAATAGATATCCCAGCCTCGCTTTAATGATTCTTTAGGGAGCAAGTCAACAATACGCCGCCCCAGCCATCCTTCATAAATATCGACCAGCTCTTGATAACCAAAAAAGTTTTGAGGAGAGAACACAGATTGTTGGAGACGGTCGGTTCCGCTGTTCATGCTCGTAACGAGATTGACCAGCGAATCGACCTGTTTCGTTTTGGTTATCTTCATTCGGATTCCTGCTTTATTTGGAGAGTTTCAGAATCCGTTTGGTATCAGCCGCTTTTGCCGCCTTGGAGCCGGAAGCCAAAATCAATTTAGCTTCTTCCATTCCCCGCTCGCTAAGCGAACAATCTGCTCCATCATTCAACAAAGCAATCGCGGCCCGGAATTCGCCAACATGAACAAGCTCTTCTTCGGCAATCGAATTGAGCAAGGCAGCGATTTTTTCGTTGCGAATTGATGTAGCAAGTTGGGAATACAGATTTGCGGCCTCAAGTTCTGCGGCCAACATTTCACGCAATGCCCGGATAAGTTCTTGGTCGGTAAGTTTCCGGTCAAGATCAAGTCCGGAAAAAGAATCTGCGAATTTTGCCATAATTGAGTTATCCTTATAAAATTATCCTTACAAAGATAATAAGCGCAATATAGCAAAATTGCAAGGTCAACACGGAGCGCTGGTTAATACTGGGTAATTATGTAGTAGGTTTTAAATTTTCGCAAACCGTAATAATTAAACCCGCTCAAAAGCGCGGCATCCGGTAATATTTCCGGCCTCATCCCTTATTACATCAGCAGGAACGATCAAGTCCGTACGTTCGGTTACAGCACTTGCAACCATACGACTAACAATCAAATAAACCCCATCAACTGCATCCGGCAAACCAGTAACTTCACCAAATGTTTGTCGGACAAATTTAACAATAATTTGTCCGGTTTTATCAATATGACCGTCAAGGCCATATCCGCCGAGTTGTTCGGTTAAAGACGTAACTCTCGCCAATCCCTCCGGCACAAACTCAACAACAGACTTGTCCGGAGCGTTATATCTTACAACATGTGGGGTAAAATTTTTAATAATCATTTTATTGTTTTCCTGCAATTAGTAGTGCCATTTCAATTAATTTTGTACGAATGTCCCCATTCATACCGGTATCAATTTTGTAATTCATTATCACATCTTTTGCTAATTCAACCAACCAATATGCCGGATAACAATATCCGGCTGTCATTTTACCATCCTCGTCGTAGTGATACGATCCGCCAGCGCGTAGTGAAAATTCGTCGCGCGCCTCGACCCATTCAATTTTAGCCCATTCACCATTTTCAAAAGACGCCCCAACTTTCCTATCCTCTAAATATTTTGCATCATCCCAATCGCAAATATTATGATTAATTGTTTCTGCAAACCATTCCCCATTAATGTTTGTGATATTATATTCTGATATTTTCCGCAAAATCTTTCCGTCGGCGGCATAAAAATAAACAGCCCTTTCAATTGCAACTTCATCCCAAGTATTCGCGGCTAACGCTGTTTCAATTTTAATCCGATTCGACGGCCTTACGATTTTCATTGTGAGTATATTGGCTTCTGAGATATTCATTCTTTGATTCTCCAATAACCGCCGTCATAATTTTGCACTATATCATCCCATAATTTTTTAACATATTCCACTAGCACTCCCGTAGAATCAATAAATTCTCCGTTAATCAGGTGATAGCCGCCATTACCAGCAGCATCCGGCTTTACTTCTTTGCCAAATTTATCATAACTTCTTGTAATTATCTTTTCCATTTTGTCATCCTTGATTTATCACTTTCAACTAATCATATTATACACCGGTATAATCGAAAAATCAAAATAAAGAACGAAAAATAATCATAGAAAAATTAAACAAACTATTCCGGTAATGTTAACTGTACCAGGCGACCGTGAGCTTTAGCGCCGGGCAAGCGTTCAACAAGCTTCTTTTTTCTCAACTGCCGGATTGCTTTGTTAACCCCGATATTAGTAACACCGATAATTTTCCCAAACTCAATGTCCCCAATGTCGCTTTGTTCCTTTACCTGATTTTCCAAATAGAGCAGATAAAGAAATTCTACTCGGCCGAGCGGGGTTTTACACATTGTCTTCCACATCTTTTCTGTAACTGTCATTTTTACCTCTTTTTTAAAATTGGAGCCGGGTGTCGGAGTTGAACCAACGACCGATTGATTACAAATCAATTGTTCTACCACTGAACTAACCCGACCCATATAATTTACGCCATCAAATAGAATACAAAAGAAACCGTCGCAACTGCAACCGCTATTATAGAGGCAACAACCAGATCGGCAATTAACTCTTTTTTGTTTTCTTTGCATTCGACAAAAAGAATATTCTTTCCGTCTGTTCTCAGGAAAGAAAAACACTTCACTTCACCGCAAGGCAAATTGGCGGTAGGTGACAAAGAAGGATTATAAAAGAAACAATCCTTACAACCTCTTTTAATCTTTTGCTTTTTTATTTGTAGTTTACGGATAACTCCGTCGATCACAAACTCCGTAACTTCGCCCGGTTGATATTCTTTCATTTTTTACTCCTTGTTTTTTTAACGGTTGTTGAATAAGGCGTACTCGTTAATTCCGATGCAAAATGCCACGACCAATTTTCAACTGTTTTCGCCCAGGCAACGCCATATCGAATACTTTCATCAGCATTATAGCAAACAGCAACCACCATTCCCTTTTCTTCCGATATTCTCGAATACACTATTTGATTATTTTGGAAGTGCGTCAGATCGGCCGTTTCATTCGACCTCCGGCAATGAACAATGTGTCGAAACAATTTGTCGGTCACGGTAAACCGGATTGTTTTTTAGGGCATCAATATCGTACCCGAGTTTTATTTTAGGCGGCGGATTATTGCACCGATCAACTAAACCTAATAACGCGCCGTAAATCCTCTTCAACATGAGTCGAACCCCTTTGAGCATTTTCTTTTTCCTCGTACATTGCTTGTTTTATCCGAACCTTTTTATCTTCTGTTTTTTGCAAATTTTCGAGATATTCTTCTGTATTCCAGGGCATCAATAATCTCAAATATTTGAACACTTTCATTTACCCTCTCCCTCAATTGTTATTTAAATTAAATTATACAACAATATAACCTAAAAATCAACCTCCGTTTCTGAAAAAACATGATCAGAACTTGTATCTATTTTTAAAGGCGTCTTTTTTACTTCCTTATATTCCAATCTCCCCAAATACCATATTAACGCCCGGCGCAGTAAATCGGCCTTTTGTTTTTCATTCATTTTTTTATCTTCCCAAACAATATCTGGGAAACAAAGTGCCAGGCAAGTTCCCTTATAAGTGCTTTCTGGTTTTATTAAAGACAAATCGGGCTTAAGCCTTGCATGCGAACGCAGCGCCTTTTGACAAATGTCGGAATAACTAATGAGGTAAGTGTCTGAATAAAATTCAACAGCTTTTTTAAGTTGTTCAAGCAATGAATTGGATACCCGGAGTTTATGTTGGATATCTACAACCAATTCCCTAAGCTTTTGTTTACGGCGGCTATCCATTTGTTTTTCTCTTTTATTCGGGCAGTTCTTTAATTCTGTTTAAAACCGCTTCTGCCCTTTCGGATGTCTTTAAATCCCGGTACTCGGCAACTTCTTTGCAGCAAAGATAATCAGGATCGTGTAACGGGCATTTACTACATTCAAAATCATAATCATCGGTTCGATATTCTGCGCAGTATGGTTCCAAACCGGGCATGTCTTTCAAAAATGGATTGTTATGGAGCAAATAAGTAATGGAGGACATTGGGTGCCTTACTAAGAACTCCCACTTACTGATAGATAAGTCTTTTGTTCTGCTCATTTTCTTGTCCTTAGTTGTAAATAGACTTTATCAATATAATCCAAATTCGCTTCTACCCGATCATTAAATTCCCTTTCGTCCAGCAGGTAGTTAACCCCGCGCAATATCATGTCGGCCCGAACAAAATCATTTACCCAAATCGCGTGATAAAAAAACTGGGGAAAATTCTGTGTCGTCAACGCATCGAAATCCTTAAAAGGAGGCGATACGAATTTTTTATGAAATCGCCCACAGGTTTTTCGTAAAGTCAAAAAGTAAAAGCCGTCGTCTTTAAAAACAACAAACAGGTGGAATATTTTTCCAGCCTTAATATTCCGCACGGGCAATACAGTATCGGTAAATGTATATTCTCCTAATCTAAGATTTTTAAGGCACCCCACAAACTTAAACTTCGGATTTATCATTTAGTTCCCAATCAAATTTAATTTTATCGTTCGTCAAGATATTTTTATCGGCTCGTTTTAGTCTTGGGAATTCCCGATAATAATAGTTACATTATACACCGGGTTAAACAAAAATCAAATATATGTAGTAACTTTTATTTAGTTTTCTTTACCGCATATTTCACTAGCCGGGGCGAATAATCCTTACAAACGGTATGTTTATACTGGCAACGGCATAAATCGCGATTAGAACAGCTATTGCAAAGATTACTCATTGCATTCGATCCCGGCAGGATGATTATTGTAATGCTGCGGATGATTTGCTTGTTCTTTCATTATTCCAAATCTCCTTCGGTTATACCGGCAAGTTCATTTAAGTCACGCCGGATTGATTGAAGCTGAATTTCAAGTCCCGACAATTCTTTTTCATCAAGACTATTACCTATTGTATCATAAAAAGTAGTTTTTTCGTCAACATAAGACGAAACCTGGGTTTGCTTTATCTTCTCCATAATATCGTCAATCTGTTGCAACTTGGATTTACCCGGTTTTGCCCGAACAAAACAATCGTCACAAAAAGAAAATTCTCGAGCCGAGTCGTGCTCAAAATTAGAAAGTTTATCGTCATACGATATTTCTTCTTTATTTACATAAAGAAAAGGATACCCATTTTTCCAAATCTTAATTACCCCGTTTTTCCATTTACGTCCACATTCGAATGCAATTTGTTGGACTTCTATCGATTGTTCGGGTGTAACCCTTATTTTTATATTCTGTCCTTTATACAAAGCCCATCTAAAATTCGGATGAGTTTCTATCTTCTTTTCTTTGGATTTATTCACTTGCCAGCTCCTTGTTATATGTGATTTCGGCGGGGAAATCTGGCAGGTTAACCAGGAGCCGCATAACTTGCCGCATTTGCGGGTGAGCCGCCTTGTCGAGGCGCAATGCAAGGATATTTTGCCACTGTTCGAACGTTGCGGTCATTATGACCTCGGTCTTGAGCGAGTTGGGCAATACCGACCGGGCTTCTTGGGGTTTGCAGCCATTATTAATCATGTAAGCATAGTATTGCTCGCTGTTTGCCATGGCGCGAAACCATGTTTGATAATTAACCCCATTAATGTTTTTAACCCAATCAAAACAAGGGCGAATAACTTGCATATTGCCGGAGCAATCAACATACCGGGTTGACTCCTGACTAAACGACGCAACTCGGTGTCGAACCAGTTCGTGGGACACGCCCCGGTCACAGATAAACCGAACAGTCATGTAATCGGCAGCTTCCGCGACAGAATACCAATCCATGTCACAACGCTTTTCTACCGGCACAAATTCACCAAATAAATCCTCCGAAAATTTGATAAAGGGTTCTGCCACGCCGTTAGCAAACCCTCTTGTATGGCGACAAAAGGCGACAAACAAATTTCTCCAGGCTCGGACATTACCGGTGGTATCCCCATTTTCATCTTCGATAATAAAAGATCCGTGGAACCCGTAGCAAAAATTCTTATAAGACGGATTTTCTCTACTCTTGAGAGTAAGATGAACGTGTTCCAGAATTGAATCGTGTTTGGTTTTGATCCGGGCCGCAACAAATCTTCGCGCCGAATCTTCAGTGATTTTATCTTCGCTCTTATAACACACCCGACCGCAAAGTTCGATTTTTTTCAACGGGTCGTGCTCGTGAATAATTTCAACGCTGGGTTCAATAATCTGCATTTTATTCTCCTTTATATCCCAATTGTTTTGGCGCAATCCAATAAGACGCACCCTCGCCCTTTACCCGAATTTCCAAAACGGATTCGGGATCAAAACTATGTTGAGTAATTTCAACAAACTCCCCATTCAAAAGAGCGGAAGTTCCGATTAAAAAACACTTGGCCCAATTGGGAGCTAGAGATAAGCTATTATCGGGAACAACAATAAGAGAATCCCCATTAGCAGAAAACAATTTGAGCCTAACCAGCCCGTTGCCCAAATTACTTTCTAATTGACAAAACAAGTGAAAACCTTCCCAGGCATTTGTTAGAACATAATCGCCCGGCAGGAAAGTTTCGTTTTTAACAGGATCGTGTTCTTTATCAACAACGACCTTCTTCCTTAGTTCCACCAATTCCTCGAGCCAAGTGGCAAGTTGTCGATGTTCGGCGGCGCAGGAACAATCCGGATTTGTATTATTATAAGAATCCGCAACTTCCCTTGAATGTTTTATTGCTTCTTCAATATTCATCTTTTCGTTCCGTTTTTACAATGTTCACGCCATAATTTACCGGTGGAGCTGGCACTGGCAGTCCTGCCGCACCAAGGGCATTTACTGGTATTGATGGCATTACTCCATCCTTTCTACTTGTACACCGTTTTCACTTACTCGATAAAAAAACAAGCCACCGCAAGATTCGCAGAATTGATCATCTTCGCTCGGCACTATGTTTTTTACTTTAAAACCTGCGTTGCAATGGGGGCAGGTGCCATCGAGTAGTATGCGACTAGCAAGTGCAGCATGGTAGTCGGCTATTTTTTGTTTCAAGGGTATTTTGCTATTCATTGTCGTCGCCGTCATCCGGCCCGTCGTCAACAGCGTTCAACTCCCCGACGTCCTGCATATGATTCCGGTACGCTGTTTTAAACTTTGAAATATCATCTTCATCCCGGTTTGCAGACCCCGATCTGAACAACCAAAGCGGACATTCCCCGTTTTCGCATCCCTTGGTCAGCCCCCGGTTATAACCGTTGCACTCCCAGCAGAACATTTTGATCGCCCGGAGCGCCTTGGGGTTCTTTAGAAATTTTTCTACAGGATTGGTCTTGACCATTTCTTCCCCGGCATGTTCTTCCCGCCACTTGGCAAGGGCATCGACTGCCGCAGTATTTTTTACTTCTTCTTCAACAAATTTTCTGGCCATGGTTATTTCCTCTTTCCGAATATTTTTTCAATGGTTTGTAAAACTTGATCGAAGTTCATCATTATGGCCAGGGCAATAATGACCGCCGCACCGCCAATATACTCCATAATTAATTATCCTTTGTTGTGATTACGACGCCTTTGTGCCTTTCGGCGTTGCTATCATATATTATAATACACTCGTATAATAAAGCAAGCGCCGGGTATAAAATAAATTGACTTTTGTTATTGGGCTTCCGGCTTCCAGGCCAATATCTTATTATAGATGATCCGGGCATAACGCTGACGGTCTTTGGCTAAATTAGCCCCAAACCAATTAAAATAATCCGGACAACCAAAATTCCCATCATCAAAAACGCAACCCTCCCCATGTTGCAAAGGACATTTGAAATCGGTGTTTTTGTCTTTTATTGAACACAAGGGGCACTGGCAAACAAGAGTGAGTACCTTTATAAGCAATTGTTTCGGGAGGGTGTTTTTCGAATCAATCTCCGGATGATCCGCCAGGTATTTCCAAACCTCGAGGCTAATTTCTTTTGCTTCAACTTGAGTAATCGTTTTCTGCTTTCCTTTTTTTGTTGTTAAATAACCAACTTCGAATCGTTTATCTCAATACAAAGTTTTACACATTTTATTTCGCTGTCGGGATCGGCAAGTAGCTTTTCGTACTCGGTTGCGGCTTTGATCTGATTGAAAACGGATCGAGCACGATTATAGAATCTTTACCTTTCCTTACAGCCTCATTGATTTCCGCAGTCATTTTTTCAACCTCGTCCCGAATTTCACCAGCAGTCATATCGCGCCAAACTTTCATTTGCTCGTTTCCTCCGGTTGTTGTTTATCCCGTCCACAAGTATATTATACAACCGTATAAGTAAAAGATCAATAGTGATGATAAAAATAATCGAAGAAAAATTGAAAACTATTTGATAGACGTATTTATTACCGACCCGTCCGGCAGCTTTAAATTAATCCTAGAGGAATCCGCGTATGAAACGCCGCCAGAACGCTTGACAACCGGCGACCCGGTATCTTGTCCGACCGGAGGCACAGGAAGCCCGGCAACGGTTAAATAATTACATCCGCCGCTTCTTTTTGCCGCCTCTGCCTCTTTTTCTTGTTTGCCCCGGACACCGCCCATCATCTTCACATAATCAATCGCCCCCTCTTTCATAATCTCATCGTTGTAAGTATAGCGCAGGGCGTCAACGGCATGATTAAATTTATCAATTGGCTCCCCGACAACTTTCCCGGTCGCCGGATCGGTTTTGTATTTATAGAGCTGAAACTCGTCGGTAATATTTTCCTCCGGCAATCCTTGATCCAAACATCTGGGGTGGACAACAATATTCCAATGCTTTAACCAGTCCAGCCCCATTGTGATACTCCCGGCCCCTTTCTTAACCGCCTCTATTCGATAATGACGATTTTTCAAATGCTTAATCAGTTCCGGCCTTGCACTTTCGGCCTTTACTATGTACCCCTTGATTCCTGATATCAGGGCAAATAAGTCGGTATCGATTTGATCCGGGTCAAGTTCAATTTTAAAAATACAATCCGCGATATAAATTTCCTTTGTGTTCCAATCTAAATACGATCTTATCAAACAACACGGGTCGGGGAAGAAACCGAAGTCAACACCGAACTTCCAGGGGATAATTGTATCAGCAGGAACAATAAAATCCCGGACGCACCATTTTCGAATAATCGTCGCCTCACTAATCTTCTGGGGCAAACCACACCAGATATAATTATAATCATCTTCGGAATTACTTTTATCCGACATCATCAACTCATACAGCGGTGTATCACGGAACCACGGGTTATCCCACCAGTTGATATAAACATGAACCGTATCCGGTGGAATCGAAGCACCGGTAACGAACCTATCATGAACCGGTTCATGTTCGATTTTCCGATTATAGCTGAACCACACTTCCGACCCCGGCTTACGAATCGTCGGTAACAATAAATCCAAACTCATTTTTGAAACCATTTGAGCTTCTTCAACCCAGCAGATGTCATAACCTTCGTATGATTTCAGGTTGTCGGCGGCACTATGATCTGCTCCGGATTGCCTTAAGCCGGAAAAACTTATCTTCCCGCTGTTATGGGGACAAAGAATTTCTGCCTCTTTAATCATAAACCAAGGACGTAAACCGAATTTATCAATTTTCTTTTCAATCAATGCCTTAACAGAATCTTTCAAAGAATGTTGAACTTCGCGGCAGCATAGCGCCCACTTGCCATAGCAGAAAACTTCTTTGATAATCTGCTCGGCAAAGAAGTGAGATTTAGCACCGCCGCGACCACCCTCGGCAACTTTATATCGGTGGGGCTGGGTTAATTCCTCGAGCTTTTCAGGATACTCAATGTTTAAATCAATATTTGGTTGGTCGGTCATTATATTCTGCCACGGGACATTCCATCAAAAAAACTGATAATTGTATATTTCATTCACCCACCACCTTTTCAAGGCGCGTAATTTTTGCTTGTATTTCCGGCGGTAAACGCCGGTTAGTTCTCATTGCCGCCCGTTTCACCGGCTACATGCTAAAAGCGGTTTACCGGCCTGTTCTATACAGAATTTCGCTATATTTTTACAACGCCCGGAATCCGGCTGAACTCCGTCGGCATTTACCTTTCCCAGGTTGGCAAAATCACATCGTTTCATTATCGCGCCACCTTATCGGCAGGAACCGCCGTTGCCTTAACATTGATAACCGACCCTTCCCCAAGTTGTTTATTCTTCAACGGACTTTGAATGGAATATTGATGAACGTTGATAACAGGAGGTTGCAACGGTTGTCCACCCGGCCCACTAATCTCTTTCTTCGCCGGTTCTTTGTAACCCATAATATCGCAGATCAGGGCTCCGACCGCTTTCTGGTCAACCATCTTTGTCACTACCCGCTTTAATACTTTTTCGCCGGTTGCCGGGTTTTCTATCTCGATAACCGAAACCTCCTTGGCGGCAGAAATAGCCCCTGTTCTTTTCGCCTCCTCATAATCTTCAAGATCTCCAATATCGGTCAGGAATACTCGGGCTAATTTTTCCAAAACCATTTCCCGGCTAATCAATTGTGCCCAGGGCTTGTCGGCAATCTGTCGGTTCAGAAGTTCTTTATCAATATAATCCAGGATCGGTTTGACCCTTGCCTTGGCTTCGCAGCCACGGGAAGAAGCGTGTTTATGAATGTAACCGGCCTTAATAGCGGTCGCGGTAAGACTTTCGGATTCAAAATAGTATGGGATAAAAAGTTTTTCCCGGTACGTAAGTTTTTGATATATTGCCCGGAGTTCTTCCGGCAGTTCGGGCAGGACATGATATTCAAACCTTTTTAATTGTTTCCGGTCAGCTATAGACATTGTTTCCAAATTGTAGCGCCAACAAACTGCTTCTCTCATAATTCCGACCATCCTCTTTAATCGGTTACTTACTTTTATATCACATAATAAATTATAACCGACAATTTCCGAGAATGCAAGACAACTAAGTAACATTCTTACTTATCTGGCAATCAACCGCCTTATCCGTCCGGGCGAATCTGATCAACATGTTTACGCTGTATTAACCCTTGCTCTATGTAGGGTTATATAATAAATGGGTTAAGGACAGGTTACGTTTGTTTCACGGACTTTCCTCTTTTTTATTTTAAACACAAATTGATAATCAATATAAGTCTTCGCTAAATAATTCTCTTTGTTCGCCATTTAAATGAATGCCAGACTCTCGCGCAATTAAAAACGCTTCTTGTCTTTCAATTTATGTCTCATTGCGAGAGATAATGGTGATTTTGACGCCATCGGAGAGCTGTTCAATCGTTGCGTTGACTTGGTGTGTATGGATCAACTCCAAAATGAGGGGAGATACTGGACGCACAGTAATATAACGCCAACTGCTGCCAGTTACTGCCGAGCGCGGCAGAACGGTTTTAAGCGCCGCCAGCAGCGTTAAATATTGCTGGCGCTTGCTACTTGCGTTAGGCTTGCGCCCTTGCCCTTTGCCCCGGTTGGCTGCTGTTTTGGCTGCGCTTTTGACGCAACCGCCTCTGCGCCCCAGGGCGACCGCTGCCGCATTTTTTGCTTTATCATCGCTCATCGTCCGCCTCAATCCCCGGCTTGTGCCGGGGCGTATTGATTAGAAATTCATGTTATCGTTGACTTCATCGCGCCACTGGCGCAATGTTTCATCCATAATTTCGACATCAATTTCATTCAGTTTGTAATCACCGTTGCGCTCTAAATCAGAGTTGCTATAGCTGCAGTTTTGTTGCCAAACACGACCGGACCATAACCCGTTTTCTTTGAATAGAATTTCGACACTATAACCTGTTTTGCCTGCGGCGTCGAGTTCGACAATTTCCTGATAACATTTTTTATAACCTTCCTCAAAAGATTCCATGTTGATTTCATTGCTGTCGATGATTCTGCTTTCGTTTTCCATTTTTCGTCTCCTGATTTTTTTTCGATCCGCTTGCGATGCCCATCATCACTTGCATGTTTATATTATAATCTAAGCGCTTAGAAAATGCAATATCAAAATGATTTAAAATCGCAAAATAATTTATTTTACGCTCAAAAACTTTGAAAATATTTTTGATGTAGTAAGCGAATCGGTTTTAGTAAAATATGCACAATCGCTGGCGGTCGCGGTTTCCGGGCCTGGCACAACTAAATATCGTTGTTTTGTGAAAACCTCAGTTCGGTTAAATCCACCTCAGAACGGTTATGCGTGCCTGGGAAAACCTATTGTGATATTACAATAATCTTACTTTGTTTTGTTGTGAACGCAATAGGGGTCGCACAGGCCGTTCATTCCATACCCGCAGTTCCCGCAATCAGATTTTTGTTCGGAAACCACCCGATGGCGCGACTTTGTTTTTCTCGCCACTTTTGCTTCGCTCAAAAATTCCTCTTCGCGGAATTCGGTTAAGTGGGTTCTGAAATAATCGACATCTTTGTCCATAACCGTTACCCTATTTTATGAATGTTTTCCAACTCACTTTCAAAGACGATTATTTTGTTCAGTCCTTCCGCATATCTTTTTTCCAATCTTGCTCCTTCTGAATTTTGCCAACCGTTAAGCATCAGAACATGAGTGCTGATTTGAACCATAGTCATATCAAGAATCATATACTGTTCATAATCCAAGTCCGGTATATGTTGTGTAGGACTTAATACCCGGCAATCGTAATCCCGAATAATCATTTCCTCCACCTGTTTAAAGTGAGGAAAATTATAATCGGTAATGCCGGTCATCGGGCCGGACAGATAAACAAGGTCGCTGGTACTAAATAGATTCATTTGATCGTAACCCCATCGACTCCGGTTTTAATCCAACAGAAGGTTCCGGTCAGGATATCGATGTTTTCGCATTCAATGTGCAACTTTTCCGAGCTAACCAATTTTGTCGCCGTCAAAAGAATTTAAACATTGACCCCTTGGATTTAGATAATAACCGTTATTTTGCTCCTCAGTGTGTTTGCAATTCTTCTTGACCATTCTAAACGTTAATGTATATCTGTTCACTTTCTTTTCCTCCAGCTATCGCAAAAATTTTCAATCGGATGCTTTGTGCAAATAATCGATTCACAATTTTCGCAACTCTTTTTACCGAATATTTGACTCCAGTTATCCCGGTACTTCTTTTCATCGGTCGGACGCCGTTTATCCCCTTTACCTGCCGCACTAACACTCATTTCCTCTCCCACATTGTACAGGGTTCCAAAATTCTTTTGATTGCATCTAATTTTACTTTCATGGCGTTATATTTTACACGATATGAGCCATTCATCAGATTGCGACATTTTGCCGAAAGGCTTCTATTCCTGTACCGGTACTTGTTTACCGAAGTTCTTAATTTATCTGTTTCTTTTTTATCTGCTTCAAGCTGTTTTATTTTGGTTTTTAATGACTTTATTTCGAGATCCATCAAATAAGCTTTATCTACCGCCTTTTGATGAACTTCTTTCAGTTTTAAAAAACCGATTGCCATAATTAAACCGCAGCCTCCAGAATTCGCTTTACTTTTGCCCAATAAGGCAGGGTTTGTTCCTTTTGCCAACCATTAGGCCCACCGTTATGCATCCGGGCTGCAATTTCGTAAGTGCAAGGTTTTTTCGTGTGCTGTTCATAAGCGTGGCAATACCATTGCAAATATAGCCGAACAATAGTTCTTGCCCTCCCCACGACAAAAGCATCAACGTGATCATAAAACAGGTTATAGCGCTCATTGACGTCTCGAATATAGATATCATGAAGTTGCAGGACGCCAAAGGCGGTCGGCTTGCCATTAACATAATCGCCTTGGGCTATAGCAACATTATTCGACTCGACTTTTGAAAGCGCGGAAAGAAAGACCTCAAAGTCTGGGCTATCAAAATCAACTTTGTTTTCGACGTTCATCCTTAGCCCCCAATAAGGTTAAGGATATCGGCGTAAATCTGCTCCGCCAGTTGCTCGGACTCGAGGCGCTTATGGTCGGGAATCAGCGCTTGCAAGTCTTTAATTCCTTGCAGAATCTGGTTAAATTCTTCCAGTCGTAAATCAACCGAAATATCGACATTCACTTTTGAACTTCCAATATTACTCATCTTTTAAACCCCTTGCTAAGGTTAAACAATCATCAATTTGTTTTCCGGCCTGTTTTAGACTTCGAACAAAATCACGCAAATGATCCTGGTTAATAAGATTCCCTAATTTTCCTCGATTTAACCACCGCTCATAATCAATTCCATTTTGTTGACAAAATAATTTTACGGTCTCCAAATTGTTGTTCTGTTGCTGAAGCCGATTATTTTCGACCTCGATGTCTTTAACCTGTTTATCAACCTTTTGCCGAATTGCTTCGCCAATTTTCCAGCCGAGTTTTTTGCCATCCTCGATGTTTTTTAGTTCCTCTTTCCAATACTGCAAAGAGTTTTCCCGACGATTTTCATGATTGTATTCTCGGGTTATTACTACCCTGTTCATCAAAAGATATCTATATAAACCTTCAGGAATAACAACATCGCGCCGAACTGCTTTTCGGGCAGTATAAAGCCGGGAACCCTGAACAGTAATTAGACCAATTTGTTTGTCCAGTTCTTCAACGGCTATTAGCCCCTTCGGGCAAACAAAATAGAAATCGGTACAGTATGGAAGATAGTTTTGCCACTTGTTGTCGTTAAGAAAATCAGATCGACTAACTTTAATCTCATACCCCCATACAGTAGGGTTAGTCCAAGATTTTTTCATCGCCCAGGCATCAAGACGATAACAATGCTGTTCAAACCCGGATTGCCAGGAACTGCCAACCTTGCATTCGTCGACAAATATATCGCCATTGTTCCGGTGTCGGGTTTCAAGCAAGGTTTTTATATCTTTAGCAGTTATTGTCATTTATATACCAGATTCCTTTATCGCGGCTTCGTTATACTTCCATTTCAATTTTTTAATTTTAGCATCAATTCGCTCCAACCGGCGTTTACGTCCATTGTTATCCTCAATCCAAACCCCCACATTTGGTTTCTTTATAAACCTCAAATGTCAACAATTCGAGTTTGACAACAAGATGCTTATGAGCTTCTGAAAACACTTCATTAATCCGATAAAGTTTCATTTAAATTTTCCTTTGTTGTCCACGATCTGCTTTAGTTGACC
>Ga0302286_10001839_pt1 | contig 15223 bp, 14 predicted proteins | sample III_Fen_E2_3_FD_198765 | JGI IMG/M metagenome (GOLD analysis project Ga0302286, IMG submission 198765) | Peat permafrost microbial communities from Stordalen Mire near Abisko, Sweden - III_Fen_E2_3 | ecosystem: Environmental > Terrestrial > Soil > Wetlands > Permafrost | place: Sweden: Abisko...
AAAATAAAATTCCACAAAATTATAGAAGATAAACCAGAAGAAAATGCTAATTAGTACGAAAACTTTTGGAGCATATTCACACCATCTCACTCAATATTAATATTCATAAATTCAATATCATCATAATCAATACTAGAAGTTTGTTGTAAATTAACCCCAGCTGTAATTTTTATTTCATTTTTCTGATTACCTCGAATTAAAGAATTAGGTATTTTTATTCGCTGGTGATCACCATTAATTTTTATCTCTGCGATTTTTTGACCATTAAAATATATACAAGGAGGAGATGCAAAAGCATTAGTAATATGATTTTGACCTATACTTCTTGCAAGAGCCGTATCAACCCCAATAATAGAACCTATAACAAGGTACGCTTGTCTTGTTGTTACATATTGAGGAATAAAAATTGATTTTCTATATATAGGTCCAACAGAATTTAGTCTAAATTGAGAAGCATTCGCAGAATATTCTGAATAATTATTATCTCCTAAGTGACATATTTGAGAATCAACATTGACATCAAATTTGTCAGATTTATCTATTGCTAATGTTAAATGCTTAGACCCACCATTTTGAGAAAGAGTAAATGAAAATGGTTTATAATTATCTTTTTGTACTGACAAAATAGATGTACCATCTAAACCTGAAGGTATCGCAAATTTACCATTTGAGTCCGTATATGTTTTATAACCATATTGTGGGATTTCAATTTTAGCACCACTAATAGGATTATTTGTTTTCTTATCAATAACCGTATTATATTTTTGCTGATAATCTTCTGCAACACCACCTTGCATTACCATAGAGTAACTAGGTAGAGCAAACATATTAAATATAATAAAAGTAATTATTAAAATAGTTTTCTTCATCATATATATTATTTCCAATAGGTTAATAAAATAACACGCCTTATAATTTATTCAATAATGATTATTTAAAAAAAGTAAAATAATATTTGTAATTTCATATTGTTTTTGATAAAATTAATATAACCTAATGAGGGTAACGAAAAGAACATTGAGATTGATACGTTTATGTGGTGTTTAACAAAAGAGGGTATAGCTTATTATAGGCTTATATTAGTATCACCATAAAAAACAATATTTATGTAGTACGGTTTACAGTTAATAGTTATTTATACATGCCAAATTAAAGAGCAAAAAACTGATAATTTAATAAAATGCGCCGATGTGATGCTAGCGGAACGAGAGTGGAGCCTTTCTAATCTCAAACCAATTTCATCACGGAAGCAAAAACTGATAATTTAATAAAATGCGCCGATGTGATGAAATTGGTAGACGTGCTAGACTCAAAATCTGGTGTGGGCAACCACGTGCCGGTTCGACTCCGGCCATCGGCATTTTAAGAGACCTTTATAGGTCTCTTTTTTATTGGCCGGAGTCTCTCCGGTACCCGGTTCTTACCTCTCCTATAAATGATATTTAATCATTTATACTCGGCAGAGTGGCCATCGGCATTTTAAGAGACCTTTATAGGTCTCTTTTTTATTGGCCGGAGTCTCTCCGGTACCTGGTTCTTACCTCTCCTATAAATGATATTTAATCATTTATACTCGGCAGAGTGGCCATCGGCATTTTATAAAGACTTACTCAATTAGAGTAAGTCTTTTTTAGTGAATTGATTTTTTACGGAGTCGAACCAGTGCCCAGTTCGACTCCTCTCACACAAATGATACTTAATCATAAGATAGCAAGATTGAAATACTCATATTAATAATAATGTGTTTTAATAATATTGTTAACTAAATCAAAGGCAATTATGAGTATTATAAAATCAAAATATTCTATGGGGATTAACAAAGTCCTAAATTATATTCAAACAAACATCGATGAAAAACTATCATTAAAGGATTTATCAAATATCGCAGGATTTTCACCATACCATTTTCATAGAATTTTTTCAGCCAATGTCGGGGAATCTTTAAATAGCTACATAAAAAGAGTGAAATTGGATAACTCGGCACTTAAATTAAAATATACGAATGAAAACATTGCCGATATCGCAATTAGTTGCGGATATGAATCTACTTCTGCTTATGCTAAAGCATTCAAACAAGAATTCAAAATTACGCCAAGTGACTTTAGGGAAAAGACTACTACAAAAAACGATTCATATATGGTGCAACTAGAAAAAATTTGCAAAGAAAGTTTTTTAGGAATAAAAGAATTTAATGATACACAAATTCTTTTTACACAAAGCTTTGGCCCATATAGAAAAGTTTTTGATGAAGCCTGGAATGAACTTTTTTCGTTCACTTCTAAAAAGAATTTAATCAATGAAGAAACACAATTTATAGCAATATGCCTCGATGACCCTGAGATTACGGCTAAAGAAAAATTACGTTATCAAGCTTGCATAACTTATAGTGGCAAAGATATTCAGGAAGATAATTTTGCGATAAAAACTATCCCAGGAGGTAAATACGCAGCATTCAGGCATAAGGGACCGTACGAAACTTTTTATAAAACATATGATGCTGCACTTATATACTGGTTTCAAGAAAACTATGAAAAAGTTATTTTTGATTTTGAGATTTTAAGAGATACGCCGTGTTTTGAAGTTTTAAATCCTAACTTTCTCAATACTAAACCAGATGATTTAATAACAGACATTTATATACCTATAGAATAAGAAAATAACAAAGGATAATAATGAAAAACTACCTAATACCATTATTGGGTATAATTTGCTTGTGCAATTTTATACCCTTGAGTGCAAACGCACAAAACAATACAGATGAACAAAACATCAGTAGGATTTTAGCTATCGCATCACATTGTGCAAATGCTCACAATACACAAATGTGGTCTGTTAAAATGGATGCGTATAATAAAATCTCATTATACATAGATAAAAGTCGCTCATTACCTGAGATTGACCCAAATAACAGAGAATCACTAATTTCAATCGGAGCGTTTATACAAAACATCATCTATGTAGCAGAAATATACAATTTTGACAGTGATGTTACTATCTATAATCAAGAAGATTTAGATAAAAAATTGGCAGAAATCGAATTAAGAAAAAAAGAGGTTAAAACTAAACCTAGATTTTCAAAGAAAGAACTACTTCAAAGACATACAGATAAAGGAAGTTTTAGTTTAGATAGTATAAACGAAAACACTTTAACAGAGCTAATTAATGAAGCCCCACTCAACGTAAAATTCTATCCCGTAGATTCCACAGTAGGGAATCAAATTAAAAAAAATCTGATTGAAGCAAACACAAAACAAGCATATAACGACAAAAAACAAGCAGAACTACAAAAATGGATGAGAATTTCTTGGGGAGAAAACATCTCCAGCCAGGACGGCATAACTCCCAAAATGTTAGGACTTCCTCTACCAGCCAGACTTATTACATATACGTTTTTTAATAAAAAAATCGTTATGAATAAATCATTTAGAGAAAGTGGAATTAAAAAAGCCAAAAAACAAGCCAACAACTGCGCTGGATTTTTAGTAATCACAACAGAAAGTTCTTCATCAAAAAATATATTAAAATCTGGAGAAACGCTCGAAACTATATGGATATTAGCGAATAAAAAAGGACTGGCCATACAACCTATGAGTCAAATTCAAGAAGAGGAACCTTATAGAGATGAAATGAACAAAATTTTAGAATTGAATAAACCCATATCAATGATTTTACGCATAGGATATCCAATAAAAAAGACAAGCCCATCAAGTAAAAGAAGGGCTACAAATAAATTTTTAAGAACGATATAGAGAAAGGGAACACAATGAAACTTAAAAAAAATATTGCACTCGCAACAATTATATTGTTAATTGCACTAATGCAAACGCAAGTGAACGCAAAAGAAACAACAAATGGCCAAAAAGCTACCATCCCATTTAAAATTGAACAAAATTTGATTTTGAACCAAACCCAAATTGGAGATGCAGTACACCTAACAATAACCGAAGACACTACATTGAAAAAATTAAAATTAAAAAGTGGGACAGAATTAATAGGAAATATCCTAAACACAAAAAAAAGTAAGAGATTTAGAAGAAATGGCTATTTTGAAATTTTGATAACAGAAATTCAAACTAAAAACCACGAGCAAATTAAATTTAAAAAACCTATAGACTTAAAAATTTATACTCCTGAAATAATGAATAGAAAGAATAAACCTAAATGGATGAAAACAACTGACGCAATAGTTTTTTGTGCAGACAACGTAATTCCTGGTCCGGGACTACCATTTTATATATATGAAGTTTTCAAATGGGACAAAACACTAAAAGAAAAAAGTACACGTTACAAATGGGGCTTAGTACTCGTAAAAACTACAACAACCTATTATTGGGCAGATTTTTTGATTAAACATGATAGTCCCCAATATCTTCAAGGAGACATTATAAATCTAAAACTAACAAATAAAACAACAGACGAAATATACAAATTAACTCAAAACAATTAGATACATAAAACTGTAAGCAGAAAATTTAAGAGAAGACATAATTTAAAATTTCTGCTTGCATTTTTTTTACTTGTGTACTAAAGTAGCTTATAAAAGTAATAGGTTTAGAATTAAACCAGTTCTCCAGAACATGTTTGGTACAGGTGATTTTAGTAGTAAGTAGTTTGAATTTCAAAAATCACATAGCTATTAGTAAGAATAGCAGTTATTACAAAACAGTATAAGGAGATTTAACATGAAATACGTATGTTCAGTATGTGGTTACACAGCAGAAGGCGAAGCACCTGAAAAATGCCCTATTTGTGGAGCGACAAAAGATAAGTTTAAAGCAGTAGATGAATCTGAAAAAACATTTGCATCAGAACACGTTGTAGGCGTAGCCAAAGGCGTTGATGCTGAAGTTTTAGAAGGATTACACGCACACTTCACAGGAGAATGCACAGAAGTTGGCATGTATTTGGCTATGTCAAGACAAGCTGATAGAGAAGGTTATCCTGAAATTGCAGAAGCATTTCAAAAATATGCATATCAAGAAGCAGAACATGCTTCAAAATTTGCAGAATTGCTGGGTGAAGTTTTAACTACGTCAACTAAGAAAAATCTTGAAATGAGAGTTGAAGCTGAATATGGCGCTTGCTCTGGTAAAACAGATATCGCTAAGAGAGCTAAGGCACTTAATCTTGATGCTATTCATGATACAGTTCACGAAATGGCTAGAGATGAAGCTCGTCACTGCCAAGGCTTTAAAGGACTATTAGATAGATACTTTTCATAATTGAGAGTGAGAGAGAAATAAGAATTTTTCGTATCCTCTTTTGAAAAGTTATAAATAATAACAGAATCAGATGTCATTATTTTGGCATCTGATTTTTTTATGCAATCAGTAGCAAAAAAATATATTTACCACTTTTAAAATAGCATATGCAATAAAATAGGAGAAAATATACATGCTTACATTTAATACTGCAGCAGCTTTTAAAACCCCATACCAAGTAAATTGCAAAAAAGCGATGACTAACCCAACAATGAACAAAAATATCAGATTTGGTGAAGATGATGGTGGAGACAGCTATAAGCCATCTAATCGAGATGAAGAAATTCAACAAAAGTACGAAAATGAAAAATCTAAATTAATAGGTAAAAGTAACTATTGGGAAAGAGTAGAACAACTAGAACATAACGAGGCAATTGATAGATGGATTAACAAAAGCCAAGAAGAACAAAATTACTCTAGAGGATATGACGACTAATAACATAGGAGAAAATATACATGCTTACATTTAATACTGCAGCCTCATTTAAAACCCCATATCAAGTAAATTGCAAAAAAGCTATTACTAACCCAATAATGAACAAAAATATCAGATTCGGCGAAATAGATGAAGGTGGCGATTGTTTTGAACCAACTAACGGACGAGAAAAGATAGAACGAAATTATGACAAGAAACTAAGCAACCTTGCTGACTTAGCTGATGATATAGAAATGGATAATACGACATACTATAAACAAAAAAAATCTTTAGAGGACAGTATGGATATTGACCTTAGGATTTATGATCAACAACACAGAGATAGTGGATATTAAATAAGATACTTATTCATTCGTTTATAAATAAACAGCAAAGATAAAAATAAAGTACGGAAAGTGAAACTTACCGTACTTGAAGAAGTGTCTATACACGTATACCGAAACTTAATCTTTTTTATCTTCCTTAGTGTCCTTATACCTATCGGCACCATAGCCAATTTGAGGTCGAGGAGCATTATTTTTATTTGCTTGTTGTTTTTTAATACTTTCAAGCTCTTCACGACGTTCCTTATTTAACGTCTTGTATTCATCAATCTGCTGTTGCAATTCGTCAGCTGGAGATTTTTGATCTACTTTTTCTTTTTCTTTCTTAATTTTTAATGCCTTAAACGAATTGTCAATATCTTCATTTTTAATCTTTAGATTTTTCATATCTTCTGGTTTGTATGTGTTAGCCTCAATCTTTTCATAAATTTTTTCTCTGCGTTTTGCGAATCTTTCTGCATCTTCAATCATTGCGGCAATATCAGCACCAGTCGCACCTATATTGTGAAGCTTTTTTGACAACTTATCCTTATCAACATCTTCAGCTATAGGTTCTCCTTTTGTGTGAATCCCTACAATCTGCTTTGTACCGCTCAAATCAGGCAAACCAACATATATCTGCTTAGAAAATCTACCACTACGCGTAATAGCTCCATCAAATGCTTTGTCATTATTTGATATTGCAATAAAGTGAATTTTGTCCCCTCTTTTTTCGGATTCACTCATTAATCCAAGAAAAGTATCAAGAGCTTTATCACCATATACATCTTGCCCGCCTCTTTTTTTAGCCATAGCGTCAAATTCATCCATTACAACTACTACCGGCTGTTTTTCGCGCAAATCATCAAAGAAATCTCTCATATTTTGTTCAGTTTCTCCAACATGTGGGGAATCAAATTCAGCGCCCTTTTTATAGACATATTCTACACCTGCTTCATTACCAGTCGCTTCCCCCAACAAGGATTTACCAGTTCCCGCAGGTCCATACAAAATAGCATTATTATTCATATTCTTTGAGCCCCTTAATTCAGGGTGCTTAATAGGAATCACAATTAATTCTTTTAATTCTTGGATAACTCCATCTTGGCCACCTACATCCTTGAACATAAGTTTTTTTGCCCCTTCTTGAGGTGCATTAGGATCATAATTTAATTCGTGAAGCAATTTTTTGTTTGCATCTTGAATAGGTTTTTCTGTGAATTTTGAGAAATCTAATATTGTCCCGTACTTTTTCTTCATAGCAATCGGAATCATTGAAGTATCAGTATCAAGTTTTATTCCATCCTTACCAGAAAATACTCTATCTTGTGGCATAACATAAACTGATTCACCAGGTTTAACAAAAGATGCTACATCTTTTGCCTCATCCTTTACCAAGGTATCCTTTTCACCTATATTGGCAAACATTTTAACCCCACCTTTTTTGAAGAAGGCTGCAGGTTGTTTCACATCAGGATCGTGCACAAAGAAAATCCTCTTTATAACAGACGTGAATGTCACAACATGTTTTTCCAATTGGTTCATACCATCTTTAAACCCATTGCTTATCAGAATAATATCATTAGAACCTGCCAAATCCATCAATCCGGAAATTTTGTGACTAAGAGATACAACCCCATCTGGAGGTGGAAGAGCAGGAACACCTCTAAAATTAACCTTCATGTTTCGAGCTTGGAGCATTCCATAATTTTTATCTACAAGTATATTACTAGAATTAGAGTAATTAAGTGTAGAATTTACATTTGTAGTATAAGAATGTTTAGCCTTACCCGGCACATTAATAGTAGCAGTACTAAGCTGCCCGGATCTAAAAGATACGTCCATAGAGTTGCCTCCTTAAAAGCAAAAGCAAGTTAATTAGTGTACGATTTACAGTTAATAGTATGTTTCTTAGTTTAGTGTTTTTTTAGGAAATGTCAAGCAATAACGTACATATATTTTTTATATCATCATGCGTTTTTACCAGTTTTTATAAGTATTTTTATCATTTGTTGAAAAAATTAACCTATTTGGGCTATTTTTTTATTTTTTTTATGTAAAATTAACTAATAATTGAGTAAATATTGCATCAACCGATTGTAAACATTTCTTTACAATCGGTTGATTTTTGAAATTTCACTCAAATAGAAATAGCATGGATGACTAATAAAAAATGAATATAATTATCACTTGATACAATAGTAAGAATTATAAAATTTTAGTATAAGGACGAGAGAAAACTCCAAAATCTACAATTTTGAGAGTTTTCTCTCGTCCGATGTATAGGATGTAAGAAGCAAGAATAGTCTTGGTAAAAGACTAACTTGCTTCTTACTGGACTTCAGAGCTACGAGAAAAATTCTTAATTTTTCCGCACGCCCAATGGAAAAACCTCTAAAGCCCTTGAAAAAAACTAAATCACAGATTAATTAAATTTTGTAAATATTTACCTATAATGAGCAATTTTTTTTATGCTCAAGATTTCTATGAAATATGGAAACTACTATGCATAATAACTATCCAATAGGTCAATACCACAATGTATCTTTTAGGGCAAAACCTATACCGCAAGACGTAGCTGATAATACTAAAGCGACTTTGCTCAACAAAAAAGTGAAGACAGTAAATATATACTGTCACTCATCAGCTGATGAAGACACAATGAACTCTGCAAAAGTTTATGCTAATTGGCTATTACGAAATGGCAAAAACGTAAATATTTGCGTAAAGCCAAAAGAAATAACAGATTTATATACAAAAAACTGTACCGCACCAATCAATATAACTCACAAAAAAGCTGATAAAGTAGTTATACTTGATTTTAACGGGAAAGATAGAATTTCTGAAGATTATAGCAACGATATTTTAGAATACAGCCCAGAAAACATTATTGGATTTGACCATCATAATACAACTGAACATAAAATCGATGGAAATGTTTATATTGATACTACTGCCAAATCAAATTGCAGCATTCTAACAAGATTTTTTGAAGGCATAGGGGAGAAAATAAACAAAAAAGATGCCAAGAGCCTATATTGCGGAATGATTAGTGACTACAAAAAGTCTGGACTTGTTAAACTTAATAAAGTTGATGGCAAATACACACTTGTTAAAACTGATAAGTTATACGATGATAAAAATTCATTAGAAGTAATGAACAAACTTGAGAAAAAATTATCCAATAAAGATAAAGCAGAGATTTATGAACACTTAGACCCTTTATCAAGATTAAATAATGATGAAAAAAAATTAAGAAGTAACTTGTTCTCCAATATAAAAGTTTCACCAAATGGTAAACTTGCTTATGTAATTATTGAACCTGATGATCCTTTATGGCAAAAGCTAGGGATGGATAATCAAACGACATCAGCGATTATGAAAGACTTGAGATATAGAACCTCTGTTGAAAGTCAGAAAATGCCAGAATATAGTGACAAACAAAAAGAACAACTCAAAAATGTAGATTCTGTCCTTGCATTCTACAGAAAATCAGATTCACCAAATAGTGAATATAGAATGAGTATCCATTCAAACAGTAATTCTGCACTAAAACTTATAGATTACGTAAAAAATATTAATCCGCTTTTTGGTGGCAACGGACACGAAGATAGAGCAGGAGGATGCATCCATTCCCTAGATAAAGATGATGTAAAACAACTCACCAATGATTTTGTACAAGCATCAGAAATTCTAGACTAGATTTTAAAGAATAATGAGAAAAATTTATAATTTTCCCAGAGGCTTAACATTATTTATGATAAAATACATTTGCGATGAAAAACACTAAGAAAAATATAGGACTTATATTAGCATCAGGAACAGGTTCAAGATGCGAACTTGAATATCCAAAACAGTTTGCTAAGGTTAATGATAAAACCATCTTGGAATTATCAATTGATGAATTTGAGAACCATCCTAATATTAATGAAATAATCCTCGTAACAAACTCTGAATACGTTAACAAAGTAAAAGATATTGTAAAAAAAACGAAATATAAAAAAGTCTCCAGAGTTATTGCAGGTGGAGTTACTAGAAAAGACAGTTCTTATAATGGAATCTCCTCAATTGTTGAAACAAATGCCAACGTACTTATTCACGATGCGGTACGTCCACTAGTAACAAGAGAAATAATTACAAATTGTATTGAATCACTTAATACTTATAAAGCAGTTTGTGTAGCCATTAATTCTACAGATACCATATTTATAATCAATGAAGAAAACAATATAGTATCAATACCCAAAAGGAAACTATTAAAAAGGGCTCAAACCCCTCAATGCTTTGATATAAATATAATAAAAGAGGCTCACAGACTTGCGAATCTAGATAAAAGTTGTATGGTTACAGATGATTGCGGGCTTATTATGAACTATAATTTATCACCAATTCATATTGTAGATGGAAGCATTGATAATATTAAAGTAACATTCAAAGATGATATTGAATTTGTGAAATCAAAAATATTAGAAATAAAAAAATAGAGCCCAAATGGACTCTATTTTTTTTTATAATATAAATACCTAAATTATTTAACTTTTTCTGCAGCTTTATCTGCTAATTTTGCACTATCAGTATTTTTATGACTATCTATTACACTACCAACAATAGCACCAGTAACCAACCCAATAGCTGCAACTGTTCCTGCTAATATCTTAATACCTTTAGCGACTGCAATATGTCTGCCTGGATCTCTAACAGTCCCAAAGGAATTTAAAGATTTACCAATATTATTTAGAGATTTAACAAGTTGATACTTTCCATTATAAGTTTTAAACTGATCAGTCATAAGCTTTCCAACTAGTCCACCACCAGCAACACCCACTAATCCACCTAAAGTTCTACCACTATGGGTAACTTGGTATTCATTTCCCCTCTCGGTTTTATTTTTTGAACCTTTAAAAGAGATATTGGTTGAATTAATTGCTTGAATCGCCATAACACACTCCTAATATTAATTGATGCTTACATAATACATATAAATAATAAAATTTGATAGATTCGTAATAATTATTTACAAAAACCAAACTAATGCACAATCCCTAAGAGGATACAGAAAAATTCCAAAATCTACAATTTTGAGAGGGGTAAATCATAGTTTTCCGTATCCAACGTATAGGATGTAAAAATAAAAATAGCCTAGGTAAAAGGCTAACTCATATTTACCCCTGTTTTTTTACTGGACTTCGGAGCTGCAAGAAAAATTTCTAATTTTTCCGCACGCTCTAAACGTTTAAAAATTATTATTAAATATTTATCTTATAAAAATTCACAAATAAAAAATAAAAGGCTTACATAATATGTAAGCCTAAAATTGTGTGTGTAGGTTATATTTGAAGGTTAATTATAATAAACCAAGTTTAAGTCTGTTTTCTTGAGCAATGATGTTGCTCAAAGTTTCAAATGGTTGAGATTGTTGAGCTTGAACTGTTGCTGCTTGACCACCTGCAATCGCAGTAGGTTGTTTAGCATCTTGAGCACCAACTACTTGTTGAGTTGCTTTTACATCTTGAACGTTAGCTTGTGCTTGTGCAGCTTGTGTTTGAGATGTTCCTTGAGTTTGTCTTATTTGTAATTCTTCTTGTTTTAGTTCTTTAAATTCTGCGATAATTGCTTTAGCTTGTGTTTCAGTTTTAATATTTTGAGAATTAATTCCAAGAGCTTGTAATTCTTTTTGAGTTTCAGGCTTAATTGCTTGAACTGCTGTTTTTTGTTGGTGTTGATTACTTACTCCATTTATTGCGTTAATAGACATATCATTATCCCCTTATATTTTACCATTTATCGACATTTTAATTGACGGTATTTTTTTAGAAAACTTTAGGATTTCGCTACATACTTTTACAAAAGTTAATATAGTAAAAAGTTTTCAGCAAAATAAATCTTGAGGTGAGTTAATAGTAAGGGAACTATTAAGGAGAACATTATGGAACTATCTTTATTAAACAAAGCCAAAGGGCAAGTTATTGAAGCAGGAATTACTCGTTTGGAGAATGTCAAACTACACGATATGGGTACAATTGCACAAAAGCCATACGAAGAATTAGCAAATTCTATGCACACAATAAATAATTTTACAAAAGGTAAGGGTAAAGGTGTTGATTTCTTTGACGCACAGGTATCTGAACATGATACAAAATTTACAGACGGTGAAGGTTCCAAGAATATTTTAGTTCGTATAACAAACTTCCTCACAGGACAAGAGAAAGAAGCAAAAGTAACACACGATGAAAAATCAGATGTTCCATTCCTGAGACAGGTATATCAAGCTGTAAGTGAAGCAGTTACAGGTAAAACAGAAAAACCGATTGATATAGAAACTAAAAATAGCAATGCCAGATATTCAAAATATTTACAAACAACAGGCCGTAATTATACAGCACAAAGAGGAGACGTTAAAATTACTGATCCTCACTCAATGGTAGCCCATTCATACTTTGAACTTAGAGACAATATAAATCCTATTAGTGAATATGCTAAACAAAATGGTAAAGCCATAACATTTGAAGACGGAAGAACACAGTTTAACGATTGTGAATCCATCTCTCCAATTTTAGAAAACAAATACGCAAGTAAAGTTAAAGTAATTGTAAAAGATAAATCAACAGGGAATGTATCAGAAGATTTTGTTGATTATTTCGAAAATCGAGAAACTCCATTTATGAAAAAAATATCGAATACGGTAGGAGAATTAGTTATCGGTAAAAAAGGAAGTAACATTGATAAAGAACTTGGCCTAAAAGCCCAATAGACAAAACAAAAAAAACTTAATATAAACTTAATACGCCATTACTAAGTGGCGTATTTTTTGTGTATAATAATCACAGGAGTAAATAAATCATGAGTAAAATATATTTTGTAGATGTAACCAACAGAGATGGCGTCCAAACATCACGTTTAGGATTAGCAAAATTGCAAAAAACCATAATCAACCTTATGTTAGATGATATGGGAATCACGCAATCAGAATTTGGGTTTCCTACAACAATGCACGAATTGAATTATTTGAATGGTAATTTAGAATTAGTCGCAAAGAACGCTATTAGAAATATAAAACTTTCAGGTTGGATGAGAGCAATCGCATCAGATGTTGATCTTTCGTTCAAAAATGTGCCACAACTAAAGAATTGTAACCTATCACAATCTACATCAGACCAAATGATTTATGGGAAATACTTGGGTAAAAAAACTGCTGATGACATTTTAAAAATGACTTGTGAAGCTGTGGAATGCGCAGTTGACAAAGGTGCTGAAATCATTGGCGTAAACGCGGAAGATGCATCAAGAAGTGATATAGATTTTCTTATAACGCTCGCTAAAGCAGCGAAAAAATCTGGAGCATATAGATTCAGATACTGTGATACTTTAGGATTTGAAGACCCAAAAACTGCATATGATAGAATTTATAAAATTGCAAAAGAAGCTCAAATGCCAATTGAAATGCACTACCATAATGACCTTGGTATGGCTACAGCTTGCTCAGTAATGGGTGCTAAAGCGGCAATTGATGCTGGAGTAGATGCATACATAAACACCGCAGTAAATGGAATGGGAGAACGTGCAGGAAATGCCGATTTAGTCTCCTGCCTTTTATCAATTCTAAAATCATCAGGATTTAAAGGTAAATATGAAATTGATCCTAAAATAGATTTAAGTAAAGCCTGGAAATTAGCAAAATACACCGCCTATGCGTTTGGAATAGACATCCCTATTAACCAACCTGCTGTTGGAGATAATGCATTTGCACATGAATCAGGTATACACGCAGATGGAGCCCTAAAAGACCGAAGAAATTATGAACTATATGACTATGAAGAACTAGGTCGTGGAGAACCTGAAATCATTGAAACAGGACGTATGATTACAACAGGTGAATATGGGGGAATTAAAGGATTTAGAAACGTATATGATAAACTTGAACTTGAATTTCACGATGACTTGGAAACCAGAAACGTTCTGGAATTGGCAAGATATGCTAACGTTCACACTCAAAAACCATTAACTGATAGTGAATTGAAATTCATATATTATTATCCTGACGTTGCAGCTAAGATTATGACTGTGTCACCATATTACAATCCAGAAGGTGCAATAAAAGAAAGAATAGAAGCTAGAGCAAAAGCATTACCGGAACATATAATCTAGCATAGTAGCAAAAAGGAAGGATTAATTTAATGGGTTTAACTTTAGTTGAAAAGATATTGTCAAGCCACATAGGCAAGGAAGTGCATGCTGGAGAACTTGTCATATCAAAAGTAGATGTTTGTGCTGTTCAAGATGGAACAGGACCTCTTACTGTCCAAGAATTTAAAAAGATTGGAAAACCAAAATTAAATAATCCTGAAAGAACAATATTATTTATTGACCACGGCTCACCGAGCCCAAGAAAAGAACTTTCTAATACCCATATGGTGTTAAGAGAATTTTCAAAAGAATATGGTGCTATTTTGTCAGATACAGGAGCTGGAGTTTGTCACCAAAGATTGGTTGAATCATATGTTAATCCTGGAGAAGTTCTTGTTGGAGCAGATTCACACACTTGTACTTCTGGAGCCTTAGGCGCCTTTGCAACAGGTATGGGATCAACCGATATAGCCGTTGCTATGGCACTTGGGAAAACGTGGCTTAAAGTTCCTGCAACATTTAAAATTGAAGTAACTGGGAAATTTAATTCTGGTATTTGTTCTAAAGACTTGATGCTACACCTTATTGGAATGATTGGGGCTGATGGAGCCACATACAAAGCCCTCGAATTCTGCGGTGACACCATAGAAAATATGGAAATGTCAGACAGATTTACTCTTGCAAATATGGCAGTTGAAGCTGGCGCGAAATGCGGATTATTTGTTGCGGATGAAAAAACGAAAAAATATTTGGAAGAAAGAGACAGAGGAGACAAATACTCCCAAATTCTTGCAGATAATGACGCAATTTATGAGAGAGTTATAAAAATCAATGCAGAAGATATTAAATACACCGTTTCTTGCCCACATACAGTAGACAACACAAAAACGGTGGAAGAAATTGAAAAAGATAAAATAAAAGTTAATCAGGTTTATGTAGGAACATGCACAAACGGAAGAATTGAAGACTTAAGGGTAGTTGCCAAAATTTTGGATGGCAAAACAGTACATTCTGATGTTAGAATGCTAATTTGTCCTGCATCTCCAACTATATACAAACAGGCAATAAAAGAAGGACTACTAGAAACATTTATAGACGCG
>Ga0302286_10001840_pt1 | contig 15222 bp, 11 predicted proteins | sample III_Fen_E2_3_FD_198765 | JGI IMG/M metagenome (GOLD analysis project Ga0302286, IMG submission 198765) | Peat permafrost microbial communities from Stordalen Mire near Abisko, Sweden - III_Fen_E2_3 | ecosystem: Environmental > Terrestrial > Soil > Wetlands > Permafrost | place: Sweden: Abisko...
CTCAGCATAACTTCGTGTAGCGGCAATAAGGGAAGCCCTGACGGTTCGGGGCAATCAAGCTCGTTGGCACTTTAGTGCTACTTGACAAGCTTGAGCCACGAATCCCTTACTGCCGCTACACTCCTCCGTTAGCGGTCAGTTTAGTCGCTCCTTGAAACGGTATTGGTTTTGACAGATTTTTAAAATTTACTTTTCGAGCGGTTTGATAGGTTTTCGCGGTGAGACAGAGCCGAGCTGTTTGAGAAATTTTTGGAACTTTGGTTTTTAAGTTTTCGGTTTTGACAGGTTCTCGCTTTTTGAGAGAGCCGAATTCTTGGAGAGATTTTTAAAATTGGTTTTTAGGTTGGTTCGGGTTGACAGATTTTCGCTTTTCGAGAGGCAATTCCGACTAAAACGTTCATTTTCAGCCCGACAGAGACTGCAACTGGAAACGTTTTTGCGGACAAAGTTTTTAACTTCGTGGACACGTTAGCGGTAAATCTGGTTGAGAGAGTTTCACAATTTGACTCGGAATTTGTTGACAGATTTTAGAACACATATTTTTAGATAGATTTGATTCTAATTAAGATTAAAAATGAACAATGAGAAATTTCAAAATAGTCGTGCTTTTACTTTTTTGTGTATTCATAAGTTGTTCCGATAATTGTCCAGACACTTATGATATAGATAGAATTGAAATCTTTAATTATGATTTTAAAAATGTAGACAACGTAGTGATAACAGGTTATAAAAATGATAGCACTTTCAATACACCTTTGGAGACTTTTAAAATAACCAGATTTGAAAATATAGGTAATAATTCAGCTGATAATTACTGCTATCTGAACAAGAAGCTGAATCCGAACTATGATTACGATGTATTTTTTATTGATTTTAATGTTCATTGTAAAATTACTGGCATAAAAGTTAGACGCGAAACTTGTAGCGAAGGAATATTCCCAGATAATTATTCATATTCTTTCGACAGATACTATGTTAATGACTTAATTTTTAAATGCCAAATAATAAAAGCATACCCAATAGATCATTGATAAAATGAAACCGAACCGCTAACATCAGCTACCCGTCCTTTAGATTTACATGGATTTATTAACAGAAGGAGAGTATTTTGAGTATGATGATGATGTAAGGGGTTGAAATTCTTTTCTTTTTGCTACTTTTTCTTTTCTTGTTGATAGTTCTTAACTTGTTAATAAAAAAGAATGGGGTGAACTTGGCTACCCGCTAGGCTTTAAGGCCTATCACTTGTATTAGTCCCCATTCTTTTGATCAGTTGCCCAGAACCATTTAGAATAATAGACATAAGGTCTTTGAAAGGTGATAGTTTAGGCAACTTGTTTTAGTAACAATTAAAACCAAAGTTATGAAAAAGGTTCAGTTTTTCGTTGGTATTGATGTATCAAAAGCCACACTGGATGTGTTTATTCATGGGCTTAATTTGTACTTTGTTGTTGAAAACAGTCTTCATGGTTTTGTTTGCCTGTTGGAAAAGGTAATGACGGGAACCAAATGCAAAAAAGAAGAGGTGTTTTTCTGCTTTGAAAATACGGGGAAGTACTCCCGGATGCTTAGCGTATTCCTGCAAAGCGAAAACATCTTATTTACGATGGAATCGGCCCTTCAGATTAAAAAGTCGTTGGGAATTACCAGAGGCAAGAATGACCGGATAGATGCCAAACGGATAGCCCATTATGCCTATGAGAAGCGAGAAAGCCTGGTGCCGACAATTCTTCCGGGTGCAAAGATTGACCAGATCAGGTCTTTAATATCATTGCGTGAGAAACTCCTGAAACATCGTACCGCCTACAAAAACGGGATTTCTGACTTGCATGATTGTTACGAAGATGGTGAATCTGAATTAATAAAGGAAGTGCAGCTGCGTCTGATAAACAACCTGAACGAAGAAATTGAAAAGGTTGAGCAAAAAATCGAGGGCATCATTGAAAGCGATGAAAGCATATCCAGGAATTATAAGCTCATTCTATCCATTCGGGGTGTTGGGAAAATCTTAGGATTTTACATGGTTGGATATACTGCCAATTTTACCTCGTTTGTTAATGCAAGGGCTTTTGCCTGTTTTGCCGGTATAGCTCCATTCAGTTATTCGTCCGGTACTGTGAAAGGAACTCCAAGAGTACATCCGTTTGCGAACAAAATGTTGAAAGCTTTATTAAATTTGGCGGCAATGGCGGCGATAAAATACCAGGGAGAATACTTGCAGTACTTTAATAAACGAGTAAATGAGCTTGGAAAGAATAAAATGAGTACACTAAATATTATTCGAAACAAAATCGTCTATCGTGTTTTCGCCGTGGTTCAAAGACAAACACCTTATGTGGATCTTTTGAAATTTGCGGCATAAAAACGACTCGAAAATTTGGTTTTGTCTTAGAATACAAGTGCGGCAGCAGTGGTTTTCGGTGTGCATCTTTCCGCTCGTGCAGCTTTTCGGCTTGACAGGAAACCGCCCGCAATCCGCACCTGCGTGTAGCTTCCTCCGTTATGCGTTATTATAAAACTGACTACAAACTATGGAGATACTACAAAATAATGTTGATTTTATTATACTAATCCTCTTGTCGACAATAGGATTAGGAATCGTTATCTACAACATAATCCTAATCAAAAAAGGACAACGGACTCTAAATTGGATTGAAGTTAAAGGATTAATTACAAAATCAGAGATTATTCAATCAATGAATCCATCTAAAGACCTATTTGAAAACTATTACAGAGCTAGTCTCGAATATGACTATGAAGTTTTAGGCATCAAATATAAATCAGACCAAGCTTCCCTCGGAGATGCAATCTATTCACAAGACAAAAGCAAAGCAAAAGAGACACTAAAAATGTTTCCAATAAATCAGACTGTTACTGTTTTTGTTAATCCAGACAATCATACAGAGAGTGTTTTAATAAAAGGGTCTGGAGGCAATCGAGTTTTAAACATTGTAATTGGACTATTTTTAATTGTTGCTGGAGTTCTTATTAAGATGAATTATGAGCTGATTACTAATACAATAAAAGGACTTGAAAAATAGAAGGAAGAAATAACAACGCATAACATCAGCTACCCGTCAAGCGCGGCAGCAGTGGTTTTCGGTGGGTATCTTTCCGCTCGGACTGCTTTTCGGCTTGACAGGAAACCGCCCGAAATCCGCCCCTTCTATGTTGTAATCCAAATTTTTCATTCTTTATTTTTAAATTATTTTGCTATTATTCAGTTAGTTAACTTTATAAACCACTAAACCTTTGGGCAATACAGAGCCTGAGGGTTTCCCCTCTTGGTTTAATTATGCTGGGCTTTTGCCCAGCATAATTTCTAAACCTTCGGTGTAAAACTTCACCTTCGGGTCCCCTCTTTTGTATCAAATACCGGTCTATAAAAACACCCTTCTATCAACGGACATGGTTCAACCAGCCGCATTTCTGTGTTCAATTTATTATAGATAAGAGCTGTGGCCTGCGTGTAACGGACACCCTGTCAGGGGCCGCAAGGGGCGAAAAACAGTCTCTTTATCATGGAGTAGTTTTTACAACCAGTTTTGATGTTATATGACTGAATGTACATATTCTGTTTCAGTTTTCATTACATATCTTATTCTATTTAGAAGTTTTTTAGCTATCCGAATGATTGCTTCTGTTGGTTCCATCCTCTTGCAAAGTAATCCATAGCTATATAACAGGGACGGATCTTTTCTCGATGCCATCCAGGCTGCCTCTACAATAATGCTTTGCAGGAAACGGTTGTTGCGCCTGGTGATGCGGCCAACGTTCTCCTTTTCGCCCGAGGAGTTGGTTGATGGTACCAGTCCCACAAAAGAACAAAGTTGGTCAAGGTTCCTGAGCCGCAGGATATCCTCCATTTCGGTCAGAAGAGTAATGGCAGATATCAGGCCGATTCCGGGGATGCTTTGCAATAGCCTTAGTTTCTCCGAATACTCCCCATTCCCGACATCCTGGCGCAAATGCCTGTTGACTTTTAACAGTTTTTTTCGCAGGAGTTCAGCCGTATCGAGTGTGTCGTCAAGTACCATTTTGCCATGTGCCGTTGATAATTTAACTTCCCTTAACCAGTGGGTAAACCTCCCGGACCAATGCTTTGAGATGCCGTCCTGTTCCAACGGGATTTTTATGCCGTTAAAATAAATGAAGGACTTGATCCTGCACTTATGTCGGCTGATTTCTTTTACCAGCGTTTTGCGATAACGAACCAGCCCCCGGAGTTCTTCCATGCCCTTGCCCGGAATATAGATGCCCACCAGTTCACCGTTCTTGAGCGATTTGGCAATCTTGCGACTGTCTCGTTTATCTTCCTTCTGCCTCTTTTCTTTGTCGGTGGTGGGAATATCCGCAGGGTTGACCACAAGGTTTAGTATCCCAAAACCCACAAGATCGCGATGTGCGCTGAAACCGCAAAAACCTGCTTCGTAGGCTGAATGGTAAACCGCTCCGGGAAAATTCTTCCGAAGGTAATTCCACAGGGTTTCAGCATTCGGATCTTGTGAAAATGTTTTATGTTCCCGATCACCTAACATGATGGTCACCTTCCAGCTCTTCAAATGAATATCAATTCCGGCATAAACGTTTTGCCCGTTAAAATCAATTGTTGTACCTTTCGCTTGCATAAGTCTTCGTTTTTTGTTTCGTTTCTTTTTCAAAAACTAAATTTACAAAAACACAGAAGGCTTATGCATTTCGCCCTTACAAACATACAGCCTGCGTGTAGCTTCCTACGTTGTAGGCCATATTAAACACACGTTCTCTGAAACGTTTTTCATTAGTTTATTCGTTATTTACCAACCAAGGGGTAGGAAAAATCCCCAACCGACATTTGATTTTTGTAATTTTAGCCGATTTGCCAGATATTGGGCAATACGATTCTATTCCCGTATTAATACAGGTCACTAATTAATGAAAGCAACAACAAAACTTCATAAAAATGAATAAAGCTTTATTACTATTATTATTGTTTTGTTTTATAAGAATTGCTTCAGAGGCACAGCCAGATAAAAACAACACCTTGCCTGCAATTCAAAACTCCATGATATGGACTCCGTTTGAAATTGGCACAAATGGAGGATATGCCGTATTCCGTAAGAGCTTTAATCTTAAGAAAACAGGAGTCGAGGCGCAATTGGAATTGTTTGCCGATTCGCGTTACCTGCTATGGATAAACGGTCAATATGTTATGCGTGGGCCATGTCGGTTTAATCCTAAAAGACCAGAATATAATGAAGTTGATATACATCACTATTTGAAAAAAGGAGCTAATGTTATTGCTTTTTTAGTGCATGATTACGGGAACTTTATTAATGGCCATATGATGAACCATGTTCCCGGACTAGCCGCAATTCTTAAACTCTCGGGCAAAGAATTTTTTCGTACTGATTCGACTTGGCTTTGCTCGGATAAAACCATGTATCAGCCGGCACCCAAGTCATGGAATACTATTCCAGACATCATGGATGCCAGACTCGACAATGGACTGTGGATGAAAAACGATTTTGACGATTCCGGATGGCAAAAAGCAAAACAAGTTGAAGGCAATCTTTGGGGAAAAATGTATCGTTCAGAACTTCCATTGCCTCAGGAGACCATGCTTAAAAACCTTAAACTATTGCCATCGGGCGAATTGTTAAGCGCAAAACTACCCATAGAACTTACAGCAGGTCAGGAAATATTAATAGACTATGGAACAATGGCTTTGGCATATACCTCTGTCGATTTGGAGGCTGAGGCAGGCAGCTCTCTGGCCATGAAATATGCCCTTCGGTACAAAAACGGTAACCCTGCTGAGATGTACGGTAAAGGGAACACCTATACAACTCGTGCGGGCCGTCAGTTTTTTATGACAACCGACCAGTGGGGTAGTCATTACATAAAAATAAAATGCGATACAGGAAAAGTTAAAATTTACGACATTCAAATTACAGATCGACGCTATCCGTTTGAGCGGCTTGGAAAGTTTACGTGTAGTAACGAAGTGTTAACTAAACTTTGGGATATGGCTGTAAAAACTATAGAAGTTACTACCGATGACGGTTATGGTTCAGATGCACGAGAGCGCAACGAGTGGCTTCAGGATCCTGCCGAGCCAAATTTTATAACTACACAGGTTGCCTTTGCCGGACCTGGGAGTAAGGGCGGTAAAGTTTTCTCCGATGCCCGGTTACTCAAAAATATTTTACGCCATGCAGCATTAGCCCAATTACCCGATGGCCGGATATTGGCTACTTTTCCAACCGATAGGGGAGCCTGGGATTGCCATTATTTTATAGATGATTATGCTTGTCTGTGGGTCGAAGCGTTGAAATTATACTACGATGCAACCAGCGACAAAGAGTTTGTACGCGAAATGTGGCCAACATTAGTTGCACAAATGAAATGGTTTTTAGAACGCCGTACCCAACGAGGTCTTTTACTTGCCCGCGAATATAGTTCGTTCGACAATCCATTCGCATACATCACCTGCGAGGGTGCTACCATAAATGCTTATTTCTATGATGCGCTAAAAGTTGCACAAAGCTTGGTGCTATTGATTGGCGAAAGCCAGACGGCTACCTTTTATCAAAGAGCAGCCGAAGACCTAAAAATATCTTTCAACCAACAATTTTGGAACGAAAGTGAAAAAGCATACAATTCGGCTATCCTGAAAGATAAAATTTACGCACCTACAGTACATGCCCAGTTAATTGCACTGCATTACGGATTGGCAACCACCGAAAGGGAATCTGACGTAAGGAAATGGTTTTTGGTAAATTATAAAAATCCAGGAGGTTTTCATTGCTGTAGCAACAATGATTATGAGAAAATGGTGGAAGTGAAGGCTGGTATTAATATGCCGGTAATGTACTATTGGGTATTTAGTGAATTATACCGGACAAATACAGAAGAGTTGGACAAAGAGGCGATTGGCGAAATGTTACGTCGGTGGAGTCCAATGGTTAAATATCAGCAGGATGCGGGCACCCTTTCCGAATCATTTACCAACGAAAAAGGAGAAGGAGCAAGTGAATCGTGCCATAATTACGGTTCGGAGCCTGCCTATTTTCTAAGTTCTTATGTTTTGGGAGTGCGCAGGGTTGGGAATGTTTCGGAAAAGCAATTAATCATTGAGCCTCGTCTTGCCGGTTTAACTTTTGCCAGTGGAACTGTTGTTACTGAGTTTGGACCCGTTGATGTTTCCTGGCAAAAATCTTCAGACGGACAGTCTTTATCATTTAATGTATCTATACCAAAAGGTGTAAATGCCGAACTACATTTGCCCATTATGTCAGACAATAGCACACTTACACTTAATAATAAAGTTTTAGTGAAAGGTGGTATTCCAACAAAAGAAATATATAAAAAAACACGATGGTATTATATCCCAAAAGTGACTGGAGAGATATCTGGTATCGTTTGCAAATAGAGCCCCAAAGAATATGAAAAATTTGTATTCGATATCATGTAAAAGTCAAGACTGAAACCAATCCAGCACTCAATTACAGAAAGCGAAAAACTGAAAATAAAATATTCAGTCTGAAAAACCGACAGTATTTACTATGATTTTGGGAAAAGTATTGATAAGTATGAAATAAACTCCTGCTAATAAATATGACTTTAAGCAGCACGAAGTCTGGGGGGCATCACATCCCAGACGACAACCTTGTTTCTTCTATGTATTTATCAGTGGTTTTGTATGTTTTATTGAGGTTGACAAATATGCCATTTGTTGGGTTGAGCTCAGAGAGGTTTATTCTTTGATTTACCTACCCCTTGGTAGGTAAAATTACCAACCGACATTTCATATCGTGTAATGTGTTCGAAGTTTAATTTTTTGTATCCTTTTGATTATTTCGGTATCAAGACTTCGTTGCTTTGAAAATAAGAGTTATATTTACATACCGATCGTTCAGTATGTGGCCATTATGAATAATACAAAAGAATTAATTATCGACGAAGCTTTTGAGCTATTTTTGAATCATAGCTATGAAGCTGTTTCAATTAATGATATTAGCAAAGCCATTGGGTTTACTAAAAGTGCTTTATATTATCATTTCAAAAATAAAGAAGCCCTTTTTAAATCGGTAGTAGATAAATATTTATTTATTCCTGAATTAATAGCTGATATTCAACTGATTAGTTTAGGTGGTTGTGTACACCTAAGTCATTCTCGAGCCGAAGAAATAATAAGAAAACTATTTGGTCTGTCGTTCGTTTTTTCCCCGATTAATTACATGTCGCTTTTTTCGGATGCCTTCCAATATTACCCTGGATATGCTGAATCGAAAGGGATCTTCATTAATAATGAAATTGAAAGAACCCGAATGGTTTTGGAAAATGCGATTAAATCGGGTGAAATCAGAAATGATATTAATCCTACCATAATAGCAACTAATTTTTTCTCAATTCAAATGGGGCTTGCCGGAAATCTGGTAAGGAATAACTCTATAGATGAGGTTGTTTTTTTGTTGCATGAACAACCTCAGAGTTTCATAAGTTGCTGAAAAATAAATAATACGTTATTGAATAAACCTGTTGGTGGGGAAGTATAAATAAAACAAATACATACCGGTCGTTTAGTATGTTATTGCGAAGATTACAAATAAGTTTAAAATATAATTGAGAATGAAACGTCATTTATTGTAAAGTGTACTCAGGCTGCAACTAGGGAAATAAAATTTTGTCTATAGAAAAGAAAACAGAAACAATAAAGAAACAGATTCATCAGGTAGTCCTGGTGTTCGGAAGCTAAATCATTATCTAATAGAGGTGTGTGATACTAAAATGTGAACCGATATGATTAGAAAACAATTCAATACAGAAACAATTAATTTTTACTCTTACCGAAGTGGACAGAATAAAACTTCAGGCTACGAATTTACAGTCATAGTTCCGGTATTTAATGAAGAAGATAACATTTATACCTTGGAGAAAAAGCTCTCTGAATTTATCAGTCAGGTTTCTCTGGCAACTTGTGTACTGTTTGTTAACGATTGTTCGACTGATCGGAGCAAGGAGCGAATCATGGAAATATGTGGGCGTCAGAAACATTTTTTTTACCTTAGTTTTACTGAAAATTCGGGTTTAAGTGCTGCACTTAAAGCTGGAATTGAGGAAACATGTTCTCCCTATGTCGGTTATATTGATGCTGATTTGCAAACAACTCCAGAAGACTTTAATCTGCTTATTCCTTTTCTGAGAGATTTCGAAATGGTTATGGGCATCAGAGCTAGCCGCAAAGACACTTTTGTAAAAAAGATATCGTCGAAAATTGCAAATGGTTTTCGACGGTTCATGACGAACGATGGTGTTGCGGATACTGGTTGCCCGCTGAAAATCATCCGAACTGACTTTGCCAAACGCTTACCTCTGTTTACCGGAATGCATCGTTTCTTGCCTGCACTGATTCTTTTGCAGGGCGGAAGAATACAACAAGTACCGGTAAGGCATTTTCCAAGGGTTGCAGGACAATCAAAGTTTAACCTCCGGAATAGGTTAATCTCACCTTTTCTTGACTGCTTTGCTTACCGATGGATGAAAAAAAGGAACATCAATTATCTGATCGACGAAAATAATATTGATTAAGATGATTTACATTTTAGGATTTATTTCGCAGGTGCTTTTCTTTGCACGAACCTTTATTCAGTGGGTGATGTCGGAACGCGCCAAAAAGGTGCTATCACCAACTATTTACTGGATTTTAAGCATCATTGCCTCGTATCTCTTTTTTATATACGGATGGTTTCGTAACGATTTTTCTATCCTTTTGGGGCAACTGATATCATATTATATCTATATCTGGAACCTAAATGAAACAGGGGTATGGAAAAAAATAAACCGAATCATAAGGGTAATTCTTATCCTCACCCCAATTGTAGCAGTCGAGTTTGTATTAAAAAATAGCAACTACTTTATATCCAATTTTCTAACGAATTCAAATATTCCTTTGTGGCTGGTGATATTGGGATCTCTTGGACAGATTATTTTTACCCTTCGATTTGTTTATCAGTGGCTTTATTCTATGCGAAAAAATGAGTCATTGCTTCCGGTTGGTTTTTGGTTAATCAGTCTGCTTGGTTCCGGAATTATTGTCATTTACGGGTTAATTCGTTTTGATCCGATACTGATTTTAGGGCAATCGGTTGGTTTTATTGCTTACACCCGCAATATTATTATCTACAGAGACGAGCATAGTCGTGACAAAGAGAGCTCGCTTTATTTGCAAAAGGTCTAACGGTGAAGTGTCGTTAAATTTTGGAATAATTTATAAATTCTTAATGATGATTAAAAGATAGTTGGTCAGAAGGTTACTACAGAAACAAAAACAGAAAACAGAAAACGCCATGAAAATTTTAATAACAGGAGCTGCTGGATTTATAGGTTTCCATGCGGTGAAATATTTCGCCGGGAAAGGTAATCGGGTGGTCGGGATTGACAATATTAACGATTACTATGATGTAAATCTAAAGTATGCACGATTGGCAGAAACCGGAATTGAAAAAAAATATATACGGTATCACAGTCCATTGCAAAGCGTAGAATTTCCAAACTATCGGTTTATTAAGGCCGATTTAATGGAGAAAGACTTCATTGATAATCTTTTTGAAAGAGAGCATTTTGATGTTGTTTGTCATTTGGCTGCTCAAGCCGGAGTCAGGTATTCTATTGATCATCCATACGATTACATCGACTCCAATATTGTTGGATTTCTAAATATGCTTGAAGCTTGTCGTTTTCATCCGGTTAAGCATCTGGTCTATGCAAGCTCAAGTAGTGTTTATGGTCTAAACAAAAAAATCCCGTACAATGAAACCGATCAGGTTGATTCTCCGGAAAGCCTTTATGCTGCAACAAAAAAATCGAATGAGTTGATGGCTCACGCATACAGTCGTTTGTATAACATACATACCACAGGAGTCCGTTTTTTCACTGTTTATGGTCCATGGGGAAGACCCGATATGGCTCCTTATATCTTTATGAATTCCATTGTAAATGAGCTCCCGATCAATGTATTTAATCACGGAAACCTCTCTCGCGATTTTACTTATATCGACGATATAATTGAAGGACTATCGGCGATTATTGATCATGTACCAACTAATGAAATCCCTTATCAGATTTATAATATTGGAGGCGGAAAACCCGTTCAGCTTATCGATTTTATTGAAGCTATTGAAAACGTAACTGGCAAGAAGGCTACTAAAAAAATGGTTGCTATGCAGAGCGGCGATGTTTATCAAACCTTTGCCGACACGACACTACTTGAACATGACCTGCACTATAAGCCTCAGACAACAGTTCAGAAAGGTGTTGATAAATTATATCGTTGGTATATGGACTATTCCGGATGCGTTGAAGCCAAACCGTTTTTTGCAGGAAAGAAACACATGTCTCAGGATTCCATCGTAAAGATTTGAACGCAGTCCGTTTTGCGCACGAATTAAATCTCATCGAGGTGTTGCCTCAAAAATAGATATGGTTGGATGTTCTTTATATAAGCGGTTCTAGGTTGTCCGAGTTTATCAGGATATCCTAAGAAAACCTTCATTTTTAGTTTTGGGGTATTGTTTTAGATATCCGGAAGGAGAAACGCATATGAAATTTATGTCATGAAGAAAACAAATACAGATAATTGCGCTTTTGAAACAATCACGATCTTTAACCGGAAGTTTTTTTTCTTGCTGGGAGCTTTAAGTCTACTTGCATTCATAAAAATGCTTATTATTTACTATTTCCCGATGGATTTGCATTCGGAAGAAGCTCAATACTGGGTCTGGAGTAAACATTTACAGCTATCGTATTATTCGAAACCGCCACTGATTGCATACATGAATTGGGTTTCATCGATGATTTTTGGTAACACTGTTCTGGGTATTCGCATAAATGCCGTGGTGATTGGTTTCCTGATTTCAGTTGCTACCTATTTTTTGACATTTGAAATTTTTAAGGATGTTAATAAAGCTGTTATGGCTTCATTGAGTACATGTATCTTTCCTTTTCTAATTAGTATTTCTTCCTATTTTTCCACCGATTCTCCGCTGCTTTTTTTCTGGATATTGGCCATGCTTTTTTTCTGGAAAGCTATTGAGGTTCGTAAGTGGATCTGGTGGGTGTTATTTGGAATCAGCGTGGGATTAGGAGCTATGGCTAAATATTCGATGTTTTTAATTTATATTCCGTTGTTGGTGTTTTCGGTTATGTATTACCGCGAAATATTTAGGAAATGGGGCTTTTACCTTTCTATCCTGATTTCGTTATTACTCTTTTCTCCGGTAATTTACTGGAATATCCAACAAGGAGGTCTGGGAGTTTTACATGTAGTTCATTTGGCAGGAGCAAACAATCATTCGCATTCCGTTTTAAATGCTTTTTTAAACCTTCTGGTGTTTATCCTTGGGCAGTTTGCTATTTTATTACCTTTTTACCAATACAATATTCTATTTCACAAAATCAGACAACGATCGTTTACCAAACAAGAGATTTTTTTAGCACTTCCTGCTATTTGTATGTTTCTGATTTTCATGTTTGTTGCTTTAATCCGAAGGTCGGGAGCTAATATTAACTGGGTTATGTTTGGTTATATGGGTATCCCGATTTTATTTGCCCATTTTGCCATAGCCAACAACCAGTCGAAATTTGCTTTTCGCATTTCGGTTGCAATGATTACTGCCTTAATTTTATTCACCTGGATAATTTCTTCTTCGAATACTATTTTTCCACTGGGTAAATCAAATCCGGCGAATAAAATGATAGGTTGGTCGAAAGTGGCTTCTAAAATTGATCTGATGAAAGACCATTTGCCGACAAGTGAAAGTTATGTATTCTCTCCAAATTATCATATTGCTTCCGAAATGTGGTTCTACCTAAAAGGGCAACCGGAAACCTATGTTTTGAATCCCGGAACACGAATGACTCAATTTGATCTTTGGCCTGGAATTGAGCAGTTTATCAATTCCGATAAAGTTGCAATCTTTGTTGATGGACAAAAAATATCTCCTGAAGTTAGGAATGGATTTCGGGAAGTACTAAAAACGGATTCCTGTCAGGTGTTTAGTCAAAATCAGCACATCGAGACTTATTATATCTATTTTTTGAAGGGATTAAAAGGTTTTCAAAAACGACATACTTCTTATTAACCGGAAACAATTTAATCAAATAAACTATTTCAATTGATAATCAGCCTGTTTTGTTTGTCATTGTGCTTCGGGTAAGCATGATAGAAGCTTTGGTATTATAATTGATGCTCCTTGTTTTGTATATTCTAGTTTAGTATATTTAAACATCGACAGTCGATTTATTTTAGCCAACTATTTATTTCACCATCCAAGTATTTACCTTATGAAACGCTCACTTTATCTGATTCTGGCATTTGTTTGTTGTTGCCTATTATTTTATGGTTGCAAAAACTCTAAGAAAGCTGTATCCAATGCTGTTGCTTATTCCGAATATGTTTCGGCTTATACTTCCGGAGTGATTGGCATAAACGATGATATTCGGATTGAGTTGGTCTCAAAGCCGAATGAGTCTATTCCGGAACAGCTTCCTGAGGGATTGATACAGCTTGAACCGTCTGTTTCCGGTAAAATTGTTGTTTCAGAAGGACGAACCCTGATCTTTCATCCGGATCAGCCACTACGTTCTGGACAGGAATATCAGCTTACTTTTAATCTGGGAAAGGTTCGTTCGGTTCCTGAAAAATTGAAACAATTCTCGTTTCAGTTTAAGACCCTGACTGCCGATTTTTCTGTTGAGTCGGTTGGAATCCGGAGTTATCGGGTGAATGGAGAGTTGCAAACTGAGATTACCGGAACGATTACTCTTAGTGATGTGTTTCCGATTGACAAGATCGAAAAACTAATTCAGGCCGAACAAAAAGCAACAGAACTTTCGCTGAAATGGGACCATACTTTTAGCAAAATGCAGCATCAGTTTGTTTTTTCTGATGTAAAACGAACCAAAGAGAAGGGGAGTGTCAAAATACGGTGGAACGGCAGTGCGATTGATTCGGACCGAAAAGGAGATCAGGAGCTTGAAATACCTGCAATTGGTGATTTTAAATATCTGGGAAGTGAGTTGGTTTCAGAATCAACTCCCGGAATAGAACTTATTTTCTCAGATCCGCTTGATCCTGATCAGGAAACAGAGGGGCTATTTCAGATGGAAGGCGTCGATTTTGAAGTCTCAATCAACGATAACCGGGTAAAATTGATTCCCGTTCAGGAAGTAACCGGTGAACGAAAACTGGAAATTTTTGGTGGATTAAAGAATTTTTCTGGAGCACGACTGGGCGTAAATGAAGTGATTACGGTTTCGCTGGAACCGGAAAAACCTGCGATCCGTTTTGTTGGAAAAGGAAATATTGTCCCATCAACGGAAGGGTTGGTGGTTCCATTTGAAGCCGTCAATTTAAGTGCTGTTGGAATCCGGATTGTAAAGATTTTTTCATCCAATTATCATCAGTTCTTTCAGCTCAATAATTTAGATGAATATGGTTCGCTCAAAACGGTTGGTCGTCCGGTCTATCGTGGAATTCTACCGCTCAATGCGATGCATCCGGTGGTTTTAAACAAGTGGAGTGCCTATAGTGTGAAAATTAACGATCTGGTGAAGGTTGAGCCAGGTGCAATTTATCAGATTCAACTTTCAATGCTGCCAGAGTTCTCGCTCTATCCATGTTCCGACGATGCTCAGGTGAAAAGCGTCAAACGAAAAGATAATCCGGAAGATGACGAAAAATGGCTTTCAGCTAAGTATGTTGATGAAGATGAAAGTTGGGGCGAATACGAGTATAGCGATGGGGACTGGCAGAATCGTGATAATCCGGCTTTTCTGTCGTATTTTATTCATCATCGTGATATTTCAAAAAATGTAATTGCTTCGAACCTTGGATTGCTTGCCAAGCGGGGACTGGACAAGCAGCTTCTGGTGGTAACGACCAATCTATTAACCGCACAGCCACAGTCGGGAACGGAGATTTCGGTTTTCGACTATCAGGCTCAGCTCATTGTTTCCGGAAAAACCGATGCTGATGGTATGTGTTTGCTTTCGGTTGATCGTACGCCATTTCTGGTTGTTGCTAAAAACGGAAATGATGTAGGTTATCTGAAAGTTAGTGATGAAGCTTCGCTGCAACTTAGCAGGTTTGATATTGGGGGAGATGAGGTTCAGAAAGGACTTAAGGGATTTTTATATGGTGAACGCGGTGTATGGCGTCCGGGTGATTCAATTTTTGTG
>Ga0302286_10001844_pt1 | contig 15202 bp, 10 predicted proteins | sample III_Fen_E2_3_FD_198765 | JGI IMG/M metagenome (GOLD analysis project Ga0302286, IMG submission 198765) | Peat permafrost microbial communities from Stordalen Mire near Abisko, Sweden - III_Fen_E2_3 | ecosystem: Environmental > Terrestrial > Soil > Wetlands > Permafrost | place: Sweden: Abisko...
CAGACGGTACAAGTCTTGTTCCTAGTCTGCAGCTCGGTGGCGTATTAAAAAATCCGCCTGAACGCGGCAATTATCCGCTAATCCCATTTTCTGAGATGAACGTTTCTCGTGCAAGAAGCTAGTAGCTATAAACGTCGGTGTGGGGAACGCCAATCAGCTTTTGGAAATCTTCAGGGGTAATTTTGCTAAGGTGCGGACCTCCCGTCCAGCCAGCTTGTTCGACATAGCGGACGGCAAGTGTACATTTTTCAGGCAAGGCATCAAGCGCAAAGAACTGCTGGTCGTCACATTTGTCTGATTCTAGTATCTGTGGCGTGCCACTCCATTTTTTGGCGTTGAACACGACGTTTATATATGGCAGGTCCAGATAGTTTTGGTTGAGGTGAAGCACTTCGAGATCCGATTCGTCAACGATTAACCCTGTTTCTTCAGCGAGCTCACGTATCGCCGCCTCTGTAAATGATTCGCCGGTGTCGACATGGCCGCTCGGAAAATCGTAGTAGCCATTCATGAACTCAGTACCAGCACGACGCTGTAGTAGGACCCTGCCCGCATCATCACGAATAACTACAAATACTGCTAATCTAAAATCCGTTCTCTGTATCATCGCGTACGCCTCCTACTTATCGCTTGGCAATGGAAATTTGAGCGCGAATGTGCGGACTTCTTTGCGAAGTTTCGCGAGAGCAGCCTCGTCATCACGTGCGTCTATCGCCTGCTTCATCCACTCGGCTATGGTCACCATGTCGTCTTCTTTCAGACCACGAGTCGTAATAGCTGGAGTACCCAGACGAATACCACTTGGGCGGAATGGCGGCAGTGGGTCGTCGGCTACAGAGTTCTTATTCAGGTTGAGGCCGATTTTATCGAGTGCCTGCTCGGCGACCTTACCATCGATGCCAAAGCTTTCATTGACGTCGGCAAGGATAAGGTGATTGCTCGTACCACCAGAAATAAGCACGAAACCACGCTTTTTGAGCTCGTCGGCAAGACGGCTGGCATTTACCAAGATTTGCTTGGCGTAATCTTTGAACTCCGGTTTCAGTGCCTCACCAAACGCAACAGCCTTGGCAGCAATGGTATGCATATGTGGTCCGCCCTGGGTACCAGGGAAGATTGCACGGTCGATGAGTGTTGGGATGTTTTCGATAGTCTTCTCAGGTGCTTTGAGCGGGTTGCCAACGGTGCCCTTCGTGAGGATAAGTCCGCCGCGTGGACCACGAAGCGTTTTATGCGTGGTGGTCGTGATGACGTGAAATCCATAATCAAACGGGTTCTTGGCGACGCCAGCCACAATAAGGCCTGCAATGTGTGCCATATCGGCCATCAAAAGACAATCAGGACCAACTGCTTTGGCCGCTTCGGCAAACTTGGCATAGTCAAGCTCGCGTGGGTAACCACTGAAACCAGCCAGGATTATCTTCGGCTTGTGCTTCTTAGCGAGCGCAATAAGTTCGTCGTAATCAATTTCGCCGGTCGTTTTGTCCTTCATCTTGTAGGGCACAAAGTTGTAGATGTGCGCTGAGCGCGTCATTGGGTTGCCGTGACTGAGGTGGCCGCCATGGCCGAGATCCATCGCGAGTACCGTATCGCCTGGCTCGAGCCACGCGTAGTAGACTGCTTCGTTCGCAGGTACGCCAGAATGTGGCTGCACATTGGCATGGTCTGCATTAAAGAGCTTTTTCGCTCGGGCAATGGCAAGCTCCTCGAGTGGGTCGGTACATTCCTGACCACCATAATAGCACCTGTGCGGATAGCCTTCACTGTATTTATTCGTAAAGATACTGCCCATTGCTTCGAGAACATCTGAGCTCACATAGTTTTCGCTTGGAATAAGCTCGAGTCCTTCGCGTTGTCGTTTTTCTTCTGCCGCGATAAGCGCCGCTATTTCTGTATCGGTCATACTACCCTCCTCATTTAGATCATTTACTACTTCACTTGCGTATAAGCTTGTCTGCTTTTTATGCTGGAAATTAGTAAATGCTACACCATATATCTAGTGTACACCGGAAGTCGGAAATGTGTCCGTAGTAATTTTGTATGCATAAATAAGTGGTAATAACGCTTCCGAAACCGCAGCAAAATCATATTTTATATCGCCTGTGATATACTAGTAGCCATGACAACTCAAACGAATGAACGTATTGGTGATTTTGTGGCGCGTCTGCGCCAGGAAAAAGGAATGACACAAGCAGAGCTTGCTGAACGACTCGGTACTAGCCAGTCAGCTGTAAATCGCATCGAAAAAGGACGGCAAAATTTGAGTCTCGAAACGCTATCAAGACTCAGTGAAGCGCTCAATAAGCAGCTTATATCTATCGGCAGCGGTTCGGTCAACCTGCGTATAGATGGAGCCCACGAGTTAAGTGGCGAGATTACCCTAAAGACGAGCAAAAATGCCGCAGTCGGCCTGCTCTGCGCAAGCCTACTCAACCACGGCACAACTAAGTTTCTAAACTTCCCACGTATAGAGGAAGTCTTCCGTATCATTGAGGTACTTGAGAGCATTGGTATGCAAGTACGCTGGCTGCCGGACAATGATTTAGAGATTAAATATCCAGCCGATCTACAGCTCGAGAAACTCGACAAGGATGCCGCTCGCAAAACACGCTCCGTGCTCATGATGATTGGTAGCCTTATGCACGACTTTAACGATTTTAAGATTCCTTATGCCGGTGGCTGCAAACTCGGCCAACGCACTGTTGCGCCACATCTCTTTGCACTCGAAGAATTTGGTGTCGATATTCATGCGGGCAATGGCGCGTACCGCATCACCGTTGATAAAAAAGTTCCTGAGCGCGTTGTACTGTACGAATCTGGCGATACTGTCACAGAAAATATTTTGATGGCCGCTGCACGTTCCGAGGGCGAGACGATTATCCAGTTCGCTTCGGCCAATTACATGGTTCAGGAAATGTGCTTCTTCCTACGCAAGCTGGGCGTACAGATAGACGGTATCGGCACCTCAACACTCCGCGTACGAGGCGTGAACAGTGAAATACGCAAAAATGTCACCTACGCACCGAGTGAGGATCCTATCGAGGCAATGTTCTTTGTGTCTACTGCCGTCACGACCAATTCAGAGATAACTGTCAAAAGAGTGCCTATCGATTTCATGTCGCTCGAAATGTTGAAGCTCAAACACATGGGGCTCAAGTACGAAACGACGCCACGCTACAAGGCGACGAACGGCGAGACTGACCTTGTCGATATTCATATCTTCAAACACGATGGTAGCCTGCGCGCACTGACAGAGAAGATACATGCCAATGTCTACCCAGGACTCAATCAAGATAACCTGCCCTATTTTGTGCCGATTGCTGCCGTCGCCAAAGGTCGCACACTCATCCACGACTGGACATACGAGAACCGCGCCATTTACTACACTGAGCTTACAAAGATTGGCGCTCAGGTCGAACTGGCCGACCCGCACCGTGTCTACGTCATAGGACCATCAAAGTTCACCCGTGCTGATGTGGTATGCCCACCAGCGCTTCGCCCTGCTAGCTTGCTGCTTATCGGCATGCTCGCGGCTGAGGGTATTAGTACATTACGCAACATCTACACGATCCAACGAGGCTACGAGGACCTCGCAGAGCGCCTAAACTCTATCGGTGCCCATATAGAAGTTTTCCAAGATCTGTAGAAGCTATTTACACACTGCTGTAAATGGAGCTATATTTCGTAAATCACTAGCGTTTCTAACATGAATTGCCTGTGAACTCTTCGAGCTGCCCGTCGTCATGATGGTCGTCGGAACAGTATAGTCATCTACATGTAAAACCCCTTCAACATATCCAACACTCAGCATCGAATCGGAGATCTTACAGTCACCGATAACAATATTTGCCAATACTTTGCCGGACCTTATCCCAGATGCGATGCTGTCAACGTCTATGCCATCTTCGAGTGCTGCTTGGCGTATGACCTTGGCATCCTCATTTATTGCCTGCTGATTCACAGTACTAACAAATGCAGTAGCTCCGAGAAGTAAGGCCGTCAGAGTACCCAGAATCGGTCGCCGGTAATCTTCCACCCAAAATAGAACGTCCTCAAATCCGCACTTTAAACTAACCCAAGATGTTTCAAAAGCAGTTTTTGGCCTATCTGGCTGCAGTAACTGATTCATTGTAGTTATCGTAATGTGGTGCGGGTAGGGAGAATCGAACTCCCATCTCGAGTTTGGAAAACTCGCATACTAACCGCTGTACTATACCCGCATACGGCTCACGTAACGCTTTGTATTATACCGTATTTCTTACAAACCACTAGACCCTCTGGTATAATCACTGCAGGTACTCGCCCCGGTAGCTCAGTGGATTAGAGCGATGGGCTTCTATCCCACAGGTCGGGGGTTCGAATCCCTCCCGGGGTACCAAATTATAGAAGGAAGTAAAATGTCAGGACTTGAAACAACATATTACATCGTCGCCATCGTTTTTATGGTGGTGTCATTCGTCGTACTCATCGGCATCGTCACCGCCCTCTTAGTCATCCGTAACAAGGTCGTAAATCTCGAGAGGACCGTGCAGGAAAAGGTACGAGGTGTGAACCAGAACGTCGAAAAAGTCGTGGAAGTTGCCAATGCCGTTCGCGAAGTTGCAAGAGCCGTAAAGAAATAATCTTGAAAGGTCGCGTCACATCATGACAACACCAGTCCCAAAACAAAACATTTTTCAAAAAGTTGTGACCCATATCGACACATTCCAACGTCGTCATGTCTGGTTATCTTTGCCACATGCGATTATCAAAAAGTTCAGCGATGACGGCGGTGGCCATCTTGCCGCCCTAATGACATACTACGGGTTCCTTTCGCTCTTTCCCCTGCTCATAGTCGCGACCGCTTTCGCACAGATTGTTTCGCAAGGAAATGTCGAGTTAAAAGATAGAATTATTAGCGCTGTCACAAGCTATTTTCCAGCGATTGGCGACAGTCTAGCCACAAGTTTGCACACCTCTTCCCGCACGGGTATTGCGCTGATTATTGGCCTCCTGGTCGCATTTTACGGCGCCCGAGGTATTGCAGACTCGGTGCAAAATGCACTGCATGTGGTATGGGCAGTGCCGCGTAAAAAACGAGCTGGATTCCCTTTGTCCATGCTTCGCAGCTTCGGTATCATCATATTCGCCGGCCTTGGTTTACTGCTGTCAGCTATCTTGTCAGGTTACGCAGCAAGCTCTTCGTACTCCTACCCTATCCGGATCATCATCGGTACCGGAAGCTTCCTCGTACTGTTCGCTGTGTTCTGGGGGATATTTACCTATGGGTCATCAGCAAAAAAGCGGCCAATCGCAAATATTCCGGGTGCACTTATCGCCGCAGTGTTGCTGCAGTTCTTGCAGGCAATTGGGACATATCTTATTACAAGCCAACTCCATCGTCATAGCGGTCTAAACGCTCAGTTTGGCGTCGTTCTGGTCCTGTTCTTCTGGATATATCTGCAGGCACAGGTATTCATTTTCGCCCTAGAATACAACACCGTTCGGGCACACCGCCTATATCCGCGTACGATTGATGAGAATAACCCAACCGACGCCGATGACAAAGCTCACCATCTGTATGCTGCTCGTGATAGCTACAAGCCGCCTGTCGAATAGCTGATTACGATTTGATTACGAACGCATATTGCGTTATAATCACCTCTGTTTTCTGCTCAACTTTTAGTTCAGTAGGAAAAGAGCAGCCGGACAAAATGTGAACCATTTTGCCCGCGCGATGAGAAAAACCTTTGGTTTGTCTCATCTGCGTGTCCGTGGCGGATGTAGCTCAGTTGGTTAGAGCGCCAGTTTGTGGCACTGGAGGTCGTGGGTTCAAGACCCATCATTCGCCCCAAGTAAAAAGTCCAGATTTATTCTGGGCTTTTTACTTGGATTAATGTGGCCGAACCCACGACGCAGATTTTGCTAAAAGCAAAAGATGCAAAGTCGTGGGGTCGTGGAGCGAGAGAAGCTAGAGAGAAACTCGTTCTCTCTAGCAAACGAGTGGAGGAGGCGTGAGCCGATAGACCCATCATTCGCCCCAAGATAAAACCCCTGCATTTGCAGGGGTTTTATCTTTATTTATCTATCTAGTTATTTTATTTCTAGTCTTTTCTGACAGTAACGTATGCCTTTCGTCTTTGCAACGAAATGATTACTGCCGCCGCTGTCAGCGTCAAGGCAATTGTGGCAGCTATGACCGTGTCCGTACCCGTATTAACGAGTGTCGTCTCTGCTAGTACTTGTGGTACAAAGGCATTGACGAACGTACAGCTTGCGACTGCACCCGCTGCAAGCGTCACACTGAGAACGTAGCCGTTTCGAGTCATCGTCACGCCTGTGCCGCTACAACTGATACCGTCCAAGCGCCATGCGTTGGCGGCAGTTTCCGTAACAGTATAGGTGCCCGGTACGAGGTCTTCAAAACTCTTACTATTCAGTTTACCCGTGCCGTCATCGGTAAGGCTAAACGACGTATTTGCGCCTAGCTCGTCAATTGCTGCATTTGTCGTAAAATTGAATGCTTTCGTACTTGTGCCAGGCTGGACATCTTTGACGATAGTCAGCTGTGCTCGTTTAGTATTGGTAAACGTGCAGACGATCTTCATACCTTTTGTTACATTGAGGTACAAAACTCCATTGTCCGTTTCGACCTTAGTCTCTCCGCAGGAGATACCAGTGAGGTCCCAGCCATTCACCTCCGCTTCACTGACACGGTATTTACCCGTAGGCAGTGCTGAAGTCTGCTGGGAATTATCGCTTTTACCGTCATCTACGAGTGTGAATGACACGGTTGGGTTATTTTGGACCGTGTAGTCTTTGTGATGGTACCAACTCGACTGACTGTTTTCCTGTGTTCCGGTAATGGTTTCAGGCAGAACTGTATCGGAAATGTATTGATTCTCTTGAACGACTTCAGTAGATACTGGCTCGATGGTAAATACAAAACCTTGCGAGCTATCTGGCTGAGCATCCTTGATAATCGTTACGTCACCAGTATCTCGACTATTCGTGAACGTGCATTCAACGTGATCATCCATGCCAATATGTATCTTTGCTCTGACGTCTTGAGTGACCCAAACCATCTCCCTACCTTCTCTACACTTCAAAGACTCAAAACTATAACCATCCTTTTGGTTCTCACCGAACATATAACTGCCGGTTGCTACCTTCACCGTGTCACCCATGTCTATGTGGCTACCGTTTTCCTGGAGCCACCATGTCCAGCCGTTTGGATCGACTTTGTCGCCAATCTTTTTATGCACCGTGATAGTCCCCGTATCACGCTTGTTCGTGAACTCACACGTCACGTTTTTACCAAGTCCAACTTTCACAGTGACGCTTTCGTCAGGATGATTGTTGCCTTCGCTACGCTGACTATATTCATAGGGATTCTGATGATCGTTACAATCGCTCGCTACCACATGGTAGCCTGGTTTTTGGTCTTCACTCACCGTGTATGTTCCGGATGGTACGATTTGGGTGTTGTGTGAACCTGTATTTAGATTGTACTTTGAGGCATCCTTACCTTTGTAGTCCCAGCTCCAGTTACCGACATCTTTTTTAATATGCCCAAAACCATCGTCAACGTTCTTGATGACAGTAATGCTACCTTGTGCTTGGTTCTTAAAGTTTTTATCCGTCGCATTTTCACCGATGTCAAGTTTAACGGGACTTGGGGCAAAAATCTGCGCCCAGCCACTATTGCTCGGAATGACTTCGGCGACTTTGTACCACACGTTAGCATTTAGATTCTGGAATTCATAGTAGCCGTTAGTATTAGTCGTCGTGTGCTGCTCGAATTGGTCGAGCTTGCCATTGCCGTTTTGGTCGAGGTATATCACCCAGCCACTTACAGGATTCATGCCCTGAGTTATCCATGACATATCAGTATTAGCAATCTTCTTGTACCCGCTAAGTGAAGCTGGCTTGTCGTTGTTGGTGATTACGCAGGTGACATCATCGCCGAGCTTTAAGGTTACCCTGCCCTCGCTAACTGAGTTGTACCCACAGTCCCACTTGCTTGCTGTGTAGCCGCTGGGGCCAGATTCTCCGAGTGTGTATGTGCCGGCTTTAAGGCTGCTATTTGAGCTCACCTGGCCATAGCCACTAAATGAGCTTGGGCCGACAGCCGACAGATTCCAGTCGCTTACCTTCTTCGTACCGCCGTTGTCATTTATGACCTTTTTGATGAGTGTCAGTTTTGGTGCTTTGTCGTTGTTGACTATGGTGCAGGTGACATTGTCACCTAGGTTAATGACAATTTGGTTATTGTGCACCTGTGTATAGCCACAGTCCCAGTTTCCTTTGGTGTAGTCGCTCGGGCCTGATTCGTCAAGTGTGTATGTGCCTGCCTTAAAGCTACCAGCAGAAACTACCCCACCGGCGCCGCTGATTGGAGTTGGACCATTCGCACTGAGTGTCCATTCCGTCTTCGTACGCATGCCACCATTGTCGTTTGTGACTTCTTTGACGAGTGTCAACTTTGGCGCCTTGTCGTTATTGGTGATAGTACATGTCGCTATTTCAGATGTTACAGTACCGCTACAACCGCTGTATGATGTCACATAGTTACTCTGGTTGGCCTGTACCTCGACGATACTGAAGCTACTACCCACAGGTAGAGTCAAGCTACGCTCACCATTATCACCAGTTGTTGCCACGAATGTTTGAACTCCACCGCCGTTATTGGTGAATGTGAAATCTTTTGCTGCCGTTTTGGTACCGCCATTATCATTCACGACCGTTTTAACGACTTTGACTGTACCGTTTTTAACAGTGTTAGTAAAAGTACATGTCCAGTTCTCACCCGGCTTTACCACGACGCTAGCAGTTGTTCCGGTGTACTGCGTGTTTACTCTGCCGTTACTGCAAGCCCAAGCGCTGGTGTAATTGCTGAGGCTCGTATTCGTACCTGCCGATTCGGCGATACTGTGCGTACCAGCTTCAACTTTGACACTACCCGTCGTTCCTCCATCGCCAACATTTGTCGCCTTTTGAGTATTGTCTATGAGCAGATTGAATTTTCCGGAGTTATTTGCAGGCACAATTTGCTTAGTGACAGTGAGGTTACCGTAGGCTTTATTTGTCAGGTTATTACCGGTAGAACTACCACCAAGCGTACTTATGACCACTGGATTGGTGACACCAGTAATTTGTTCCCAACCGCTAAGTGTGGGGATTATTTCCTTAATGTAATATTGCGTACTTGTACTCAACCCTGTGAAGCCATAACTACCATCGCTGCCAGTTACTGTGCTCGCCTCGCCTGCATCCAGCTGACCATTATTATTCTGGTCAAGATAGATAGTCCATCCGGAAGCCGGGTTAGTACCGGCAGAGACCCAAGATAGATCAGCATTCGCAACAATTTTCTTTCCACTGAGGCTAGCCGGCAAATCAGCATTCGTGATAGAACACGTCTTGCTCTGACCATTGCCAACCGTCACGACGCCATTCGTAGCACAATCTCCTGTCCAACCCTGTGATGAATAACCCGGCAGGTTTGCCTCGCTTGCTGTGTATGTCCCAGCACTCACCGAAATTGGTGTACCCCATGACACATTTTGTTGGCCAGTGAGACTTGGTGTAAAATCGGCTGGCGCTTTGGTGCCACCGTATTTGTTTACCACTGTCTTGCTGAGCGTAATTGTCCCTGGTTTGTCGTCATTTGTAATCGTACAGGTAGCGGTTGCGCCGTTAGTAAGAACGACGTTCGTACAGTTGTCGTAGGTGGTAGTGTAGGCACTGTCAGAAACCTCGACGACGCTATATGTACCGGCATTGAGCGTGTGGCTATTACTGCCGTCAGCTTCGAAGGCAACCGCCGTTCCGCCGTTTATCTTGTAACTAAAGTCGGTGACTTTCTTGGTTCCTCCATTATCATTTTTGAGAACCTTGTTAACGATAAGTGTCCCCGGTTTGTCGTCATTTTTTATCGTACAAGTTATTGTTTGGTCTTTAAGTGGCGTAACCGTTCCACCAAGTACAGTCGGGCATCCGGTACCAGTAATAGAGACGAAACTATACCCCGTGGCACCCGCCTCATTTATCGTTACAAGCACCCCTGCTGGAACTACAAGCGTTTGTCCACTCGTGACTGCAGTGCCACCGATGCTTAGCCCAAATGCGTTCACACCAAGCTGACCACCATTATCGTTGGTGACCTCTTTGACAAGCTTGACGCTTCCTTTATCCGCTTTATTGATAAACGTACAGCGCACAATATTGTTTGCTGCGACCTGTACGCCTGTAAGCGTGTTGCCACTACTCCATGTACCGTTATTGGTCGCGCCTGTACAGCTCGCGCTCAAGACTGAGTAGCCCGACTTAACAGTCTCGGCTACTGAATAACCAGTACCTGTCGTTACTTTTACTGCTGGCGTTAAGCCATTACTATCTGTAGTCGTCGCGTCTGGATTAGAACCGCCGTTTACGTCAAACGTCCAGCCCGCTGCTGGTGTTTGATCATTCGTAGTCTGTAAATTGCCATCGGCATCGATGAGTTTTTGAGTAGTGATTGTAGCACCGCATGTTTCTTGCGCGAATGTGGCGAGTGCTGAAGCGAGTGTACTGAAGTTGGTCGTAATAACATCAGATGTTAGCACCGATCCGGTATCGGCATTTGGACCAGAGACTTGCTTAAGCCGATTGACCGAACCGCTATCACCGCCTAGACCAATGCCAAGCATTAGTATCCGAGTTCCACCTGTCTTGATTGCATTCGCCGCAACAATTGCAGGATTCAGGTGAGCATTGGGCTGATTCGTATCAGTGCCACCTACCGTGTTGCTTGTCGTAGGATCGCCATCAGTTGCAAAGATGACGAGGTTTGGATTACTACGATTTGGCAGTGTACTGGCGGCCTTCGTGAAGCCATCCTCCCAGTTAGTATAACCACCGTTAACCGGCACATTGTTGATAGCCGTATTGACCGCGCTGACATTATTGGTAAATGACTGCGTCACGCTAGCATTATCAGCAAAACGTGTTACCGAAAACTCGGTCGGTGTACCAGAAAGTGCATTTGTGAAACTCGTCAAAGCACTCTTCATTTGGGTCATTTCGCTGCTATCAATACTCGTCGAGTTATCGATAACGAGTGCAATATCAAGACCACAGGCCTGTGAAAGAGCCGGATTCGACACCACAGTCGGTGTTTGCGGCTGGCCAGGATAGGCACTGGCCTGTACTGGGACAAACGGTGCCACCATACTTACTCCGTACGAGACGAGGAACATAAAAGCCCACAGGGCGTGCTTTGTTCTGCTGCTCCATTTACGAGCTCTGGTTGATATTGTCATGGCTGGTACCTCACTGCTGTTATCGGTGTCACTTAATAAATAATCCATCTTTTTGATAGACACGATGTTTTTGCCAAACCCCACCCAAACAATTCCGTTTGTACCTCTTTAATACGCTTTTTATCGCAGAAATGCTGTACGAATTTTTACAAATCTGCACAAGCAAATACAATGTACCCCTGTAAGTACTCTTAAAAATTCCTGAGAAATACCTATTGTTTTTAGATTGTCTAGATGGGCTGCCTGCCTGGGACATGTGCTCTGAGGGCATTGAAGATTACAACAACATCGACGATTTCTTGCACTGCCGCTCCAACGACAGGAGCAAACTTCCCTGTGGCAAAGATAAGCATCAAAACAACACTCAGACCGATACCTACCCAGATGCTCTGTCGTGCAATTTTGAAGGTACGCCTGGCGATTGCATGAATGTCCGCCACCTTACTAAAGCTATCTTTCATAATGACTATATCAGCAGACTCGCTTGCGGCCGTGGAACCTTTTGCGCCTAGCGCAATCCCGACGTCGGCCGCTACGAGCACCGGCGCATCATTGACGCCGTCACCCACAAATACGACCGGTGGTTTAGCCACACGTTCAACTGTTTTCAGCTTGTCTATCGGTAGTGCATGAGCCACCACATCTTTTAGAGGAATACCAACAGCCTTCGCAATCTTCTGTGCCGTCGTCTCGTTGTCTCCTGTTATGAGGTATGTGTCTTCGACGCCGGCTTTACGCAGATATTCGATCGTGGCCTTGCTTTCACTGCGAAGCTCATCTTCAAATGAGATTACGCCAACAAGTCTACCTCCTATCGCAACAGACGTACTCGTCAGTTTGCCTGCGGCAGCATGGGCTTCTTTCGGCAGCTGGATTCCATTTTCTTCGAGAAATACCGCACGGCCGATGAGTACCTGGTGGCTGCCTTCACCACTTACCATACCCTTGCCTGAGTATTCCCGAATATTCTTGATCTTTAGTGGTTTCACTTTGAGAGCAGCCGCGTGAGAAATAACTGCTTTCGCAACAATGTGATTTGACCCCTTCTCGAGCGCTGCTGCTGCGGCTAGTACATCCTTCTCAGTAGCATCCCCATACGTTTCAACCGAAGCAACCACCAACTTACCATGTGTAAGCGTGCCTGTTTTGTCGAAAGCGAAACTGCGTGCAGCAGCTAGCCTTTCGAGGGCAGTTCCATTTTTCACGATTATGCCAGCCTTGCTCGCACGAGACATACCAGAAATAATAGCTATTGGTGCGGCCAAAATAAGTGGGCATGGCGTCGCCACAACCATGACCTGTAGGAACCTCAGCGAATCGCCACTCAAAATCCATGCGCCGATTGCGATTGCAAATGAAATGAGCGTAAATGGGATGGCAAAACGATCGGCCATACGCACAAACGGCGCTTTACTAGCAGCAGCCTGGCGGACCAATTTGACAATCTGCTCGTACTGGCTGTCAGCCGCCGAACGAAGAGCCTTCGCGGTGATTGTCCCATCGAGATTGACGGCACCACTCAGCACTTCAGCGCCCACGCTTTTCTCTTCTGGCAGGCTTTCGCCGGTCAGACTCGCTTCATCAAAACTGGCCTGGCCTTCAATAATAATCGCATCTACCGGCACAACTTCGCCCGGACGAACGACGATTTTGTCACCTTGTTTCACATCTTTTGCAGGAATATCAAATTCTTTTTGACCACGTAGCACATGAGCGTGGCGTGGCGCATTGTTTAGGAGTGCGCTCATCTCGCGCTTTGCCCGATTTTCTGCATAATCCTCGAGTGCCTCACCGCCAGTGAGCATCAGGATGATAACAATTGCCGCCCAATATTCACCCATGATGACGGCGGTGACGATGGCTGTAATGGCAAGAATGTCCACACCATATGTGCCTTCACGTAAATCACGAATCATGCCGACAACCATCGGCAATGTAAGTAATAATGTAGAGCCGCCAAGAATCCAGTGTGCTGCAGTCTGCGCGGTCAGAAGCTGAAGAATAATTCCAACGACGGCAGCCCCTACGGCTATGCTGAATTTCCAATAGTGACGGATAAAATGAGCAATCGTTTTAGTTTTTTTTGCCATCAAATTTTCCTCCAATTTCTATCTGTAATTATATCTAGTTTTTTATAAAATTGACAGGAGTCCAACGATATAAAGCGGCACGATGATATTGTCAATTCCATAGATTCCGATGTTTTCGAGTATCGTTGCCACGAATGCTCCACCCATCACCCAGGACAATGACACCGCTCCAGAAACATACCCATATACCGATAGAATTAGAAGAGATGTTATGAAAAATGCACCACTCCCAACAATGCTCTTCGTGTGGCCAAATACTCTGTACCGTGTTTTTTTGCCGAATCTAGTACCTATGAGTGCGGCTAGCCCATCCGCCACGCTTAGATGTAATATTGCGGCAGCATAGATAGCTGGTGAGTGCGTAATAAGTGTTAGCCCACCAATGGCAAGTGCGAACAATACTTCACCGTAAGAAAGTCTTTCGACGGCTCCAATAGATTGAAAGACCATTAGCCGCATGCAGACGATGAAGCCGACAGTAAGCGCAATACTAATTAAACGTATTTCGAACCAGTCGAGATACAACGGCCAGAGTGCCACCTGGACGCCAACAACAATATGGACAAACTTACGCGCACCTTCGCCATGCCACCATTTTTTTATATAGCCATACTCTGCAACGAGTAGTGTTAGCAGGCCTATCGAGCCAGCTAAAATCAGATTATGGTAATGCATATTGTATCTATTGTATGCCGTCACTCACCTCTGGTAAAGGTTGAATTTGTTGACAATAAGTGATATAATGTGTGTATATTGTCTGTTTGACTGTGGATTGCGTGTCAATAGTCTGTACATCGCCGAACATATCTGTTAAAATCTGGCAGTAGCCACGGGGAGTGGCGCAGTCTGGTAGCGCACCGCGTTTGGGACGCGGGGGTCGCAGGTTCGAATCCTGTCTCCCCGACCATGAAAAAGCGACTGGCCGTAAGGTCGGTCGTTTTTTCATGACCAGAGGAATAGATTGAAGCTGCGACTCTGAGCAACGCTCAGAGAAGCCTTCGAATCTTGTCTCCACGCTCTCGCATAACCAGCCTTGCCTTTCGCGACATTAACAGCGTATAATCACCTCTGTTGTTTAACTTTTCTGTATTCAGAAAAGAGCAGCCCGAGCGAAAACCACGTTTTTCGCCCGGCGCGTTGAGAAAAACCTCTGGTTTGTCTCAAGATTTCCTTCGGGGTGTAGCGCAGCTTGGTAGCGCGCAGCGTTCGGGACGCTGAGGTCGTGGGTTCAAATCCCGCCACCCCGACCATGCAAAGGGTCCGCCATCTCGGCGGACTTTTTGCATGGCGTAGTTGGGATTGGAATCCATGACCAAAGATTTGCGAAGCAAAGATCGTAGGTCGTGTGTTCGCATAGCAGCAAAAGGAACGCAAAAGCTTGATTTTGACCCTTTTGCTGCGGAGGAGCGGAGTGATAATCCCGCCACCCCGACCAGATTATAAAGCCCATCACTTTTCGTTGGGCTTTTTATTGTGACGCGTTTTGGTGTATAAGAGCGTATTGCAAGATGACAAAGATAAACGAGACACTAGCGAGAACAGTCGCGACCATTCTTGCGACCTCACTGGGTACTTTTTGACTGATTCCGGGGACGATGAAGACCACCAAAACAGGCGTAAGCGATGCGATCACTTTCAGCCAAAAGACGATTCGCGCATTGACCACTTTTCGATTTTTCGCAGGAATAATATGACTAGCAATTATTTTATCAGTAGTTGCATCCGCAGTTTTTTGAACGGTTTCTTCTGCGACTCGCTGGACGTCAGGAATGTATACTTTAATAATCACATAGACTACTCCTACTACGAGCACTGCACCCCCGATAACAG
>Ga0302286_10001847_pt1 | contig 15179 bp, 12 predicted proteins | sample III_Fen_E2_3_FD_198765 | JGI IMG/M metagenome (GOLD analysis project Ga0302286, IMG submission 198765) | Peat permafrost microbial communities from Stordalen Mire near Abisko, Sweden - III_Fen_E2_3 | ecosystem: Environmental > Terrestrial > Soil > Wetlands > Permafrost | place: Sweden: Abisko...
GTTTTTTTCATTTTTCAGTTATTTAGTGATTTCTTATTAAACTACTGAAGATCAATCAACATATCAAGTCTGAAAATCCCATTGTGTTCTGAATATTTTAATGAATGAAGTTCAGGATAAATCAAAGATAAACGTTTTTCAACATTTTTAATTCCGATTCCGCCATTCTCTTCAGCATTCGTTTTTTCGCGAAGGGCAATTTTATTTTCAGTTTTGAAATGTAGCTGTTTACCGTCAAATTTAATATCAATCGAAATAGTTCCAGAACTCTTGCCAATTCCATGTTTGAAACAGTTTTCGGCCAGCGGAAGCAGCAACAACGGCGCAATGTTCACTCCTTCAAAATTACCTTCAGTAGTAAGAATTACCTGGGTAATTTCCGGATTGACGCGTTCTTTCTGTAACCCGATGTAGGTACGGATGATTTCAACTTCTTTTTCGAGCGGAATGGTATCGCAGCTGGTGTCGTAAAGTATATACCGCAGAAAATCAGAAAGTTTCAGAATTACTTCGGAAGTTCGTTCGTCGTTTTGCGAAGCCATGGCGTAAATGGTATTCAGGTTATTGAACAGGAAGTGCGGATTAATTTGCGCTTTCAGTGCCGACAGTTCGTTCTGGGTAGCGTCGCGCTTTTCGATCAGCATCTGGGCGTAACGCCAGACCAGGAATAAAATGCTGGTAAAAATCAGGTAGGCCGCCATAATCAGGATCAGTTCCCAAATTCGGAAATAGGAAATGAAATAGATATTCGGAAATAATTTATCGATGCAATAATCGAACAAGGCAAAATTCAGTACGGCTGCCAATGCAGTTAATCCGGCAACATAGATAAGGTACAATCCGAAACGGCTTTTATTCAGAAACCGGTCAATCAAAACCTTCAGGTTAAAATATACTGCTGAAATAATGGTGAGGTGAAAGACCAATACATACAGGAAGTTTTTCACGAAAAATTCGATAAAATCTGCCACCTCTTTCTTGTTTCCATCGGGCACGATAAATTCAAGAATTACATATCCCAAGGGCATCAGAAATAGAACAGTGACCGGAATTTTTATCCAAAGCCAGACTTTCCTTGCCAGCCAAATGAATGGCAATGAACAGTAAAGCAGAAAAAGTGAATTGACGAGTAAAATTAAATCCCGTCCTACTTCAAATCCCTGGATGACACTGGATGATTCAACTCCGGGATTTAAAACTGCATTCCAGAAATTATAGGAAATGATCCAGAAAAGGATGTGCAGAAATGGAATAAGCTGTTTTTTCAGGTTAAATATCTTCATGACGATTTAGTTTATACGGTTTAATTTTAACATGGCAGGCTGGTCTTCCCAGTCGATAAATCGCTTTTGGTCAGCATAGCGTTCAATCATTGCAGTTAGTTCTTCCGACGAAGCCGTGAGTAGCAATCGTTTGGCATCCAGAACGTAACGGTACTTAATCCGGACTCTCTTATTCTCGATCATACTTTTCATGTAATCGGCTCCAAGCCACGATACAAAGAGTTGTTTGTGTTTTACCTGAATCCGTGCCAATGTGTGTACGGTAAAGTAGTTTTCTTTTGCCATTCGGCTGTTGTGGATATCAGTTATTTCACGCGGACTGAAATCGGCATACAAAACGCAGTTAATCCGGAAAAGAGCCAGATTAAACTGGTATTTTGCAGAATCGGGATTTTCCCTCGTGAGTTTAACCACATAGTAGTTTTGTGGCTTAAAAACGGTGGAGTCTTTCCCTTTTTTGGTTTTTACTGTTTCTTCAGAAATGGATCGGTTAATTCGCCAGATCGAAGTGATATCGGCCTCCTGCCAAGGGGTGTTGTTTTTATCGGTTGAATCCTTTTGGGATTTAATAGGATGTACAGTCCAACTTCCTTCAATTTCCGGAGAAAGAACAATATCCTTTTCAAGGTAAAACGGGTTCAGCGAGCAAATCATCATGAAATCGGAACATCCGGATATAAACAGAAGAATTCCGGATACAATGAGTAATTTTCTGAGTTTCATAGTAGTTGTTTTTGATTTCTGAATCGAATATCGGCAGAATAAACCCGACTGTAAACTTTTTTCGATGAATCTCCCCTTTTTTTCGATGGGGACGGGAAGAATGTTTTTTTACTTTTCAAGAAAGCCGTTATCTGAAGATTTCCCAGACAAGAGTTTCGGTTTTTCGTTACATTTGGAACTTGAAAAATCAACAATCGCCAAACTTATGATTACAAAAGTATTGACATTCTGCCTCATTTCAGGTCTATTGATGGGTTTTACTTCGGAAAAGGATAACAACAAGCTTGAAAAAAAAGCAAAGCGAATTCATGCCAAATGCCTGACTATTGATACCCATTGCGACACACCGATGTTAATGATTAAACCCGGATTTTCGGTTCGGGACGAACATCAGGCACCGAAAAGTCGGGTCGATTTGCCGCGAATGAAATCCGGAGGGCTCGATGCCAGCTTCTTTGCCGTGTTCACCTCACAAAAACCACGCACCGTAGAAAACTACCAGGCAACTTATGCGCTGGCCAACCAAATGCTCGATTCAATACATTCGATGCTGAAGCACAACAGCGATCTGGCCACACTTGCCCTGAAAGCTGACGATCTGGCTAAGATTGAAAAAACAGGTAAACGCGCTATTTATATCGGTATGGAGAATGGTTTCCCTTTGGCTAAAGATATTTCGCGTGTAGAAGAGTTTTATAAAAAGGGCGTTCGCTACATTACCCTTTGCCATTCGTACCACAACGACATCTGCGACTCGTCGAGCGACGGCAAGCCTGCAGAACACAACGGAGTAAGTGCATTCGGGAAACAGGTAATCGCCGAAATGAACCGATTGGGTATGATGGTCGATGTTTCTCATGCTTCTGACAAGTCTTTTTTCGACGCTGTTGAACTGAGCAAAGCTCCGGTGATTGGTTCGCACAGTTCGGTTCGCGCAATAGCTAAACACAATCGGAATTGACCGATGAAATGATTCAGAAACTGGCTGCAAAAGGTGGAGTGATCCAGATTTGCCTGCTCGACGAATACATCAAGGAACCAGATACCACAACAGTGAAATTTCAGCGAATGAAGCTGATTCACAAGAAATACAGGGAAGGAACCGATAAAATGAGTGAAGCTGAAAAAGAAGCTTTTTTTAAGGAATGGGATGAAGTGGAAGCCATGGATCCTGATAAATTGCCAACGGTGAAAGATTTATGCGATCACATCGATCATGTTAAAAACCTGGTTGGGGTTGATTATGTGGGTATTGGTAGTGATTTTGATGGCGGTGGCGGCCTTCGTGATTGCGCCGACGTGAGCCAGTTTCCAACTATTACCCTTGAATTACTTCGGAGAGGCTACACCGAAACTGAAATTCGGAAAATCTGGGGCAGAAACTTGTTGAGGGTTTTCAGAGAAGTGGAGAAGGTTGCGAAGGCAGAGAAAGTATTGTAGAATTGAAGATAGGCAGTTAGTTGAAACAACCAGAAATAGCAATACAATCGACATTCAGAAACAGTTTAACGGCCTGATGAAATGGCCCTGTATGATGCGGAACGATACCATTTTGATTGGGAAATTACCTCTGGGGAGCTACAATGTTAATTACACGTTAATTGATATCTCGAAACAGGCTCCACAAAACATTGACCTATCGTTCGCTTTTCAATTAGGAGTTTCGAAATAACCTTGCCTGTCCTTTTCGATACAAAAGTAAATTAAACCTTTATTTTTCATCGGATTACAATTTTTACAATCTTCTGCGTTTTTTGGGAAGGGGTTGATGGCCTGTTTTCTTATTTTGAATAAATAAAGATAAGTTGGTTTCTTATCAAGTGCCTGATTTTCAAAACATGATTATTGGCAGGAAATGGGCAAAAAAACGCCTGATTTGAATATCACTACTTAAAAAGCACTAATTTTGCACCCAATTTTCTAAACAGTTACATGATTATGGCAGAAAAATATAACAACTTATTTTCAGAATTTCCGCCAGTCAGCACCCAGCAGTGGATGGACAAAGTTACTGCTGACCTGAAAGGAGCCGATTTCAACCGGAAATTGGTATGGAAAACAAATGAAGGCATTGATGTTCAGCCGTTTTACCGGGCCGAAAACTTGGAAAACCTGGACTATCTGAACGGTCTTCCCGGAGAGTTCCCTTACGTTCGCGGAACCAAAAAGAACAACAACGAATGGTTAGTTCGACAGAGCATTGTTGTTACCGACTTGGCTGAGGCCAACAAAAAAGCCCTGAATTATTTGATGAGAGGGGTTGATTCGTTGGCTTTCGTATTTAAAGCATCGACCGAATTAACGGTTGTTGATTTATCGGTTTTGTTGAAAGATGTTAGTCTCGATGCTGTTGAAGTAAACTTTGTGGGCTGCTGCTCACGTAGGGCTTCCGAAGCTTTCACCGCATTCGTGAAACAAGGCGGATGGGATCCAAAAGCTGTCCGTGCATCGGTTGAGTACGACCCGTTTGGCAAGTTTGCGCTGACCGGAGTTTTGCGTAATGGCGCCGAACACGTGATTGAAAATGCTGCCAAAATGATTGCCTCATCTGCTGAACTCACCAAGTTCAAAACATTGGCCGTGAATGGCAAAAACTTCGGAAATGCCGGATCATCAATCGTTCAGGAATTGGCTTACTCATTGGCTCTTGGCGCCGAATATCTGACTGCTTTGACCGAAAAAGGTACAGAAGTTGACGCAGTGGCTAAAAAAATGAAATTCAACTTATCGGTTAGCGCCAACTATTTCCTCGAAATAGCTAAACTTCGTGCTGCTCGTATGTTGTGGGCTCGAATCGTGAAAGCTTATGGACCAAAATGCGATTGTTCATGCAAAATGAATATCCATTCAGAAACCGGAAGCTGGAACAAAACCGTTTACGATGCCTATGTGAATATGCTTCGCACACAAACCGAAGCCATGAGCGCTTCGTTGGGTGGTGCCGATTCAATTACAGTTCTTCCTTTCAATGCAGCTTACGAAGAAAGCAACGAGTTTTCTGATCGTATTGCCCGCAATCAGCAGTTGTTGCTGAAAGAAGAATCGCATTTCTCAAAGATAGCGGATCCTGCTGCCGGCTCCTATTACATTGAAGAACTGACTGCTTCCATCGCCGATCAGGCCTGGAAACTGTTCCTCGAAGTTCAGGAAAAAGGTGGATTCCTTGCTGCTTTGCGCGAAGGATTTATTCAGGCTGAAATTAAGAAGATGGCTGGCAAACGCGATATGAACATTGCAACCCGTCGCGAAAACTTGTTGGGTGTTAATCAGTTCCCAAATTTCACCGAAAAAATTGAAGGCAATGTCGATGCTTCTGTTTTTGCTCCAGCTGACCTGACTGCCGAAGGCGCCGAAATTGAAACACTGAAACCATACCGTGGTGCTCAGGCTTTCGAAGCGCTTCGCTACAAAACGGATGTTTATGCCAAAACCAACAAACGTCCGCTGGCCTTCATGATGCCGATTGGTAATCTTGGAATGCGTAAGGCCCGTGCTCAATTCGCCTGCAACTTCTTTGCTGTGGCCGGGTTCGATGTTCTTGACAATAACGGTTTCAAAACCGTTGAAGAAGGCTGGAAAGCTGCTCAGAAAGCTGGCGCTCAAATCGTGGTGATTTGTAGCTCCGATGACGAATATGCTGAATTTGCTCCTGCTGCATTCGAAGCCATTGCCGGAAAAGCCATCTTCGTGGTTGCCGGTGCTCCTGCCTGTACCGACGAGTTGAAAGCCAAAGGCATTGCCAACTTCATCAATGTAAAGAGCAATCTGCTTTCTGAATTATCGTCATACCAAAAACAACTTTTAAAATAAACACAGCGACACAGCGGCACAGCGATGAATTCAGAATTGACATATAATAAGTTGGGTACAAAAATTATCGATGCAGCTATGCAAGTGCATCGAGAGTTGGGACCTGGATTGTTAGAGTCGGTTTATGAGATTTGCCTGATTGAAGAATTAAGAAACAGAGGTCTTGAAGCTCGAAGTCAAGTTCGATTACCTATTTTTTACAAAGGGAAAGAATTAAATAAGGATTTCATTATTGACCTTTTAGTTGAAAATAAAATCGTAATTGAGTTAAAAGCAGTTGAGGATTTATTGCCGGTTCACGAAGTTCAACTGGTAACCTATTTAAAGCTTTCAGGAATGAAATTAGGATATTTAATCAACTTTAATGTTTCTCTTCTAAAGTTTGGCATCCGAAGAAGAATTAACGGAGAAATAGATTAATCTCTGTGTCACAACGTATCACCGAAAGAAAAAACAAACACGGCGACACAGTGGCACAGCGAAAATTAAAAATGATATTTGTTTTTTGATTTAATATTCAATTATCTCCGTGACACCGTGACACCGTGTTTTAAAAATAAAACGTATGAGACCAAATTTTAAAGACATAAACATCAAAACAGCGGCTCCGCAGCAGGATACTGCCGAATGGAACGCTAAAAACCAGATTGAAAAGAACTGGATCACTCCGGAACAGATTCCGGTGAAACCAGTTTACACCAAAGAGGATCTGGAAGGCATGGAACACTTGCATTATGCTGCCGGTGTGGCTCCTTACCTGCGCGGACCTTACTCGGTGATGTACGCCATGCAGCCCTGGACCGTTCGTCAGTACGCCGGGTTCTCAACTGCTGAAGAGTCAAACGCATTCTATCGTCGTAACCTGGCTGCCGGCCAGAAAGGTTTGTCGGTTGCGTTCGACCTGGCTACACACCGTGGATACGACTCCGATCACCCTCGCGTGGTTGGCGATGTTGGTAAAGCGGGTGTGGCGATCGACTCGATTCTGGATATGAAAATCCTGTTCGACCAGATTCCATTGGATAAAATGTCGGTTTCGATGACCATGAACGGCGCGGTACTTCCAGTACTGGCTTTCTACATCGTAACAGCATTAGAACAAGGTGCAACTTTAGATCAGCTTGCCGGTACCATCCAAAACGATATCCTGAAAGAATTCATGGTGCGTAATACGTACATCTATCCGCCTGAATTCTCGATGAAAATTATTGCCGACATTTTCGAGTTCACTTCTCAAAAAATGCCAAAATTCAACTCGATTTCGATCTCCGGATACCACATGCAGGAAGCGGGTGCTACTGCCGACATCGAAATGGCTTACACGCTGGCTGACGGGTTGGAATACCTCCGCACCGGTGTTAAAGCAGGTATTGACATCGATGCGTTCGCGCCACGTTTGTCGTTCTTCTGGGCCATCGGGATGAACCACTTTATGGAAATTGCTAAGATGCGCGCCGCACGTATGATTTGGGCTAAGATGGTGAAAGAATTCAATCCGAAGAACCCGAAATCGATGGCTTTGCGCACGCACTGTCAGACTTCAGGCTGGTCGTTGACAGAACAGGATCCATACAACAACATTGGTCGTACGGCTATTGAAGCGATGGCTGCGGCACTGGGTCACACCCAGAGTTTGCACACCAATGCGTTGGACGAAGCGATTGCTTTGCCAACCGATTTCTCTGCACGTATTGCCCGTAACACACAGCTTTACATTCAGCAGGAAACGGAGATCTGCCGCGAGGTTGACCCATGGGGAGGTTCATACTATGTTGAAACGTTGACCAACGAACTGGTTCATAAAGCCTGGGCATTGATCGAAGAAGTTGAAAAACTCGGAGGTATGTCGAAAGCCGTTGAAACCGGAGTTCCAAAAATGCGCATCGAAGAAGCTGCAGCCCGCACACAGGGCCGCATCGACAGCGGTACTCAGGGAATTATCGGTGTAAACAAATATCGTCTCGAAAAAGAAGACCCGATTGATATTCTGGAAATCGACAACACTGCTGTTCGTTTGTCGCAGATAGAACGATTGAATAAATTGCGCGCCGAACGTAACGAAGAAGAGTGTCAGGCAGCTTTGGAAGTTCTCAGCAAATGTGTTGAAACTGGCGAAGGAAACTTACTTGAACTGGCTATCGTAGCAGCACAGAAACGTGCATCACTGGGCGAAATTTCTTATGCTTGTGAAAAACATGTTGGACGTTATAAAGCAGTAATCAGAACTATTTCAGGCGTGTATTCAGCAGAAAGCAAAAACGATTCTACCTTCAAGGAAGCGCAGGATCTGGCTACCAAATTTGCCAAATTGGAAGGCCGTCAGCCACGTATCATGATCGCCAAAATGGGTCAGGACGGACACGACCGCGGTGCAAAAGTTGTTGCAACCGGTTATGCCGACTTAGGTTTCGACGTGGACATGGGACCATTGTTCCAGACTCCGGAAGAAGCCGCCAAACAAGCCGTTGAAAACGACGTGCATGTGTTGGGCGTTTCATCTTTGGCAGCAGGACACAAAACTTTGGTTCCATCAGTCATCGCCGAATTGAAAAAACTGGGTCGTGAAGACATCATGGTCATTGCCGGTGGTGTAATTCCTGCTCAGGATTATCAATATCTGTACGATGCCGGTGTGGTTGCCATCTTCGGACCTGGCACCAACGTTGCCGCTGCCGGAAAGAAGATTCTGGAAGTGCTACTGGCCGCACACGAGTAGCCCCTCCCGACCTCCCCGAAGGGGAAGAGAAAAAAACACCAACTGATCCGATGACTCGAAGTCATCGGATCAGTCAAAATACTAAAGCCGCTTTCCTGAAAAAGGAGCGGCTTTTTTGATGATGTAAGCATGATTTATAATGTTTTGTAAAATACATCTCTAATTTATGTATTTTTGAAGGAATCAAAAGATTAGAAAATGAAAATTGATTTTCTGACAATATTTCAGTTCATTGAGTTTGTAAAAACAAATTCTTGGTTTTTGAGCATAGTTGCAATATTTATATCTTTCATATCTGTAACATTTGTTATTGTTGATAAAGTTAAAGTATGGAATGAACTTTCTCGAAATAAAAGATTGAAAACAGACAAGGCAATTTTGCAAACAATTATTGAATTGAAGATTGAAGATTTTAGCGATGTGAGACTTGTGCAGAGGGCAAGTGTAAAAAGTACAATACACGAAGCACATTATTCAAAACTCTATAATCTATTTCAGAATATTGATACTAATAAACTTACTGAAAGAAAAATCGCTGGTAAAATTGAAGAAATAAAAAAGATGAGTGATAAGGATTTATTTGCATTAAAAAGTAATCCTAACAAAACAGATTTTTCTTACCAATTTTCACAAGTAGTTTCTGAAGTAATTAAAGATTCGAAGATTTATTTGGCAAACGTCACGTAGATGTTCGGAGAAAGATTATATCTTCCAAATTACTGAGTTTTACTTAATAATCAATTGTTTGGGTAAAAGATGCTGAAAAAATTATTTATGGACAATGGCATGTTCTAATTAAGGAATCGCCTTCTACTGCTTCGCGCTCAGGCAGCGGTATGCGGAAGGATTGAGTTTCATTGCCGCAAAAACATGCCCGTTGCCTAAAGGCGAATAGCCTGTCCCGATTTTTCTATCGGGAGCAAAGGATATTGGTGTTTTGAACAAGAGTAATTGTTAATCGAAGCATTATCCTTTGCCGTCTGGCTTCAGCCGACGGGCATGGGAACCATCAAAAACATGAGATGCCGAAATAAATTCGGCATGACTCTCCGATCAGCAGCAATCCAAGATCGAAGAGTCATCCTGAACTTGTTTCAGGATCTGCCCGCATTCCTTTTAATCTCCTGCAAAAGCTTTAATGTTCGTCTATCGGCAATTCTTTTCTACCTTCGACTACTTCGAGCTCGGTCGGCGACTTCAACAACGGCCGTTGATATGGCCTGATAGATGTCGAAATAATCCCGATCTTCATCGGGATGACCGGCATGACTCTTCAAGGTTGGTAGTTCGATGATCAGGGAGTCATCCTAGTCATCCTGAATTCATTTCAGGATTGTTTCGGGATCTGCCCGCATACAGAGAATCAAAAAATAACCTTCAGCTTCAGCTCCAAATCCTATAAACTCTTCCCATGCCACCCACTTTTTATTACCATCTGATCTCCAACTTTCATATACCAATCCGCCGCCAAATCAACCATTTCCGGATTATTCTCTTTAATCAGATTTATCTTCCAGTCTCGATGCCAATTCTTCAATTGCTTCTCGCGTTGGATACATTCAGCCATCCCTTCAATTATTTCGTAATGAACCAAGTCAAACAAGTTGTATTTTGAGGTAAAAGCAGAACCTTTTCCCGATTTGTGTTCCAAAACTCGTCGCTTAATTGCATTTGTTACCCCAATGTAAAAAGTTGTCCTGTTTTTATTAGACATGATATAGACAAAGCCTTTTCGCATTTTGCAAGAGTTTATACAAATATATGCACAATGTCAGAGCGTTGCGATGGGATGCCGAAACAATCCTGAAACAAGTTCAGGATGACCGGCATGACGCTCCGATTAAGTAGTGTATTCATCGGAGCATTATCCTTTGCCGTCTGGCTTCAGCCGACGGTTAATAATTATAAATGCACGCCAGTATTGGCCCTGTTAAGTTTTTCGCCGTTATATTAACTGGAAACCCGTCATGTTGGTGAAAATGCCCGTCATGTTAAAGGTTTTGCCGTCATGTTAGAAAAAATCACCGTCATGTTGAAAATCTGGCCGTCATGTTGGTTGGGAAGCCGTCATGTTTGAACTGAGCCTATACTTTCGCGGAGTTCAGGAGGTTTTCTGAGATTTCTTTATTTTTTTGCAATTTCTTTAGTCCACAAAGTATATCGAATTCCTAATGTAGCTTGTTGTACTTTCAACTTCCATAAAATGGGATTACCTTTTTGAATGTTATTAAGACCGTAATAGTACGTTCCTTCAACAGCCAGTTTGTCTGTCAGGTTATAGATTATTCCAGCTTTGGGTCCGTAGTCGAAGCGTCTTATGTTTATGTTATCCACTTTATTGTCTGAAGTGTATGTTATTCCTTCTACAATTGCATAATCTTTTTCGCGACCACTGCTTGAAATCGAATAAGAAATCTGAAAACCAGCATTAATCACCAATCTATTGATTGTAAATCCGTAATAAACGGGCAAACTTAAGTAGGAAATGTGTCGGTACGAGTTATCCTTTCTGTAACCCAGATATACTCTACCGAACTCGTTTAGTGTATATAAATCATCTTCAAGTTTCTCATTTCCTTCAATTTGTGAGAATAATAACTCAGCACCCAACGAGGATTTTTTGCCAAATTGAAAGTTGTAAAAAAGTCCAGCTTGTCCAGAAGGAACAAATGGAGTGGTTGGGTTTTCACCCAAAAAATCCGTCGAATAGGTAATTCTGGATAATACACCACTGGCTTTTATTCCGAATTGGTGTTGTCCTGAAACGGTGAAGTTAAAGGCAAAAAGGATTGATAAGATGAATGAAAGTTTCAGCAGGTTTCTTGTGTGCATGGGGTTTGGTTTTGCTGACTAAATTACTGAATTTTACTTAACAATTGAAATAAATTTCATATTCAGATCAAGGAACCGCCTTCGGCAGGCTCAGGTAACTGAGTTCAAGCAATTGTGTTTCATTGCATCGAATGCTTGCAAAAGCGAGGTTCCCTGAGCTGCGTAGCGTGTCGAAGGGAGCATTTTCAAGGTTGAGATGCCGAAATAAATTCGGCATGACTCTCCGATCATGTGTTACCGCTGTTCGGAGAGTCATCCTGAACTTGTTTCAGGATCTGTTAGCATACGAAATCCAAACACTCATCTTCCGGGTGTCGCGATTTGTTATTGGCTTCAGCAAACGGAGATTAAAAATTTCCACACCCTTTAGCCATTTTTTCTACCTTTATCCAGTAAATATCAAACTTAAACCAACCTATTATGAAAGTACTTTTTATCGGCGGCACAGGATTTATCAGCACAGCCGTCAGCCGCATGGCCATTGAACGGGGATTCGAAATTTATTTGCTCAACCGCGGAATTCGTTCATCAGAAGTTTCAGGAAGTCATCAATTGACCGGAGATATCCACAATCCGGAGAGTATGCGCCTTGCGCTGAAGGACCTGAAATTTGATGTGGTGGTCGACTGGTTTGCATTTTCCCCAGAGGATATTGAGCGTGATCTTTCTATTTTCCGTGGTCGTACCAAACAGTTTGTGTTTATCAGCTCGGCTTCGGCCTACCAAAAGCCGCCTGTAAATTACATGATCACCGAATCGACACCGCTCAAAAATCCATACTGGGACTACTCGCGCAACAAAATTGCCTGCGAAGAACTGCTCCTGAAAGCCTATCGCGAAGAGGATTTTCCGGTAACCATCGTGCGGCCATCATACACGTATAACACGTATTTGCCTGTTGCAATTGGCGGATTTGGCTGCTACACGCTGGCCGACCGTATGCTGAAGGGCAAGCCCATTATTGTGCATGGCGACGGCACTTCTCTTTGGGTGAATACCCATGCCGAAGATTTTGCCAAAGGTCTATTAGGTTTGCTCGGAAACGAAAAGGCCATTGGGCAAGCTTTTCACATCACTTCGGACGAAGTACTAACCTGGAACCAGATTTACCAGACCATTGCCGATGAATTGGGCGTTGAGGCGAAAATGATCCACATTCCGACTGACTTTATTGTGAAAGTGGTTCCCCGACTGACAGGCGATTTGCTCGGCGACAAAACCTGGAGCGCGATATTCGACAACTCCAAGATCAAATCGTTTGTGCCGGAGTTTCAGGCTACTATTTCGTTCCGTGAAGGAATCCGCCGTACGCTGGAATGGTTTGCTGCCGACCCTAAACGCCAGCGGATCGACGAAAATGTGAACCGGGAAATGGATGAAATTATTGAAGCTTATAACAAAGTCCGCAACTGATCTGCTATGCATTGAGGGCTTCACTCCAAGTGAAACCCTCAATAATAGCCGAAGCGAGCTTTCTCCGTGGTGGAATGCCGAAATAATCCTGAAACGATCCTGAAATAAATTCAGGATGACAAGGATGACCGACATGACGCTTCGAGGTTGATTGTTCGATGATCAGAGCGTCATCCCGAACTTGTTTCGGGATCTGTCAGCATACGTTAAATCTTAATTTTTTACTCTGGCAACAACTAATTGATCGCCAACTTTCACATACCAATCCGCCGCCAAATCAACCATTTCCGGATTATTCGTTTTGATCAGATTGATCTTCCAATCGCGATGCCAGTTCTTTAATTGTTTTTCGCGCTGGATGCATTCAGCTATCCCTTCAATGATTTCGTAACGGACCAAATCGAACAAGTTGTATTTTGAGGTAAAGGCAGAACCTTTTCCCGATTTGTGCTCCAGAACTCTTCGTTTAATTGCATTGGTTACTCCAATGTAAAAAGTGTTTCTGTTTTTATTCGACATGATATAAACGAAGCCTTTCAGCATGATGCATGAGTTTATACAAATATAAGCACAATGTCAGAGGTTTGCGGAGGGATGCCGAAACAATCCTGAAACAAGTTCAGGATGACCGGCATGACGCTTCGATCTGGGGTATTCAGATAATTCAGAGCATTATCCTTTGCCGTCTGGCTTCAGCCGACGGGTATGAGGATAGACAAAAGGTAGGGATGCCGAAACAAGTTCGGCATGACGCTTCGATCAAGGTAGTATGTTCTGGGAAGACTTTGTAATGTTACAATCACCTGCCTGGAGTTCTGGCAACACTTTGTAATGTTACAATCGTCCGCCTGGAGTTCTGGGAAGACTTTGTAATGTTACAATCACCTGCCTGAAGTTCTGGCAACACTTTGTAACCTTACAATCACCTGCCTGGAGTTCTGGCAACACTTTGTAATGTTACAATCGTCCGCCTGGAGTTCTGGGAAGACTTTGTAATGTTACAATCACCCGCCTGGAGTTCTGGGAAGACTTTGTAACGTTACAATTACCTGCCTGGAGTTCTGGGAAGGCTTTGTAACGATACAATCACCTGCCTGAAGTTCTGGCGACATGTTGCAGGATTATTTCAGAAAAATGTTCAATTGTACGGCCTTTTGAATGGTTTAGCTAGTGCGGCATGTAGCGGTTGTAATCTTCTTCTTTTTTCTCAACAACCGGTGTCTCAAAAGTTGGTTGTTCGAGCAACGACGCCCTGCTCATAGCCACTGGCGATTGTTTCTCGGCCCCAAATGCAGCCAGCCTTTTTGTCAAATTTGGATGTGACGCAACTTTCTCGGCAAACCATTTCCAGAAACCATCTTCCGAATAATCTTGTTTCATAAATTCATTCAGGTTGACTTTTTTATAAATGGTTTTACCCGATGCCAAAACCAACAAACCGCCTTTCGCTCCTGAAGGGCACAAGGCATGTCCGATGTTGTCGCAGGTGTATTCGCAGGCCCTGGAGTAAGCTGCGCCTAAAAATGGAATGAAATAGGATGGGAACAACAACAAATTCTTCAACATGTGGTTTCGCTTGATGTGCCCCAACTCGTGGCCAATAATGAATTCGAGGATGGCTTTATCTTGCTCGTAGGCCGTTTCAACAAATTCAGAATACAGAACGATGTAATTCCGTCCGAAAAACCTTGCTGCAAAAGCATTCAAAACGCCGCCCGACTGAAGAATATAAACGCTTGGAACCCTTGAAAGCCCCAGCATCTCAGCTTGTTTTGCGACAACCTGGAAGATATCCGGGAATTGATTTTTGCTCAGCTTAATAGCATTACCTTTTAAATGACCGATCAGGATTCCAAACCGGAAGAAAAGGAATAGAATGATGAAAATTGCATAAAAATACAGCATAGAAACTGTTGCCAGTTGTGGACCAGTTGCTTTAAATGACAACATGATCAGCTTTACAAACAGGTAATACAAGCCCAAACTGGTGAACAGCCGGATATAAAAATACACGTTTTCCTTGCTACTTATCTGATAATCTATTCGTGAATCCATCGGTTGAAATTTTTAGGATTGGTTATTAAAATAGGTGAATGATTTTTAAGTTTATGATCAAAATTAATGAATTTTACTTAATGATCCAATTTTCTGAGCGATCGATTGGATTGCTTCAAAAAAAATTTTCGGCATTGAATTATCATACAATTATTTTCTGTAACTTTCAGTACAATTAGCTGACTGATAATAAATCAATTTGATAGAAGATGAATGCGCCATTCTTTTATCTGACCGAGCTCTTTTTCCCGAGACTTTGTGTGGTTTGCGGCGATAAACTGGTTGAACAGGAACAATTGATCTGCCTGCATTGCCTGCACCATATTCCAAGGACAAATTTTCATCTT
>Ga0302286_10001852_pt1 | contig 15144 bp, 13 predicted proteins | sample III_Fen_E2_3_FD_198765 | JGI IMG/M metagenome (GOLD analysis project Ga0302286, IMG submission 198765) | Peat permafrost microbial communities from Stordalen Mire near Abisko, Sweden - III_Fen_E2_3 | ecosystem: Environmental > Terrestrial > Soil > Wetlands > Permafrost | place: Sweden: Abisko...
GGTAACGGACTTCGGGATCTCTCCCAGCATTTCCTACTAAAATTACTTTGTTAACAGACATGACTTTTTACATTTAAACGGTTTATAATCAGGTTAAGAAATTGGCGTAAAAATAATTGTTATTTTTTAATTTCAAGCAAGTTCACTGAAATATTTTAATAAAAAAACAATAACCTATCGCTATCATACCGGTAACGTTCACTTTCCTTTCCCTTTAAAGCATGTTTTCTGTTTGTACTAAGAACCAACAGGAACCGGTTGTTTAGTGTCAGACTTCGTAATCTACGGCAGCCCGTGAAATCCTGACTTTACCAATATAAGCAGCTACTTTTTTATGTTCCGGATGTTCCTGATAGATATCAACATCCTCAAAATTATCAAATTCAGAATATAACGCTATATCATAGTTTGTTTTAGGGGCATTCGGATAATTAATGCCAACTTCGATTTTCTTTATTTCAGGAATAAGATGTTTCAGGTTTTCCAGTTCCGATTTAATTATCCGTGCATTTTCTGCTTTCGTTTTTCCTTCTGCGTTATCGGCCAGGCCGAAAAAAACAATGTGTTTGATCATATTTTTTTATTTTTTAGTTAGTATCCGGGTATCTCCGCAAGCTTGAGAATTCAACTTTGAATTAGCAGGGAGGGAATTACTTGCAAATTACTTTATAATTTTTATTGTTTACTCTCAGAAAATAGATTCCTGTTCGGGCAGTTATTAAAAACCTGCCTTGAGTCAGTACCCCGTTAAATAGCAATTGGCCACTTAAAGCAAACAACTTGATCTTATTTGTTCCGCTGAGTATCGTGACATAGATTCCTTCCGATGTTGCATTATAACTCACATTTTCATTTCCTGAAGCAGGTGTGCTGGTTCCGGTAGATGTATCATTATCCCCTTTCACCCATCCATTCTGAACGGATCCTTCAATACGGATAACCGTATTCTGATTTGCAGCATGGGAGTCCCCTTTTTGATTGCTTTGGGCAAAGAGACATGCAAGATTAAAGACCAAAAATAGAAGTGTAATTTTTATTTTCATCAATATTGTATTAAAAAGTTCACTTTATTTAGTTTGATATTTAAAGCTCATTGCGCATACGTTCGGGATAATCGACCGTATAATGCAATCCACGGCTTTCTTTACGTAACAATGCCTGCTTAATGATTATATATGCAACACTGATCACGTTCCTTAGTTCACATATTTCCCTGGAAACGACTGATTTTTCAAATAAATGTTCTGTTTCCCGATAGAGTATTTCTAACCTGTTCATTGCCCGTTTCAACCGCAGGTTCGATCGTACGATCCCTACATAGGTACTCATAATCTGTTCCACTTCCCTGAAACTTTGGGTGATCAGTACCATTTCTTCGGGCAGTGAAGTGCCCTCATCATCCCAGTTTGGAATAGATTCATTGATTGTCACATTACCGATGACCTTTATGGCATCTTTGACAGCTGCATCTGCATAAACAATAGCCTCAATGAGTGAATTGGAAGCAAGCCTGTTTGCCCCGTGCAGTCCGGTACATGAACATTCACCGGCAGCATACAGCCTGTTGATGGATGACCGTGCATTCATATCAACAACTATGCCACCACATAAATAATGCTGGCAGGGTGATACGGGAATGTAATCTTTCGTTATGTCAATGCCTAATTCAAGGCACTTCTTGTAGATGTTTGGAAAGTGCATCTTTGTTTCATCCGGATCTTTCATGGTGACATCGAGATACACAAAGTCATGTCCGCGCATTTTCATTTCATTATCAATGGCACGGGCTGTAATGTCACGTGGGGCAAGTGATCCCCGTTCATCGTACTTATGCATAAATTCCTTGCCATCCTGAGTACGCAGCACTGCACCAAACCCCCGGATAGCTTCTGATATAAGGAATGTCGGACGTTCTCCCGGATGATACAGGGCTGTTGGGTGGAACTGGACAAACTCCATGTCTTTGATGATACCACGTGCCCTGTGCACCATAGCGATTCCATCTCCCGTTGCTATTTCCGGGTTAGTAGTGGTAGAATACACACTTCCTATACCTCCGGTTGCCAACAGCGTTACTTTTGACAGAAATGTGTGTATGTTGTTCGATTGTTGGTTTAGGACATAAGCCCCGTAACATTCAATGTTTGGGGTATGGTGGGTCACAATCTGCCCTAAATGATGCTGCGTCAGTATCTCAATGGCAAAATAATGCTCAAATACTTCGATCTCTGAATGAGCTCTTACCTGGCGAATTAAGCTCTCTTGTATTTCATAACCGGTATTGTCTTTGTGATGCAGAATTCGGTGTTCCGAGTGTCCACCTTCCCGGTGCAGGTCAAACAGTCCTTTTTCGTCCTTATCAAAATTGACACCCCAGTTAAGTAATTCCTCTATTTGAGAAGGGGCTTCATAAATTACTTTCTTAACAGCATCCAGGTTGCAATGTCCGTCTCCGGATATTAAGGTGTCCTCTATATGTTTTTCAAAAGAATCCGGTTCATACATGACCGAGGCAATACCTCCCTGTGCGAATGATGTGTTGGATTCACTGAGAGTAGTCTTACAAAGAATTGCTACTTTTCCATACTGCGCAGCTTTTAAGGCAAAACTAATGCCTGCAATTCCACTGCCAATAACCAAAAAATCAAATTTACGTGTCATTCTTTTAGATTGAATGAATTAAAGAAACTAAAATTCTGCTTGTTGATTGAAACAAATACAGAATAGATAAGTTGTAAAAAATTTGAGCAGTAGGTTGATTTACTGCTCTATCTTTATGTTTACTAAATACTTTTTATGTATGCCCTTCTTATTTTGTGGTTGACATATTCAAAACTAGACCATTGTGAAGACATGCGTGTATTGCTTTCCAGTTCAGGGTTTGTTTCTGCAAACTTATATCCGTTTTTAGCAAAACGAGGCATTAGCTCGGCAAACATAATGGAATTAACCCCTTTATTCTGATAATCGGGATGAACGGCCATTAAGTATAAGTCGACCAGGTCATTCTTACTCAGTGCTCTGAGCATGTAATACCAGCCAAACGGAAAGATATGCCCTTTTGCCTTTTGCAATGCTTTCGTAAAGCTTGGCATGGCTATTCCCAGTGCTATCACATCATCATTCTCGTTCGCAATGATGCTGATGGTGTCAATCCTGAAGATGCTGAAATAGAGTTTTATGTAAAAGTTCTTCTGTTTCTCATTTAATTTCGTAAAACCGTATAAATGGGAATAACTCAGGTTCAGCAAATCAAATATCTTCTGGGCATAATTTTCAACTACTTCCTTCCGTGATTTGAATTGAAGTGGCCTTAGCTTGTATTTTTGTTTGACTATTTCAGCAATTCTGAAATACTTTTCAGGAAACTCTTCCGGGATAGTAATCAGATACTCAACCCAGTCATTATCTTTTTCAAACCCGTTTTGTTCGATATGGCGTGCATAATAGGGGTAATTGTATATGGCTGCCAGTGTTCCAAGCTGGTCAAATCCTTTTATGAGTGTTCCTTCGTGATCAAAATCGGTAAAGCCCAATGGCCCGTGTATGGAAGTCATTCCTCTTTCCCTGGCCCAGGCAATTGCTGCATCGAATAATGCTTTTGACACTTCGCTGTCATCAATAAAATCAATCCATCCAAAACGCGCATGTTTCTGATCCCAGGTTTCATTTGATACAGGATTGATGATAGCAGCAATTCGTCCTACAATCTTATTGTCTTTATACGCGAGAAAATATGCAACATCACAAAAGTCAAGAGCAGGGTTTTTTCCTTTACTTAGATTAAGTAAATCATCCATTAATAAAGGTGGAGCGGCAAACTCACAATTTTTATATAGATTTATTCCAAACCAGACAAACTTTTTTAATTCTTTTTTTGATGTAACCTCACGAATTATGACAGACATGTAGATATTTATTAAAATGGATATTCAAAAAATCATGTAAAATAACGCAAAATAATTCCAACTGACAACAGTTTATTCCTGTTTCTCCGGATTGGGAATATATGTCTTTGAATTTCAATTATTTCAAATTGTTATTTTCAATTATGGCTGAAAACTCACTTATGTTGAGTGAATCCTCTATTAGTCTTTTACATTCCCGGTCCTTTTTAATACCCCCCAGCTAACAAGTTCTCCCTTAATAGCCTTATTGTAGGCTTTGAATAAGACGACGAACAATAATTGCCGGTAGATAAACCGTTGCACAAACAGATAGAGCGCTTTCCTGAGATTAAATTTCTGATTGTCATAATGGTAAGCCAATGAGGCTATCAGGCAGTCAATAAAGTAATACAGCATGTAAAAGAACACATATTGCGCTGAATCGTGTGTAAAGAGCCCTACAATAAACAAGATGTCAACCAGTGGTGAAAAAATAGGGATTAGGAAGTTAAAGATCAATAGGTTTGGTAAAGCGACCCAGCCGATATTTGCTTTTTTGAAACTAAATAGCAAATCTCTGTGTTTCCAGAAGCTTTGCATCATTCCGAATGTCCAGCGTGATCGTTGTTTCATGAACATTTTAAGCGTTTCAGGTGCTTCCGTTAAGGCTAAAGCCTCGTTGCAGGTCCTAATGACATATCCGGCACGCAACATGCGTAATGTCAGGTCGCAGTCTTCAGCCAGGGTGTCTGTTGTAAACCCGTCAATAGCAGCCATGGCTGTTTTGCGGAAAGCACCTATGGCACCCGGAACAACAAGGATTGCATTGACTGCATCATACGCACGTCTATCGAAATTCTGGCTGGTGGTATATTCAATCGACTGCCAGTTGGTCAGCATATTCAATGTATTCCCTACTCGTACGTTCCCTGCAACTGCACCCACTTTGCTGTTCGAAAAGTATGGGATCATTCTGGAAATGGCATCTGCCGGTAGTATTGTATCCGCATCGATGCAAACCAATATCTCTCCGGTTGCTTGTTCAATCCCGTAATTTAAAGCAGCAGCTTTCCCACCGTTTGGTTTTGTAAGGACTTTCACCTTTGGATTGGCCTTAAATGTCGATTGGATGATGGAATATGTATTATCCAGCGAACCATCGTCTACAAAAATTACCTCAATCTCAGGATATGTTGATTTTAATAGATAATCTACAGTGCGTACAGCATTGACTTCTTCATTGAAGGCCGGAACAATGATGCTTACCTTTGGTGAAAAAGCGGATATTGCCGGTAGCTTGTTTTTCTTTTCTTTCCAGTGTTGGATAACAGCCAGGATGCCTATTAAAAGCAAACGGGATATGATCAGGATGATAGCAACAATAAAGAACCCATCCAGGAAGTGTTCCCACAAAAAGGTCAGGGTAAAGAAAATAAGGTCAAGGGTATCGGTAAATCCGAATTGATTCTGTACGGGAGGCATTACCTGGTCACGGGTCTTACCCATTAAAGCTGAAACAGTTACAAATTCATACCCTTGTTTCCTGTAATAATCAATTAACCTGGGTAGTGCTGCGACCGTTTCAGTACGGTCTCCTCCGGCATCGTGCATCAAAATGATGTTCCCTGCATGTTGACGTGCTATGGATCTGGCGACAATGGAATCAGCTGATACATCTTCTTCCCAGTCGTTCGTATCGATATAGGAAGTGACGCATATAAAACCTTCATCATGGGCTACGGCCAATGATTTAATCTGCGACAGGCTGGTTGGTTCCGCATCCGTAATATACGGCGGACGGAATAACAACGTGGAATATCCCAGGATGCTCTCCAGCAACAACCTTGTAGACCTGAGTTCTATTCGTTCCCTGTTGTCCGAGGTCAATTCAAGGTTAGGATGTGTAAATGTGTGATTACCGATTTCATGCCCTTCCCTGTATTCCCTACGGATTAATGGTATGTTGTTCTGGATGTTTGAACCTGTTACAAAGAACGTGGCAGGAACTTTCTTCTCTTTTAATATATCCAGGATTTTAGGGGTGTAATCATTATTCGGACCATCGTCAAAGGTTATGGCAATCTTCTTAGGATTGCGGGCCCCGAACCTTTTTATCATGTATGCACTCGGAAGCAATTTGTACTCTTCGTTCGAAATCATCTGGTCAGCGTTATTGAAGTCCAGTTTGGTATGTCCATGGTCAGGTTCGTTGATCATTTCCAGGATTTCACCAGTTCCCTCGTAATTGACAGACAATATTGAATTAATGTATTCTAATTTCTTGTAATCAAAGGGCTTCATTTTTAAGAAGTTCTCATCCAGGTCCTGGGAATAGAAATTCCATATACGCTCATCCCCAGATCCAAGATACCAGAGTGAAACTCCGGCAGCATTATAATCCTGCGCTGTACGGATGATGTTGAATGTGCCGGCAGCATCATTACAATGCGCTTCATGCTCAATGCCATTGTCATCATAGTAATTGAGCGTCAGGTCTGACTTGGCAAAGTCAAAATAGACAGGTTCGTTACGTTCTTTAGCTGTTGAGATCAATCCCTGGTACGTTATTCTTGTTCCCGGTTTCCCTTTTTCCCAATCAAAACCATACGAAGCAACGCATAATATTATTTTATCCGAAGCAACCTCTTTCATCGCTGCATCAATCGATTTTTCGACAAAGGCTAATGACGAAATACTTCCGGGTTCATCATCCGGAGAGTGCTCATTATAAGCCATTAAGAAGATGAAGTCGTAGTAAGGTGCTATGTCTTTATAGGTGACACCTTCATCCGTGGGGTTTATGTCGATGGTGGTTATATATCCTTCAGCATGCAGAACACGGGAAAGTTCCTTTGAGAATTGGAGCATGTAAGGATGTGCCTCTCTCGGGAGGTTCTCCAGGTCAATATTAATTCCCTGAAAATCATTTTTCTCCAATAAGTTTTTTATACGCGAAACTAAAACTTTACGCGTTCGTGGATTCTTTAGCATGATCATCGTGGTATCACCGTTCCACCTTTTGTTGAAAAAATTACTCAACATTGGGACAACAGCAACATGATGGTTCTGGATAAAGTCAAGGGTTTCATTTTCAATCCTGGCTTCAAGGTTCCCTTTGGCATCTTTCTGGAATATCCATTCCGGTAACACCATATTTAGCTGGCTGATGTTTCTGTGTAAGGAAATAGATGAGTTTTTATCCCAGTTTACATAAAATCCTGCCCTGACAGGTAGGAATTTTGCTGCTTCGGGGGTTGCTGCCGTACCTTTAATATGGGATCTGTTTTTTAAGGCCTTCTTATGCCTTTTCCGCAAGCGGTCCAGGTGTTTTGCGAAAGCAACCTGTTCGGTCTTTGATATGAAAGCTTTTGATTTATCCGTATTGATATCCGGTAATCTTTTGGCATTATAGGTAAGTACTTTTAAATCATAATCCCGTTTGTTGAACAGGGAAATGGTTACTGATGCAATGATGACTATGAGAAAAACGACCAAAATTCGAACTAACCAGATAAAACTCTTCCAACGAGTTGATGAATTAGTTTGGAAAATCTGCTTTTGCATATACAATTGAATTTTTGACTATTAAGAATGTTGTTGTAATAAATTTAAAGAATTCTGCCGGTAACGGGTTGATGGTTCTGTTTAAGCGTTTATCTTTCGCTCCAAAAGCACTACGTTTTCAACGTGATGGGTATGTGGGAACATATCTACCGGTTGAATGGCTGTGACTTTGTAATGGCCATCCAGGAGGTTCAAATCACGTGCCTGTGTGGCAGGATTGCAACTCACATATACGATTCGTTTAGGATCAGCAAAAAGGATGGCATTAATCACATCTTCATGCATTCCGGCACGGGGTGGATCGGTAATGATGACTTCCGGCTTGCCGTGTTCCTCGATGAATGATGTATTTAAAATATCTTTCATATCCCCTGAATAAAACAAGGTGTTGTCAATATTGTTTAATTTCGAGTTTACCCACGCATCTTCAATGGCCTCAGGTACATATTCTATGCCAATTACTTTCTTGGCCTGGTGAGCAATGAAGTTCGCAATTGTACCTGTGCCGGTGTAAAGGTCGTATACCAGTTCGTTCCCTGTAAGTTGAGCCAGGTTCCGGGTAACTTTGTATAGTTCGTAAGCTTGTTCCGAGTTTGTCTGATAAAACGATTTAGGTCCAATTTTAAATTTCAATCCTTCCATCTCTTCGTAAATACACTCGTTTCCTTTGAAAACCAATACTTCCTGGTCAGTAATTGTATCATTCGCCTTGGAATTTAGGATGTAAAGCAAGGATGTTATTTCCGGGAATTTATAGGCAATATGGGTTAATAAAGCTTGTTGGACTTCAGTGTCTTCATGGAAAAATACCATGATGATCATGAGTTCCCCCGTGGATGATGTCCTTACAATCATTGTCCGAAGGAATCCTTCCTGGCTCCTGAGATTGAAAAATGTGAGCTCATGCTCCAGGGCATAACGACGTACTTCGTTCCGGATCTGATTTGAAATGTCATTCTGTAACCAACATTTTTCTATGTCCAGTACTTTGTCGAATTGACCCGGTATGTGAAAGCCAACCGCATTCATTGTGTCGAATTCTTTTCCTTCTTCTATTTCCTCATAGGTTTTCCAACGTTTATTGGAGAACGTAAATTCAAGTTTGTTGCGGTAAAATTCAGTTCTGGATGAACCGATAATGGGAGATATCTCAGGTAATTCTATTTTTCCAATACGGGTAAGGTTATCCACTACCTGTTTTTGTTTGTATCTGATTTGTTCGGAGTAGGGGAGTATTTGCCATTTACACCCGCCACAAATGCCGAAATGCTGACATACAGCCTCTGTCCGTTTTTCCGAATAGCTGTGGAAATGAACAGGACGAGCTTCCATAAAATGGCTTTTCTTACGTGTTACCTGTAGGTCAACAACATCTCCCGGTACCACGAAAGGCACGAAGACCACAATGTCATTTACTTTTGCAATCGCCTTTCCTTCAGCAGCAATATCGGTGATAGTGATTTTTTCGAGAATAGGGAGCGGTTTTTTATTTTTAGCCATGTGAGATGATAAATGCTGAATAGGAATTAACAATAATAATTACGACATGCAAAAGTACTACAATTTTTTGACACATTCTAAACTCTATTGTCTTGTCTGGCTTGCAAAAATGCTTGTTATATAATTTTAAATCAATTAGGGTCCTTAGAAAGAAAAAATTAAATTAAAAAAGGCTGTATCACATTTGATACAGCCTCATTCATATTCAATTTCTTTGGAGTTATATTTAAAATCAGTTCGGATTTATTGCTGAAAACCAATCTATTAAATTATGATTCTTTTATAAAAAAAGCAGGAATCCGTTTATAAAATAGAACAATCCTACAGCACCAATACCCATTGCCATATACCACAGGTACTTCCGTTTGATTAATGCCCCTATCGATGCTAAAAGAATTGAGATCTGCAGGAATATTACCGCCATACCAAATGCCTGTGAGTGCTTCTGGGCTTCGTCACGCAGCGATTCAAGGTGTTCGGCATCCTTTTTAATATCCGCTTTTTCGGAGTCATAACGTTTAATGGATTGCTCGTATTCTGAAATCTTTTTCTGATAAGCTGCTATTACCGGTGCATCCGCATTTTTCATGCTTTTAGTATCCAGCTCCAGCACATCCTTTTGGGTTTCATACAGGTATAACTTCAGGCTTTTGCTCTGGAAGTACGACCATTTGTTGGACGCTTGTTCCTGACTCAGCATAGACCGCGTGGAATATCCTCCACCTTTGAAAGTAGACAACGTTGCAGCAACTGCAAAAATGATCGTGGTTAAGGCCAGGTAATTTAGCCAGGGTTCTTTTTTTTCTTCAGCCATGGATGTTTTTTTTATTTGCAAAAATAATACATAATTGTACGTGTAACAACATATTATTTTAAAGTCTTTGTTTTTATTTTGTTCTGTTAACCACCCGCCAGGCATGAATCATTCACCTTGTAGCAACGTTGTCTGTTGCCTCTCCTTCGTTTGTAACCTAGTCTTTATACACATCTTTTTTATGACAGAATTAAAGATAACCTATCGTGCGTTTATAAAAAAACGTCATTTAACATGGGGCTTCCGCCCCAAAACCCCGACCTACTTTTTGTCTTGACACAAAAAGTAGGCAAAAAAGTCAAGACTTCGCCCGCTTCACTCGAAAAACTTACGCTCGGCAGGCTCAAATCGTCCAAACTCGTCCGACGAAATACGTCGGAACTCAAACAGGACGATTTTTAACCGCCTACCTCACTTGTTTTTCGGCTCACCGGACGAGGTCATTCGTTAGCAAGCTGCCTCATCTAAAGATGTGTATAAAGAGTAGGTTTGTAACGAGGGGCTTATGGTCGATCGTTTATAACGATAAAAAATACAATTAAAATCAGTTGAACGTTTGAAAACGTAAAACCACTAACCCACTCGTTACAAACGAGGGGGAGAGAGATTGTATTGTCAGATTTCAATTTTTGCACCCATAACTTTTAAAAACTCGCGTATAAAGCCCGGATGTGCAGGCCATGCAGGGGAAGTAACAAGGTTCCCGTCTACAAATACCCCATCTGCCGGTATTGACTGGAATTCACCACCGGCAAGTGTTACTTCAGGTCCTACTGCCGGATAAGCCGTTAACTTTCGTCCTTTGACTACATTGGCAGCTGTCAGGATCTGGATGCCATGACAAATGGCTGCCACCGGTTTATTGTTGTCGAAGAAGTACTTTACGATCTCAATGACTCTCGGGTTTAATCTCAGGTATTCGGGAGCCCTTCCTCCGGCTATGACTAAACCGCTGTAATCACTCAATGCAATGTCATTAAAACTGTAATTTAAAACGAAATTGTGCCCCGGTTTCTCCGTGTAAGTCTGATCACCCTCAAAATCATGGATCGCTGTTTTAATGTGATCTCCCTTTTTCTTGTCAGGACAGACTGCATGCACGTCATATCCCACCATTAATAGCATTTGAAACGGAACCATGGTTTCATAGTCTTCGGTGAAATCACCGGTTAAGAACAGTACTTTTTTCATGTGAATGATTTTTTAAGTTTGTTAGTATGATGAATTGTGATATCCGGAAAATAATTAGTTGATTGAATAGATATATGGATTTTTTTTGGCTCTATAACGAATTGGGTAGGTAACCCAACTCTGTTATTTTACGTGATAAATAAATATTGATCAAATCCATGTAACTCTGTAAGAGTAATAAATTCAATGCCAAAAATTATTAAATCATGATACACACCTAAAACGTTATAGAGCTTATTTATTTACAATTCACGTTTCTTAAATATGGGTGAAAATGAGAATTAGAACACATATTTCAATGAAATTTCTGTTCCTGTTCCATCATGCGAAGGATTTCCTCCATGCGTTTCTCACGGGTTTTATCAGTCTTAGCTGTCTGTAGGCGCCAACCGATGGTATATTTGTTGGTTTTATTCAATGAATCAAAAAATGCGAGTGCTTTTTTATTCTCCGAGAGTTTTAGAATAAAATCATCCGGGACAACCATATTCCCCGGGGAATCATAGGCTTTCTCCCATCGTCCGTCTTTTTTGGCTCTTTCTGCTTCCAGTAATCCCGAAGGCTTTACTTTCCCTTCAGCCGTAAGTCGGGTAAAATGGTCGATGTTCCTTTTTGACCATATACTTTTAGCCCGTCGTGGTGTGAATTTCCGGATATACGAATTCAAGTCGTATTTTTTTACCTGGCCGTCTATCCAACCGTAACACAATGCCACATCGAGTGCCTCATCGTACGTGATGGTGGGAGTTCCCGATTCTTTCTTAAAGAACCGGATCCATATACCGGCTGTCAGGGTATTGTTCTGTTCAAGCCAGTACTCAAATTCCTGCTGTGTAGCAAAGGAAAGCAGTTGCAAATCGGTCTTTTCAGGTTTGCCTGACGAACTATCAGGCAGGATTTCTTTTATTTCAAGCATAGATCAAATAATGAGTTGTTACCATTCCTACCCCTCGTTTGTAACGAGGGGTTTATGGTCGATCGTTTCTAACGATATAAAATACAATTAAATCAGTTGAACGTTTCAAAACGTAAAACCACTAACCCCTCGTTACAAACGAGGGGGAGAGATAATTTTTTAATTACTTATGATTAACCCTGGGCTTTAAAACTATTGAATGAAGCAGTGTCAAAGAAGATGCAGGAAGAATAGATTTTCCCATCCCGAACCATCAATACTTCAGCTACCTCGCAGGAAGTAGTATTCCCTTTTGGGGATTTCAGGCTGTATTCTACGGTGATGCATGCTTTATTTTCCTCGACGATGAATTCGTTTATTTTCAATGATGTCACCAATTGTAAAAACCGCGATGTTGCTTCAACATATTCTTCTTTGGTATCGGTGATTTTTCCGACGCTTGTAAAGGTTATTTTCTCTGCAATGAGAGATTGCCAGTCACTTTTTTTGCTTATCCGGTCATAATAGTCTTGTAGTATGGACCGCGTGGTTGTTGAGTCTGTCATATTTTGGGTTGTTTGGATTGTTTTATTTCTTCAATTATTTCTGCGATTCCTTCCTGATAGGTAGTTATCCTATAGTCGGGGTATCGTCGCATGAATTTAGACGAATCAAAGATGTTGTCAGTCCTATAACGATACAGGAGTTCAATAGTTTCCTTCATATCCGGGTTAAACAAACTAATAAGCCTGACCATCCAGTTTTTAAGAACGATATAGTCCAGTTTCGTTCCATAAATTTCGCTCGTAAGCTATATAAACTCTTCCGCCGTCAGCCGGTTGTTGTCGCAGGGTAAATGCCACGTCTGGTGATAGGCATCAGGTGTATTACCCAACAAAGCCATTGCTTTGCCGGCATCGGGTGTAAAGATTAATGTCCGCAAAGTAGCATCGTTTAAAAGCACTTTTAGTTTCTTTGCTTTCCGGATATTTTCAAAAACAAGTGAATTGGTTATGCTGTGTGTATTCCGCGGACCATAAAATTCAGGCGCCCGGCATATCATGGCACTGATATCCGTATTCTGTATGGCATCTGTCAGCATGGTGGTGATTTCTCCCCGTACTTTCCCTTTTCTGCCGGTCGACAGGAAGGGTGTTTCTTCAGTCAGTATCTCTTCTGAAGTGCCATACATATACGTGTTGTCAAAAAATACCAGTTTAGCCTGTTGTTTCAGGCACCCATCGATCACATTCCGCATGATGACAGGCCATTGCGCAGCTGCAATTTTCCAGTTGTTCGGAAGACCTGCCGTCAGATACACAATGTCGCTCCCTTGTATTGCCTTTTCTGTCTGTACAGGATCCAGCAGGTTTGCATGCAGGAGTGTATCTGTAGGATTTACTTTCACAGGATGCCGGCTTACCAACCTTATTTCGTTGGTGTACTTTCTGTTTAGCTCCTTCGCCAGTTCTGTAGCGATAATTCCATTTGCTCCGAGTATGGTTTGCATGTCACAGGTCCTTTATTCCGGCCAACGACCCTGCAATTGGCGGTTTACCATCCAACCCGGGTATTCCGGTGACAAGGCGCTGGCTTCATTCAAATGACGCATTTCTTCGGATGTAAGCTCCAGGTTTACGGCTTTCACATTATCATTCAATTGTTCCAACGATTTGGCCCCAATGATGGTACTGGTAATTCCTGGCTGCTTAATGACCCAATTCAAAGCAACTGTAGCAACAGAAACATTGTATTGTTTTGCAATAACTGCCATCAGATCGACAATGTCGTATGCCTTTTCTTTGTCAATCGGTGGAAAGTCGAACGAATCACGCCGGCTGTTGCCCGCCACAGCTGTGTCACGGGTATATTTTCCGGAAAGGAATCCTCCTGCCAACGGGCTCCAGGGCATGATACCCACATTTTCACTCAGGGCCATGGGGATTATTTCACGCTCGATATCCCTGCTGGCAATGCTGTAAAAATTCTGTGATGCTACAAATTTCGACCATCCCATCTTGTCGGCATAACTGTTTGCTTTCATCACCATCCAGGCAGGATGGTTGCTGATGCCGATATACCTGACTTTCCCTGAACGAACCACATCTTCCAGTCCCCGCATGGTTTCTTCAATGGGTGTTATCGGGTCGACCCCATGGATGTAGAGCAAATCGATGTGTTCCAGCTGCAACCTCTGCAGGCTGTCGTTCACCGAATCCATGATGTGAAGCCTTGATAATCCCACCTGGTTGGCACCGGCACCCATACGCAGGCGTACCTTGGTAGCTATCACTACTTGCTGATGCGAAATACCCAGTTTTTTCAGCGATTCTCCCAGCAAAGTCTCCGAAAGACCTTCGGAATAGGCATTTGCTGTGTCAATAAAATTAATTCCACTGTCCAACGAAGTTCGTACAATCTGGTTTACTTCATCCTGAGGCAACTGCCCAATGGCTTGCCACATGCCTTTTCCTCCAAAAGTCATGGTGCCCAGGCAAAGTTCGGATACCAGCACTCCTGTTTTTCCAAGTTCATTATATTTCATTGTCCTGATTTTTTTATGGTAGCTTTTCAGCTTGCCGGTTATTAAATTTCTTTGATTCTTAAAACACTTTTAGAAAACGAATGGTTCAGCATGTATGGTTGGAATAATAAAAAAGGGTATGTCGGAAAAGTTGTGCATGCAGGTCATATCTTCCAGTAAATTTTATATGTATTCTGATCCCGATTCGTTGTTTTTCCTTTTGTGAAATATTGTTTTTTCTCTCTACCATTTTGTCATACTTGAAAGGGGGTTCAGTGAGGGTTCAGTGAGGGTTCAGTGAGGGTTCAGTGAGGGTTGAGTGAGGGTTGAGTGAGGGTTCAATGGGGTAAGGCCCTCGGAACCCCCTCGAAAGGCCCTCGGAAGGCCCTCGGAACCCCCTCGGAAGTATATTGAAAATGCAAGTGAAAAATCAGGTTGAATTGTGGGCCGGACGATGGGATAATCCTGATTTTGACAGCATGAAGACACTCATTTCAGGCAAAAATGCATGGAAAGGGAACATGGAACCCGGTGAGTCCGGAGAATGGGAATGCCGTAAAAAAGGCCGGATTGCTTGCGCAAACCGGCCAATAAGATCGGAAGAATAAACTGTTCAACCGTGTGTGCCGGTTGTTACGGCATCAGATTTCAGTGAACAGGATGATGCCTGAATGCCACCAGTAATCCTCCGGTGATAAAAGCCACTACCCACCAGATATAGGCAATCCTTGAATAGAGATTCAGGCCGCGGCTGACGCCTGCTTCAGGC
>Ga0302286_10001854_pt1 | contig 15137 bp, 13 predicted proteins | sample III_Fen_E2_3_FD_198765 | JGI IMG/M metagenome (GOLD analysis project Ga0302286, IMG submission 198765) | Peat permafrost microbial communities from Stordalen Mire near Abisko, Sweden - III_Fen_E2_3 | ecosystem: Environmental > Terrestrial > Soil > Wetlands > Permafrost | place: Sweden: Abisko...
AAACATTGGGATCGGCGCTTCTGCCACCTGTCATCAATGCAAATCCCAGAATGATGATGAATAACCCTATCAGCATCAGTTTCAGATTCTCCTTACCAAGAGCAAACCCGGTCGGGTCTGTTCGATCGCTGTTCTTGACCATTTAACGTTGAATTAGTTATTAACCCGCAAAGATAGTTCAATAATAGAGTTGATCAAACTTCATTCGTAAAAATTTATTCACAGCGAAATAGGTAGACAAGGCTGTCATAACAATTCCAAAGATGAATATACCGAAAACTAACAATGCTAATGAAGTAGAATCCTGAAAATCAATGAGATCTTTTAATTCAGGCTGGTAGGAGAAGAAGATCATTAAAAGAATAAAACAGGCAATGATGGCTCCGTATATTCCATGTATTACACTCTTTACAATAAATGGGAAACGGATAAACGAACGGGTAGCACCTACCAATTGCATCGAATTAATGAGATATCTCCTGGAATAGATGGAAAGTCGAATCGTATTGTTTATTAACGCGATAAAGATTGTAAACATGAGAATACTCAATACCAGAATAATAAGGCTGAGTTTCTGAACATTTGTGTTAAGTTGTTTGACAAGATTTCTTTGGTAATAGACCTCTTGTACTTCAGGAAATTTTAAAAATTTAGCTTCCAGGAGTACAAGGCTATCGGGATTGGCATATTCTGCATGAATTTTAACATCCATAGAGGCGAGCAAAGGATTGTAACCCAAAAAATCCACAAAATCTTCTCCAAGATCTTTCTTCAATTCCTCGGCAGCAGTTTGCTTGTCTACAAACCGGGTTGACTTAATGTAAGAAGCGGCTTCGAGATTTTTCTGAAGTTTGAGGACATCAACTTCGCGGGTATTTTCTTTCAGTATCAATGTTACACCAACATTTTCCATTACATAATCGGAAAGGCGCTTGGCATTGATTAACAATAGTCCCAGCAGTCCGAAAAGGAACAGAACCAAAGAAATGCTCAGGGTAGTACTAAAATAGGAACTAAAAAGGGATTTTCTCAATTTTATTTTTTCTTTTGCCATCTGGTAAAAGGTTTGAAGTGCGTCGTAATGAAACGAGATAATGATTTGCTTTTGTTAAGCCTCTAATCTGTCTCCGGATATCCTTACGGGTTTTTTTTCAAAGTTAAGTTTTTATAAAGCACAAATCCAATAAACAGGAGTAAAAGAAGTGAAGAAACCATTGAAATCTGTTTCCCTAGCCTATAAGAAAGTGGTTCAAATTTAAAGGTGATGTCATAAGTACCTTCGGGAAGAACCATGGCCCTTAAAACATAATTGGCTTGAAAATGAGGGACTATTTTATCTCCCAGGTAAGCGTTCCAACCTTTCGGATAGTAGATTTCAGAAAAAACTGCGATTTCATTCCCTCTTCCTGAATAACTGTATACCAGTTGATTTGGGGAGTAACTTTTCAGTGAAAGTTTGGAGTTCCCACCATTTAATTGAGAAACAGCGCCAAGCAAAGGTTGGAATTTTTTGTCCACAACAATCGTTTTGCTTAGATCAATATGACCTAAAGCAGCTATTTCCTGATCTGCATTGTCGACCAGTTTGTAAGAATTTACAATCCAGGCGTTTCCCATTGCATTGGAATTTGGGATGGGTGCAGCTTCCGGATTGTAAATCATATATTTGGTATTCAGCATGTTCAATACATTTAATCCGATAAAGAGTGAATCTACACCACTTTGGGATTTCAATGTGTTTAATTTGGTGCCAAGTTTCTGGATCTCACTGCCAATGTGGGTTTCAATTAACTCCTGGTACCTTCTCATTTTAGCACCATGGTATCCACCGATAGATTGGTGGTAATAGGAGGTGCTGGCTTCGTTGAAAGGATCTACCGAAAGGTTTAGAACCCGGTATTCGGTTTTATCTTTTAGTATTTCTTTGTCTGCTTTGGTCATGGGATAGGGGTTCCTCGCTTTTTGTTCTTGAACAAAATTGTCGTTGTTGATGTACCGTTTATCCACACCCCACATATCAATAAGTATCATGAATGCAATCAGGCACAATGCATAATTTGATTTTAATTTTTTTGCGGTATACAACCATAAAACCAGTGCAGTAGCCAGGATAAAAGCAGCTGATCGGATCGCGTCTTCTCTCAGAAACGCTGTTCGATCTGCAATGAGCCCTTTTTGAATCCAATCAGGCATCTGAGAATCGCTGGCCGAAACAAACGAGCCCGATAATCCAGGAAGAAGGAAAAATAGAATTGAAATGCCGGCGGTAAGCCCGATAGACCATATCAATGCCTTTTTCCACTTCTCTTTATCGATCTCTTCCGTGAAAATTTTGTTGAGGCCGATAGAAGCCATCAAGGGGATCGTGAAACTGGCTATTACCAGAATCATAGATACCGTTCTGAACTTATTGTATCCCGGGAAATTATCAAGGAAAAAACTGGTGAGGGGCATGAAATTTCTGCCCCAGGACAAAAGGATAGAAAAAATAGTAGCAGCGATAATCCACGCCCTTACAGATCCCTTGGAAAGAAACAAGGAAAGAACAAATAAGAACAGCACAATGGAACCTGCATAAACGGGACCGGAAGTTCCTGGTTGTGTTCCCCAATAGCCCGGAAGTTGTTTGACAATGGTGTTTGCATTTGGCACGTTGTTGCTGCGGAGAAGTTCAGCGGTTGAAGAGTTCTCTCCAAAATCGATCATAGAGGCACCACCCTTAAAATTGGGAATCAGCAGGGTCATTGTTTCATCCACTCCATAGCTCCATCCGGTAGCATAATCTTTATCGAGACCCGAAGTCTTGATACCCTTATCCTGGGTGAGTTCGGATGGTCCCCTCAATGAAAATTTTCCATATTCATAAGTGGTCCAGAGCCTTTCTGTGTTTGCCGCGATGGCAAAAAGGGCAAAAAGCGCGATTATTCCACTCCTTTTCAGAAAATCATTTACCTGTTTCTCCCTGAATGCAAAATAGAGTTCTGCTATTCCGAAAATCAGGATAGTCAGCATCGTATAATAGGTAATCTGAAGGTGGTTTGCATATATTTGAAGTGCCAGAAAGAGGGCGAAAAATGCGCTTCCGATCCAGAGGTTTTTTTTCCAGGCATGGTAAAGCGCCCCGATCATGGGAGCCATGTATCCGATAGCGACTGCCTTGGTATTATGGCCGGCCGCAATGATGACGAAATCGTAGGAGGAAAAGCCAAAGGCAATGGCCCCGATCAGGCTGATCCATGGATTCAGCCCAAACAAAAGAAGCGCAATATAAAATCCTATCAGGTAGAGAAAGACAAAACTGATGGGTCTCCAGTCGAAAAGAGTGGTTAGGGAATAGATGGGGGAGATCATGGAATAGGTTGGCAGTCCGATCAGGTAGGCAGGCATTCCACCGAACATAGAATTGGTCCACAACGCTAAATCGGAATGGGTCTTGTTGTAGTCTGTGATCTCTTTGGCCATACCGGTGGCGGTATTGGTATCGTGCTGGTTCAGTTTCTTCCCTTCGAGTTGGGGAGAGAAGTATATTGCCGGAAGAATCAAAAAGAGTAAAACGGCGGTAAGATGCGGAAGGGCTTTTTTGAACGTTACGTTATCCATGGCTACTGTGTTGATATTCGGTCGTAAAAGTACATTTTTTTATACAATGGTTTTTCCTACTTTTGTCCTTATTTGAAAATTCTATCCTGTTGGGAATCATTGTTAAACAATCCGTTAAAGGAACCATTTATGTTTATTTGGGTGTACTGTTGGGATTTATCACCACGGCCATTCTCTTTCCACGCATCTATTCTCCGGCAGAAGTTGGGCTCCTGAAAATCATCGTTACCTATTCGACCATGATCGCACAATTCGGCACGTTGGGGATCAACGGAGCCACCATCAGGTTGTTTCCATATTTTAAGACGGATGATCACAAACACCACGGTTTTCTTTCTTTTGCCCTGACTATCGGGATGATAGGTTTCCTGATTTCAGCAATCTTGCTGCTGACCTTTAAACCTTTGCTGGTGGAGATGAGTCTGGAGAAGTCGACACTCCTTGTCGAATACATTAATTACCTGGTTGTCCTTGTATTTTTCCAGTTGTTTTTCTCGATCCTGGACATCTACTATTCAGCGCTGAACAACAGTGTCCATGGGACCTGGCTCCGGGAGGTGTTTCAACGGGTCCTGATTATTCTGATGATCGGACTGTATTATTTCGATCTCCTCACGTTTCACCAGTTTGTACTGGCGTACATTGCAGCTATTTCATTGCCGACTTTGTATATCCTCTTTACTTTGATCAATGAGGGAGAGTTTAATCTGCATTTTGACCTGAAGTTTCTGGATAAAAATCTTTTACGTACCATCGGAGCGGTCTCGTTGTTCAGCATCTTAAACGGTTTTTCGGTAATCATGATTCAGAATGTGGATCTGATCATGGTCAACAAAATGCTCGGGTTGGATGCTGCCGGGATTTATGCCATTTGCTTCTTCTTTGGCATTGCGGTTAGTCTGCCGGCAAGGTCTATCTACAAAATTGCCAATGTAGCTGCTGCAGAAGCCTGGAAAAACAACGACCGCAAGACACTTCAGGATATCTATGAGAAGAGTTGCCTGACCCTTTTTATCATCGGGTCCTTCATCTTTCTGGGGATATGGCTCAATATAGATAATATCATGTGCATTTTACGGCCTGAGTACCAATCCGGAAAGTGGGTGATTTTTTTTATTGGATTAGGCTGTCTGCTGGATATGGCAACAGGGGCCAACAGTTCCCTGATGGGAACTTCAAAATATTACAAAGTCCAGTCGTACCTTCTTTTAATTTTGGTTGTTCTGCTGGTGGCACTCAATCTTGTTTTGATCCCGATATACGGATTGACCGGAGCTGCTGTCAGTAGTGCCGCATCGCTTGGTGTTCTAAACCTGTTGCGTTATCTTTTTCTCTATTTCAAATACGATTTGCAACCCTATAACCTTCGTTTTATCTACGTGATACTGATTGGTGCTGCTGCCTATTTTCTCGCTTTCGCGATTCCTGTAACCTTTCATTATCTTATCAATCTGTTGATTCGCAGCACTGTTTTTTCTCTCTTATTTTTGCTTCCCATCTATTTTTTCAAGATTTCAGGCGATCTTAACAAGTATGCCGACAACGTTTTGAAAAAGCTAAAAATAATCCGATAGTTCAGTCATGGAAGAACTCCCACTGGTATCAATAATTTCCCCCACTTACAACCACGAAAAATATCTGGCTGACTGTATAGAATCTGTCCTGAATCAGACTTACACCAACTGGGAGATGATTATCCTCAACGATGGCAGTACCGACCATACTGCCGGGATCGCTGCTACCTTCCGGGATAGCGATAGCCGGATCAAACTGGTCAACCAGGAAAATGTGGGTATTTTCAGACTCTCTGAGACCTACAACAAAGGGGTTGAAATGGCCAAAGGCACTTACATCGCAATTCTGGAAGGCGATGATTGCTGGTCACCGAAGAAACTGGAGATGCAGGTTGCCGCGTTGCAGAAGGACCCTGCTGCCGTTTTGTGCTGGAGCATGGCAAGGTGTGTCAATGCAGATAAGAGTCAGATATATTATACAGCGCCGGATCTTGCAGCATCCGATGCCGGGTGGTACAACAACGAGCCCGTCGGTAGTATTCTGAATATTTTTCTGTACCGGAATTGTATCCCTGCCCTGACCATTCTGATCCAAAAAGAGGCCTTGTTGCAGATCGGCGGTTTTAAGCAGGTATTCAACCTTCCGCTGGTCGACCTTCCAACACTCTACGAGCTGGCCACGATTGGCCGTTTTATTTTCATTCCGGAGACATTAGGCGACTGGCGCAACTATGCGACCCAGGTGACAAAAACTTATCCTGCCGTGATGACGGATGGGTTTTACAAGTTGGCAAAATCGTTTCTAAACACCCATCCTGCTGCAGCATCTTTAACAGTGAACATGAAAGAGCTTGACCGATATTATGCGAAGAGGATGGTAATTGCTTTTGCCCGGTCGGGGAGGTACAAGCTGATCCGGAAAGAGTATGCTTCTGCCAGGAAGGATTATATCAAGGCGATTTCCGGGTACGGGATGGTGGAACCGGTCTGGAAATTAAGGGCCGCTGTTGGTTGGGTTTTCAGCCTCTTTCATTTGGATGTGGAGGGATTGTCCAGAATGCTGGGGAAGAGAGCTTATACCGAGAAATAGATCATCCAGTAAAATTTCACAGAGTTACACGGAGAAGCACGGAGTTACACAGCGTAAAAAATCTGCACCTGCGGATCCTTTCCCATCCACCAACAACATCAAAAAGATCGAAGGGAACCCAATTCTGCTCCCATCTAACGATCGCCACTTTCCATCCATCGAATTGCTGGGTTATTATCTGATAATGAATATTTTTCATTTTATGGGTAACCTTTCTGAGCAAACATAGATTAATAGATGACTTTGGATTCAGGATAAACCCTCAGGGAATTATTGAATCAAATTCAATCTTAGGTTTCAATGTCGCTTAGTTAAGGATATTATTAGATTCCCTGTTGTGCCCTTCGTGAGAACCTTCGAGTCCTTTGTGTTGAAATATAAACACATAACCACAAAGGTCACAACGGATAGCACAAAGAAAACACAAAGAATTTCGTTAACTAAACGACATGGTCTTAGGTTTTGTAATCCTTCGTAAAGCCTACTACAATGCTGACCTGCCTAAAACAGAAGAATTTCGTCAGTAAGGTTTCTGCATTACTCCCATTTGCAGAGAGGGTTGATACAATGTTTGCTCCCATCTTATCATAAAATTTCATCACAGTTTTCAACTTAAATTTTATTAAAATGGAAATCAGAAAATTTCAACTCAAACCAGACCTTAGGCAATTCAATGGAATTGACAAGGAAGACAAAATTTTCCTCTTGATTCAAATTGGAAATGGTCAAATGGGTGGCTCAAAAGTTACACTCGATGGACAGCTATTGGCCAAAGGAAATTTGTCGCAGCCTACCTTTATTGGTAATTCATGCAAATTGGTGGACAAGGAAATTGAAATTGAAACAAATGTTCTCGACGTCAACAACTTTACCAATATATGCGTAATAACGACAACCCTACTTAACCAGGAAAACAAAGTTTTATTCACTAAAATTGACAATGGGGAGGCTCCCGATAGTGGAATTGCAAGCTTTCAGGGGAAATACAAATTGTTCCTTTTGTCATTGCTGATCTCAATCTTTAGTTTGCTTGGTCCAAATTCAAATTTTGCACAATCAACAGCCGACCAGGTAACCTTTCAAAGTCTGGAAACCCCCTCTTCGCCGGGATTCATCTTGTTGGACAAGGCTCCCTCTTCCATCGAAAGACCTACAACACCCCAGGGATTTGGCGTAAGTCTGCTCGGATTGTTTCAGGGAACTGGTGGGGCAATAGAGTTTGCCCCGTTTTGGTTAACCAATCATCCAAAACTTACGGCAGAAAAAATGTACCGTAATCAGACACCTGTTCTCTATAATCTTTCTGTCTCAGCAGCCACCATAAAAACAGATACCTCCAGCTATTTGGCTGGGGGTATCAGAACACGGTTGTTTCAAAACTACAACCAATCAACACTTGCGAAATTAGATTCAATCAAAGGGGAAATTGAAAATGCCTTGGCTGATCTTGACACCGAACATCCCGATTTCAGTAAAATCGAAGCACTACAGAAAAGCTACACCGAACTGATAGAAAAACCAATCTTCACCATCGACTTCGCCGCAGCCATTGGGGGTGAATCGACAAATAACTCAATGGATAATCTTGCTTTCAACAGGTGGTCAGCCTGGCTATCTTACAACTGGCGACCCAAAGGAGATGATTTTTATGTGACGGCGCTGACAAGATTGATCAACAACGAAAAGTTTGAAGGTTATTCAGTAAAAGCCAATTTGTTTGACGTAGGAACCAGGGCCAATTACGATCTGAATAAATTGTGTTTATCGTTGGAGTATCTTCAAAGATTCAACCTGACCAAAAACAATGGCTCAGATTACAGGATTGCCGTAATAGGAAGTTACCAGCTATCCGACAATTTCTACTTTACCACAACATTTGGAAAAAATTTCAGCCAGGTAAACAACATTATTGCAATGGCAGGCATCAACTTTGGCATATCTAAGTCCAAAGTAAAGGCATTCTGATACGATTGGCAATCCTCTCCCAATTATTCAAATTTATATTTCTCTGATTATGAAATCTCCGCTCATTCCAATTGATGTTATTTCCATCTACAAAAACCGGTTGGGAGATCCACTCCCGTTGCCGGTACGCATGGCCAAATGCACCCCCGACACCTATTCTGCCATCTTCAATATTGCCGCAGAGCTAACAAAAAGGGGTGGTCGGCTCGTATTAAGCGACCTTTTCAGAAGTTACGACATGCAGTCACAATCGCACAACGACTACATGGCAGGTAAGAAAAAAGCCTACAGTCCGCCGCCCGGAGGAAGTCTTCACGAGGCCGGCCGGTCATTTGACCTTGACCTAAGCGCCATCAAAATTTCGTTGGCCGACTTTTGGGCCATCGCCGCCGGGTATGGGGTGAACCCCATCATTGCCAAACCAAATTCCAAACTGTCTGAAGCCTGGCATTTTGACTGCCGGGGCAGTCACCAAATCGTTTACCAATACTATACCGATGGAAAGGGGAACAATTTCAAGCCCTACACCGCTGCCGCTACCAGTGGGATCCTTTCTGCAGGTATACCTGTCGATGCTTTCGGGACCAACCAGCGGCAGGCAGCCATTCAATCCTGCCTGATTCGCCTGGGCAAAACCATTGGAAATATAGACGGACAGTTGGGCAAAAACTCGCACAAGGCCCTCGACGAAACAGGTATTCCCTTTGATTTAAACAACCTCGACGGGATGTTGGTCCAGGTAGAAAATCTGGTTCAGGAAAAATTTGCCAAAGAATTTGTATTGCCAGCAGTTTAGTAGAGCCGCCCGGCAGGGCGGCTCTTTCATATCAGGAAGCATGTTTTGAGGCTCCGGGTGATGCGATTTCCGAATCGCATCTTTAACTACAGCCACCATCTGCATTGGCGAATCGGAATTCGCCTCACCCCTCCCCGCGACCGAAATTGTAAACATTTGTTTTAACCCCTGAGTGGAACCAGCGAAGAATACTTTACTGCTATAGCAAAACCTTATGCTTACTCATCGAGATTCCCTTTTTAGCGAAATATTCTTTAACTTTGTAAAAATAGTTTACTATGAGCACTTTAGAATTAAGACAAGTGATCAATGAATACCTGACCCATATAGAGGATGCCTCCTTCCTGAATGCCATAAAAACGATGATTGAAACCAGAGTTTCTGAAGGGAATTATATCCTCTCAGATGATCAAATGAAAAGAGTGGAGGAAGGAAGAGAACAACTCAAGCAAGGGAAGACGATTTCAAATGAATCTCTAAAACTTGAAATTGACCAATGGTTAAGTACAAAGTAGAATGGTCAATAGAAGCAAGACTGGATTTACTTGATATACTCGACTTCTATTCCCAAAGGAACGGTAATACCGTTTACAGTAAAAAGCTGTTTTTGAAAATCAATAAAAGCATTGGCCTTATTATCCGGCATCCATCTATTGGTTTACAAACAAACATTGAATCGGTCAGGGCGCTGGTAACAGGAGATTACCAATTAATTTATGAAATGGCTGAAAATTCGATCCTGATAGTTATGGTTTGGGATTGCAACCAAGATCCGCTCAAAAAATTATTAAGCTCCAGGATTAAGTAATAAACATTGCATTACCAAGCTTTAAAAGACAGTCAAATTTTTTTCTTTTCGGCTCCCTTACCTAAGTAAGCACAATTCTGATTTTCAACCCACAGAACGTCCCCCACTGGGGCACTCCGGGTGATGCGATTTCCGAATCGCATCTTCAGGCTACAACCGGCATCTTAAACGGCGAACCGGAATTCGCCGCACCCATCCACGCGATCATCCAATATTGTTAGCGAGTGCCATTGGCACGACCAGCATGGTAACCATGGGTTTCAATCCATGGGAGGACAAAGTGCCAATGAAGTGGAGTGCCGTAAGTACGGTAGCGGCACCAACTTAGTTTCACTGGATGGATGACCACTCTGAATCAGATTGGTGTCTTGAAAGAACAAATGACCAACCATTAATTGGCACTTTCACTCATAGTATTGTTATATTTGTCTTTATTGAAATTTGAATAAAGACATTTAACCAAAATGAACTTAGATACCCAATCTTTACAACCAATTATAAACTTTATCTGGACGGTTGCCGATGATGTGTTAATCAACAAATATCTTGAGAATCAATACCAGGACGTGATTCTTCCAATGACTGTTTTACGAAGATTGGACTTGGCCCTTGAACCAACCAAAGACAAGGTATTTAAAACTTTCGAGGAATTTAAAAGCAAGATTGACAACCTGTCGGGTTTGCTTACCAGCGAACTGCATGGTACAGGTCTGGCCTTTTACAACACCTCTCAATTTACGATGAAGAAGTTGTTGGCCGATCCCAAAAACATCAATGTCAATCTGCTGGATTATCTCAACGGCTTTTCTGAAAATGTACAGGACATCATCAACAAGTTTAAATTCAGAAACCAATTAGAAACCTTTGAAAATACGGGTATTACCTTTTCATTTATCGAAAAGTTTTGCAATCCCAAGGTTGAATTGAGTCCCGATAAAATATCTCCCATGGCAATGGGTTATATGTTTGAGGACTTGATCAGGCGATTCAATGAAAAAACGAATGCTGCTGCCGGACGACATTTTACACCTCGTGAGATCATTGAATTAATGACACATTTGGTTTACCTTCCGGTTAAAGACAAAATACAGCAAGGAACTTATTTGGTTTACGACCCGTGCGCGGGTTCGGGTGCCATGTTAACGCAATCGAAAAAATATGCCACCGATCCCGAAGGTGAAATAAAATCGAACGCAACATTTCATCTTTACGGACAAGAGAATACCGGAGAAATGTATGCCATTTGCAAATCGGACATGTTGCTGAAAGGCGAAGACCCCGACAAGATTAAGTTTGGTTCAACCCTTAGCGAATATGGATTCAATCCCGATTTGAAGTTTAATTTCATGCTCACAAACCCACCTTACGGCGTAAGTTGGAAACAAGACATGGACAATTTGAATGTAGGTTCAGGGAAAAAATTTGCTATCGTTGACAAACGGTTTAATCTGCCCGTTAAAAACTTTAAAGGAGAACCGGAAGTAACCTGCCTTACCTCTCGCAGCAACGACGGGCAACTCATGTTTATGCTCCACATGCTTTCGAAAATGAAAGCTCCCGAAGATGGTGGTAGCCGTATTGCTTCAGTTCAAAATGGTTCTGCTCTGTTTACCGGGGATGCAGGAAGCGGTGAAAGTGGCATTCGGCAATACATTTTAGAAAACGATTTATTGGAATGCATAATTCAATTGCCGAACGACATTTTTTATAACACGGGTATTTCGACTTATTTGTGGATTATCAGCAATGTAAAAGAGAAAAAACGAAAAGGCAAAGTACAATTGATCAACGCTTCGTCAAAGAACTTTTATGTACGGAGAAATAAAAATTTGGGTGAAAAGAAAGTTGAACTTAATCCTGATCACATTTTAAATATTCAAAAACTATATTTTGATTTTGAAGAAAATGAGTTCAGTAAAATATTCGACACTCAAGACTTTGGTTCCTATCAGATTCCGGTATTTCAACCATTGAAAGATGAAGTGGGTAAAATCATTACCGACAACAAGGGAAAACCAAAGGCTGATTCAAGTTTAAAGGACGTAGAGAATGTTCCAATGAAAGAAGACATTAAAACCTATTTTAAAAGGGAGGTTTTGCCATTTGTTCCGGAAGCATGGTACGAAACGAAAAGCGCTAAAATTGGTTATGAAATACCTTTCAATAAATATTTCTATGAATTTACTGCATTAAGAAGTTTAGACACAATAAGCAGTGATATTCTTAAGCTTGAAGAAGAGACAGATGGATTACTAAAGGAGATAATAGAATAATGAGCAAAGTAAATCCATATATATACTATTCAGATTTCGATCAGGCATGGCTTGGTGAATTGCCGTCGCACTGGCAAGTCATGCGGACAAAGCTTCTATTTGATTTGGTAACTGAATTTGCTCCGGTTGGAAATTCTGAGGAACTTCTTTCTGTTTATACGGCAATAGGTGTTAAGCCAAGAAAAGAATTGGAAGCCAGAGGGAATAAAGCTTCCTCAACCGATAATTATTGGAGGGTACAACAAGGAGATATCATTGTGAACAAGCTCCTTGCCTGGATGGGAGCAATTGGAATATCAGAATACAATGGCGTTACAAGTCCGGCTTACGATATTCTGAGGCCTAAAGAAAATGTAAACCCCTATTATTACAATTTTCTGTTTCGTAACCCCATAGCAAGCAGAGAGTTTAAAAGACATTCCAGAGGCATCATGGATATGCGTTTGAGATTATATTTCACTCGCTTTGGAGATATAAAACTACCTCTACCTCCAATGGAAGAACAAGTTAAAATTGTTGAATACCTACAGTTCAAACTAAAGAAAATCGACCGCTTTATTCGCAAGAAAAAGCAATTGATAAAGCTACTCAACGAACAAAAAGCTTCCATTATAAACAATGCAGTTACCAAGGGGCTAAACCCAAAAGCCAAAATGAATTCTTCTGGAATCGAATGGTTGGGAGAAATTCCTGAGCATTGGGAGGTGAAAAAGTTGAAATATTCTGTTCGTTTGAATATCCATAAAGAATTGGAAAGTGTTGAAAATTCTGAAATAAAAATTGCGTTAGAAAATATTGAAAGTAAAACTGGTCGAATACTTGAATTCTCGACAAATCCTTTTGAAGGAATTGGAACAATTTTCAAACCGGGGGATGTACTTTTCGGAAAGTTAAGACCATATCTCGCAAAAGTGATTGCACCCGACTTTGAAGGAAGTTGCGTAAACGAGATTTTGGTTCTATCCCCGAATCAAGAAATTTGGCATTCAGTGTTTCTGAAATATAGGATGCTATCAAGTGATTTTATCGGGATTGTAGACAACTCCACTTATGGTGCTAAAATGCCTAGGGCAAGTTGGAATTTTATTGGAGATTTAAAAATTAGCTGCCCACCTAAAAATGAGCAAATAGAAATTACGGATACAATTGAAGAAGAACATAAGGAAATAAACTATATAATTTCTACCATCGAAAAAGAAATTGCCTTAACCCAGGAATACCGCACAGCATTGATAGCCGAAGCGGTTACTGGCAAAGTAGATGTACGGGATTTTGTAATTCCGGAAGAGAAGGAAGAAGAAATTTATGAGGAATTGGAAGAGGAATTAAGTTTGGCAGCTGAGGGTGAAGCTGAATATGAAACAGACGAAAATCCTGATTAAAAAAATGAACGAGTTTGAGAGGAGCGGATTGTGAATCAAGCACCAACCACTTTGAACAATATGTAAGGATATATTGACGAGCTGGAAATAAATTATGATCTTTGTATTTAATTGAGTAATTATCAATAATTTTGTTAGGCCAAAACATTGTATTTCCGGCTTGAATACTGTAATTATTTAGAAGTATTTATTGCACTTTTGTAACTTAGAAATAAGAAAGACAAAAAAATGAACCAAGCTCTACTGACAAGATTATTTAAATCTATCGAAGGTGATCAAAACTCTCCTTTGATTAGGGTAGCCTATAGCATTATTGAAGATGAAAAAGGTAAAGGGCATGTTGGTTTGGCAAATAAACTCAGCTCTATTCTCCAGGGGAGCTTGGCGAAATCAAATAATTTTGAGCCAACTTTAAAAATTACCAGAGAGAAGGACTACAAGGTTCCTGTTGATAGAAGGTACCGATTACCGCTTGCAACTCATTTAGAACATGAGTATTTAAGGCATGAAATGATACTTACTTCAGGAGTTGAAAGCAAAGTTTTACGCATTGAAAAAGAATACCTTGCCCGAGAACGACTGGCTCATCATGGATTGAAACCGCGTAAAAAGATATTATTTTATGGTTCTTCCGGATGTGGCAAAAGTATGGCTGCTGAGAGAATTGCATGGGATTTGGGTTTACCCTTTTACAAAGTCCGCTTTGACTCAATAATATCTTCTTATTTAGGTGAGTCTGCATCCAATTTACAAAAATTGTTTGAAAGTATTGACGATTATCCGTGCGTGCTTTTACTGGATGAGTTTGACATTATTGGTAAACAACGAAATATTGTCTCAAATGATGTGGGTGAGATTCATCGTATTGTAAACATTTTATTGGGATTATTGGAAGAATATGATGGAGAAGGAGTTCTAATCGCAACAACAAATTTGGAGGGAAGTTTAGACAAAGCCCTATTTAGAAGATTTGATGATTTTATTGAACTTCCAAAGCCTACTGAAAATGGAATTGTAGAGCTTCTTAAAATTTCATTTTCCGCTCTAAGGCTCAATCAAAAAATTAATTTAAAGGATTATGCAGAGAAAATGGTTGGATTGTCATACGCTATTATCGTTAAAATAGCTAATGATGCCGCAAAGAAAGCAATTATCAACTCGAACAATGAAATTTCTGCAGAAGATTTAGATAAAGCTTTCGAAGAAAATGAAGCCATTAACAAGTAAAAATGGAACGATTCCCCCATCTGAAATTTATTCAAAAAGTCTCTGGACCGCCTCGATTATTTGGAGGAAGTCCGCCAAGTGAAAGGTCTGAGCAAAACAAACAGGATAGAAACCGACACAGTAATAATCTTTCCGGTAAAACTGCCGGAATTAAGGAGGGCTGGACTAATGTTGTTTCAGAAAGAGAGAATCAAAATTTAGCGCCTTTAGACATAGACGTAGTACCAATATTTCTACAATTAAATCCAAGCTTACTAACAGGTGACTTTGATTTGAAATGTTTAGGAATCGAAATTATATCTGAGGAGGCAGAGGGCTATATCATTGGCGCATCATTAGACGGCTTACGCTCTCTTGAGGAAAAAATAAAAGAGTTCGTTTCCGAAAAACATGGCAGTGGCATAATTGCTGACTTATGGGAAATTGTTGATGGGAATAGGGAGGAATGGAAACCCCAACATATTCTTTCAAAGGAACTTATG
>Ga0302286_10001856_pt1 | contig 15124 bp, 6 predicted proteins | sample III_Fen_E2_3_FD_198765 | JGI IMG/M metagenome (GOLD analysis project Ga0302286, IMG submission 198765) | Peat permafrost microbial communities from Stordalen Mire near Abisko, Sweden - III_Fen_E2_3 | ecosystem: Environmental > Terrestrial > Soil > Wetlands > Permafrost | place: Sweden: Abisko...
ATGGGTGCCTCAACCGATAGTTCTTTATTACAGACCATTATCGTTGGAGCTGTTAACCTCGCATTTACCGTCGTAGCCATTATGACTGTCGATAAGTTTGGTCGTAAACCGCTGATGATAATTGGTTCGGTAGGGATGGGCATCAGTATGTTCGCACTTGGACTGACCTTCTTTATGGGCCAGACAGGTGGAATGCTTACTCCGTTACAAGGATATGCAGCATTGGCATTTATGCTGATTTACACTGCCGCATTTGCAATGAGCTGGGGTCCGGTTTGCTGGGTACTGCTTTCTGAAATCTTCCCTAATTCTATCCGTGCGGCGATGTCGATTGCTGTAGCGGCTCAATGGATAGCCAACTGGATCGTTTCGCTGACATTCCCGATGATGAACGATAATGTTTGGCTAACCTATCAGTTTAATCATGGTTTCTCCTACTGGATTTACGGAATCATGGGCATTTTATCAGCCATATTTGTCTGGAAAATGGTTCCTGAAACTAAAGGAAAGACCCTCGAAGCGATGGAAGGCTTATGGCTTAAGAAAAAATAATGACCGTTTTAATTTGAGTCTTCAAATAACAGAATCCCCCGGAGTTTATAGCTCTTCGGGGGATTCTTCATTATACGGTTTCGTTCGCATTCCTTTAGGTTGAAATATACCGACATGTATCACAACACGAAAAGAAATGTAGTTGAGAATAATTTATTCATAATTTTCCCTATTTATATAATTGTAATGCACTATCGTTGATTTCAATCTTATGTTTTTTAATAAGTTGAATCATTTCGGCTCCAGCCAGCAGTACTGGTCCATAACCATGAGCAGCAAAAACATTTACAGGGCGGTAAGAATAAAATGCCGGATCAAATCCCATTCCGGTACCCACACAGGTTCCTTCAACCTGCCCTTTATCGTTTACTTTACTTGCGACTGCATTCCAGGCCAGACAAACCATTGGCCCATAAACCGAAGCATCGACATAACCACGGTTGATTGCCCGGGCAATTGAATATGTATAAATAGCAGTTGCTGAAGTCTCAAGATAGGTCTCGTTACGGTCGATCAGTTGATGCCAGAAGCCTTGTGCAGACTGATAATTAGCCAATCCGCGAATATGTTTGCGCAGCAAATCAATAACCTGAGCACGTCCTTCATAATTTTCAGGAAGCACTTCGAGCAATTCAACCATTGTCATTACAGCCCACCCGTTGGCACGCGCCCAATGAAATTGCGGGTGTTCATCCATTCCCAGAATCCAGCCGTGCATAAACAGCCCTTTTTCTTTGTTAAACATCCGATCCGAAAATTGAAGCACCTGTCTAACAGCGTCATCAAAATATTTTTTCTCACCAGTCACTTTTCCCATTTGAGCCAGTGCAGGAACGGCCATAAACAGATCGTCGAGCCAAAGCGAATTCGGGGATGGACGATTGCGCGCTAAAGTACCATCTGGAAAACGAAACTCCTTGGTCGAAATATAATCGGCAAAGATATTGATCATTGGTTTGAGATCACCATCGAAACCGATAATATGCTGTGTCTTAATCATCGCCGTACACATCGCACCACAATCATCCAGCGCTTTCGGATGGAGAATATGCGAAAAGGCATGTTGGATACCCGCCTGTTTTTCATCCAACTTTACAAATGAAGGACGTATTTCGGCTAAAAATTTGAGCCTGCTTTTGGTATAACCGGCATATTTTGGATCGCCTGTAGCTTCAGTTGCGAGTAACATTCCCGAATAGGTTACGCCCCATTCATAGCTAACCAGACGAAAATCGCCGGGCTTAAAAATGGTTTTGTCATCAATTTTGGAATAATCAGTAATTTGGGCTTGTGTTTCTTTATTCACCAAAGCCATCGGCGTCGACTTATCAAGATAATTATAGACCCGATCAAGTGTTTCGATGATGCTCTTTACCTCAGGTTTTCCATATGGCGTTTGATAATCAGGCTTCATCAAGTGAAGCGGCGATGTTGAATCATTTATTTTTTGAGCCTGCAAATTAAAGCCGGCGACCAAAATCAAAAGTGAAGTCAGTTTGATTTTCATTTTAAAATTGTGTTGAAGTTATTTTGCTAATTTGTTTGTCAATAAATGGTTTGCAATCCTTGAAACTTATGTTTTCCACACTCTTCAGCATTACAGATGGCACGGTATCGACTTTTGTGACGATCATATTATTCAGGTTTGCACCAGCCACATCATCCAAAATTAGTGCCGGACGAAAGTCGTCATTTTCGAGTTTTAATTCGACATGGCTTAGTTCGATGTTTTTGGCATGGCGGATAAAAAAACCATAAGCAGGCATTGCCCCAAATTCCTCCGGATCGGGGTACGATTTTTCATGTTCTCCGACCTCTTTCAAAGCTTGCGCTTTTGGAGCACCACCTTTTATCCTGATCAGAATATTGCTCATTTTTACATCTTCAACCGGATGTCCCGGGATGCCGACAATCATCGAACAAAATTTTGGATTTTCGCTATAGATCACCACATTGCTGATATTTATCCGCCGAATTACTCCGACGGGTATCCCGGCTGGTCCGCGCATTCTAGCTCCGATTCGTAAAAAAAATGGAGCGCCCTGAATATCTTTCATCACGATATTGTCGACCGTCACGTCTTCGAGTATACCACCATCCACCGTTTCGAGCGCCAAACCACGGCAAAATTCGAAGGTGCAATTTGTGATAGTGATATTGCGGAAACCACCGTTTGATTCAGTTCCAAATTTAATGCGTCCGGTCACAACGCCCCTGTCGGGAACAGTATTGGCTTCCTCTTTTTTGTAAGTTCCGTTAAGAAACGTGGTTCGGTCGAAACCGCTAACGGCACAATTGGTGATCGTTACATCTTCTGTGGAGCGTGCGAAACCCAGACCAAATGAACTTTTCAGACAAATCGCGTCGTCGTAAGGTGAGTTTACGCTGCAATTTGAAATCCGGACATGGTGGCAGCAATCAACATCGAACGCATCGCGGTTAGTATCAACCTTCAGGTTATCGATGGTCATGTTATCCACCCCGGTCGCAAGTAGCGCGAAATGACCTCCCATCATAATTGAGAAATCTTTCAGGACTACATTCCGGCATAATTTAAGTGCAATGGCTTTGTTCGCCAAACCCGGGGTCTTATTTCCTTCGCGTGTCAGACCATTTCCGTATATTGTCCCTAAACCCGTGATGGCAATATTTTGCAGATTTTCGCAATAAATCAGACTATTACGCCAATGACTGTGACCAAAATCCTGGTACATGTCCCATTGGTTTGGTTCAGCCGGATCGTAACCAAAACCAAATTTCTTAACATCGGCAGCTTCAAGTACCGCTCCGTTATCCAGTTGCAGGGTGATAAAACTTTTCAGGTGAATCGTAAAACTCAGGTAAGTCCCGGCAGGGAAAAAGACGGTGCCGCCACCCTTTTCTGAAGCAGCATTAATTGCTGCATCAATTGCCTTTATGTCTATCGTTTGTCCATCGCCCTTCGCTCCGTAATCTTTGACATTGTAGTAGATGCCTGACTGGGCAAAAACTCCGGTTGTCAGAAACAGATAAATTAGCAATAATTGAAATTTATTCATGGTCAATTATTTTTTGTAATATGTTTTATTCGGCGGGTGACATAGTGTCATCCGCTGAATAAACTTGTCTAATTTCCATCAGGTTTTATCAGATTCACCGATGGACTTTCGCACCAATGAAATTCATTCACAGGATCGGGATGTGCAGGATCAAAAGCAGGCAGCCCGTCGATCAGGTATTTGGCCAGATCAGGATTATTCTGCCGGATACTCTGAACAATACATTTTGCCAGCTCATAAGCTCCGTATGGATTAAAGTGCGTATCATCGGCTAAGGCTTTATCCTGTCGGGGATAAGTATTTGCCGGATAATGGACAAATGCCTTCTTTGAATTTTCCGGGCCCATCGCTTCATAAAATAGTTTGCTCATTGCGTTCAGGTCAATCAGCGGAACATTTTCTTCTGTTGCAGTTTGACGCATTGCTTCCGGGTAATTCTCAAGCGTATTGATAATCTTGCCGTTCTCGTCGAAGCGGCGGCGGTGCATCGAGGTTATTAGAACCGGCTTACCCCCTTTTTCCCGGGTTTCGGCAATAAAATATTTCAGTTCGTCTTTGTAAGTTGTGAAGGCGTCCACATGACTGCCACCCGGTTTCTGGTCGTTGTGAGCGAATTCGATAAACAGGTAATCACCCGATTTCATTAAACTCAACACTTTTTGCAGCCGTTTTTCGCCTTTAAAAGAGAGTAAGCTTTCGCCAGATTCGGCAAAATTGGCCACCACAATTTCAGGCTTTAAAAAACGCGGAAACATTTGTCCCCATGATGCCCATGGCTCATTTTCCTGATCGGTTACTGTAGAGTTTCCAGCCAAAAAAATCGTTGGTAACTTATCGGCTTTTTTAATCTCAATTGCTGAAATACAAGGGTTTTCGCCATTGAATTCGAGCGTGAGTTTGTTGTCCCAATTCAGGTATTTAAGTTCTCGTTCTTTCAGTCTGATCTGTTCGGTGGCATTAATTTTTGGTGTGCGGACATCAACGATGATCGTTTTTTGGACGGTTTCACCTTTTTCAGTTTTTACATTTTCGAGCATCAACCGACGCGATTCCGCTTTTACAGTTGTCGTAGAACCTTCCTGCGATCCGCCCACTGTCAAAGTAACCTGATAATGTCCTTCGGGGAGATCAACCGTAAAATAAAATGGCTTTTTACTGTAAATAAAACCGGTGTTTGATGCACTTTTTGAATCCGTTTTCCCTGAACTCATTTCCCCGGAAGGGATCAGTCCAAAACCATTTTCGGCAGAATAAAGCGAATTTACTGGCACTTGCGTCCACCCTTTTTTTGCTTTCTCTGAACCAAATTCAAACCTGGTTAATTGTTTTTTTTCTTTTGTCTGGCCGGCAATCGGAAACAGCAAGATCGTCAATAAGATTAAAATCAGTCGCTTCATTTTCGTTGTGAATTTATGATTATTCATTTTCATCAACCTCTTTACCGGCAAATTTCCGTGGGTATGGACTCTTTCCTTTCATCGCAAACCAGATAATCCGGTTAAACAGATCGTCATCCCCTGAATCGATGTGATCGAATTGTGGTTCAAGACTTTTCTTTGCAAAATGAAGCGCAGTACCTTTTAAATCGGACAAATTTTTATTCATTTCATCCAAAGGAATTTCATTGGGGACCGAGGTGTAAGTCTTGAAATCGGGAATTAACGAAAAACAGTCGAACATGGGAACGGCCGTTGCATCGCCGATATTCATTGGTGGAATCCCCAATATCTGTTCGATGGTTCGTACCATGGAAGTTTGATTGTAATTGGTGTGAAAAGCATTTTTCTGTCTTGAATAGGGGCTAATAATGGTGCCGACTGTCCGATAGGCTGATACATGGTCCCAGCCGGCCTGTGAATCATCTTCGGTGATGAAAATTGCTGTATTTTTCCAGAAACGGCTCTTCGAAATAGCCTCAATAATTTGTCCAAGAGCCAGATCGTTATTAGCTACCATCGCACGCGGTGTTGGAATTCCGGGGCGCGTTCCACCTGTATGATCATTGGGAAGCGCGACCACCATCAGTTCAGGCCAGGAGTCACCGTCGGCCTTTTCATAATTATTGAGTTCATCGATAAAAGTTTTTGCACGCAACACATCAGAGATCAGATGATTATCATACCCGGGATAATTCTGGCTCAGAATTTTTTCAACAGGTTTTATCGTTGTATTATTTTTGAATTTTAAGATTTCACCCTTTTTAAAACCTTCATTAATTGAGGTCCAGGTATAACTTTTATCGTATTCAGGCACACAAGCTTCACCGTAAATGCGAACACTTTTGCCGTGATTCAGGGCATTTCCCCAGATAAAACCAGTTGGAGCATATACAAGTGCATCCTCCTGAACATGCGGATAACTACGGAACCATGCGCGGACATTTTTCTCAATATAATCGGTAACAATAGCCATATCAGTCCATTGATGACCTTCAGCAGAACTCTTCCCCGAGGCATAATAGTTATCCATCAGGAGAAATTCATCGCTGAGTTTATGCATATTTGGCGTAATTGTTTTTCCGAAAATACATAAGGTTGAATCTCCATCGCCTTTGCGAACATCCCCAAGTACCTGATCATAAGTCCTGTTTTCCTTGATGATATAAACTATGTGTTTGAATACCGATGGTTCACCAATTCGTTGTGGGACAGGAACCGGTTCCACATTTTTTCGGGGCATTTTTGCGGTCAGGGCTAATCTGAAAATCTGGTTTATCTTTTCGACTTTTTGGGTATAAACCCGCAATTGCTGTTGCTGAGGAACCGGAATAACCGAAACCGATGCCATCATTTTGTGGGCGTTGTACGATTTCTTTCCTGTTGTTTCAGAAAGTGAAGCGATTCGTGCCCCTTCAGCCTCAATATTGGCCACAAAAAGAAGACTATCGCGATAGACCGCGACTGCTCCCGGATAAGCGCCGGTTGGAATAAAGCCGGTTATATGACTTTCCTTTTCGGTTGATATTGTTGAGGACAGCCTCCCAAGTTTTACAACGGCCAGTGCATTGTCCATGCCATTTGCGACATAGAGCGTTTTTCCATCGATTGTCAGCCCCAATCCATTTGGCGAATCACCGAAATATGAATTTTTCTCCTGATTCAGCCTGACTGAAATCTGCTCAGCCACTTCATCCTTGACCGTATTGATCACTGAAACAACATCACTGTTTCCGTTGGCAACATAAATTAGTTTTCCATCTTTGCTGGCAATGATATCATTTGGGTGCAATCCAACGGTAATTTCTTTCAAATGTGAACCTGTTTTAGAATCAAAAACTGAAACGGTTCCTTCGCGCGTTGCCCCGGTTTCAGGATCAATTTTTGCACTTCCCCACGGAACGCCGGCAACATTAACATCCTCTTTATCAGGAACTGATCCTGCCCAATTGGTAACATACAGTTTTCCGTTGGCAGAAGCAATTCCAAAGGGTGCGACACCTGATGGAACTGACCACAAAGTTTTTCCGGAATTTATATCTAATTTTTCAACGGTATTATTGCCGTTTAAAACGACATAGAGCATTGGGGAACCAGATTCCTCAGCCACCAAAAGTTCATTAGGGAGTGCTGCAACTGCAGGTTTGACGGCTTCAAACAAAAAAGTTTTTAACACTGCAATTTTCTTTCCGTTCCATTCGGCCTGAACGACATACGATTTATTATTTTTCCCAACAGTGCTCCAGTACAGCTCGTATCCTGCTCCGGTTTTGCGCCACGAAATACCTGAAAATGTATTCATGGGATCTTCAGCGGCAAAATAGCTTTTCAAAACAAAGCGGCTGATTATTTTTTTGTTTACAGGATTGAGGATAACAATAGAGTAGCGCCCTTCAACAGCAACCCATTTTCCATCCGGAGAAATTGCGCAGTCAAGGGCATGGTTTTCAAGTTCCTTATCACCGAAATATAACTGGTCACCGGCAGGAGCAATCCACCGGTTATAAGGCATTAAAACAGGCAGATCGTTTCCTGCAAGCGTACTCTTTTCGTAGGATGTGAAATATTGCTGTTGTTCCTTTGTTGTTTTATTCGGTTGCGAAAATGCAGGATTACAAGTAATTCCGCAAATCGTTGACAGAACAAAAAATAGATACTTTCCCATTTCTATGAAATATTAGGTGAATTATTATTCTTTTCGGTTCGAAATTACAATAATTTGTGTTTCCCATGGGGCCATATGGAGCTGAATCTGAATGTGATTATTTTTAGGCGATGATTGTTCAATGTTTTTGATTACGCCCAAATTGGGATCCCAACGTTGTATTTTCCCCTTCCCGCTAAGGGTCAGCTTATTCGAAATAGCTGTATTACCTTCATTGAATATGAAATACAAGTCGCCATCAGCAAAATTTCGGTGATTGTATTTGATTGAATCGGAAACCTGATCCAGTTTAAAATCGGATTCAGGCAAATATTTAATTACATTTTTACCTTCATTGATCATTTTCCCGAAATCGTAAGTACTGCCAGCATTTATAAATGATTGCGCCACAATCAATGAAGGTTTATCGCCTTTAAAAATGACTTTTCCACCCAATGCAGCAAAATCCTTCAATTGATCGAGTACCGGTTTTGGCATCGTTTTCACTGATGGGATTAGTACTGCTTTGTAAATCTGCCCACTCAGATTTTCCAATCCTTTTCCATTTGGTTTGAGCACATTCAGAATGGCATTATCATCGATAAAATCAAAATCGTGTTGATTTTCAAGCAGATTTCTGCAAAGCTTCAGGGTACTGCTGTCGGCTTTCTGATCACCAAGCCACTCGCTGTCAGTTGGATAATAAACAGCAATATTGGCCGCCGGTTTTCCGTTCGAAAGCAGGTACGAAACTCTGTTGGAATATTGTGCCACCTGCGGAAACTTCGGATCGCCAAACCAACCTTTAGGATTTCCGTCGCCTTTGACTGAAGCGGGCCAGTACATCCATTCGAACAGGTTAATGCCACGAACAAATTGATAGTCTGTCACCCATTTTGCCTGATCGATGTCGGGAGGGGGATTATACGCTGCAAAACTCTCGCTCATTGCGTTTTGATGACCATACACATGAGCCACCGATGAAGCATATTTTGGAAAGTCAGCGGTTTTCCCCGGCCAGATCTGGTTCCAGATGGCATCAATTCCCGGAATCTGAACGTGCCGGAGATCTTCAAAAAAATCGCCCTCCGATTGCGCCAATGCCATCATCTTATCCTCATGGTTGAGATGGACCATGTACGAAAGGTGATTGGCTGCGCACCAGTCGGCCTGCACCTGGAAAAAACTTTCACCAAACAGGTCAGACCAAACATCTAAGTAATCGGCCTTTACGCGCAACATGGAGTCAGTTGGATTTTTAATTAGAAAGGAGGCGACCCATGGACGTACGTCATACCCTTTTTTCTTGAGAAAAATATCCGGAAGAGCCGGTGTCCAGGGCACAAATCCGTAATCGGGTTCATCACCCCTGAAACCAAGAAATGTTTTCCCAAATTCGTCACCAATGTGTTTTTTGTACTGTTCATGGGTAAACTCCAAAAACTGGCGCACAGCTATCGGATTCAGGTAATCACAAAGTGCATTCAGTGTGTCTTTCCCGTGTGTTGGATTGTTTCCGGCACGTGTCACCGAGGTCCTGAACCGATGTCTTACCAGTGTCACCTGCCAGATACCTTCGGGAGCTGTCCAAAATAGTTTGCCATTTTCAATTTTCAATAACTGACAACTACCGCTTCCATTATTTACGGCAATTGCACTTATCACTGCCGGCGGCACTTCCTCCTGAAGTACATGTCCTGAAGCAAGTTCAATTTTTTTGTAAACATCTAATCCCTGCATCCTGAGGTCGGGACGTTCTTTTGAGAATTTGCCACCAGCAAATCCGCTTGGATACTTCGATTCGTCGATCATCCAGATCACCATTCCACGTTGTTTGGCCTGTTCAACCGCAAATTTGATAAGCTCGAAATAACCTTCTGAAAGATAAGGTGATGGCAGATCATAACCAGCTTCAATATTGACCGAACGAATATTTAGCGATTTAAACCGATCGAGATCGCGAATAATCACCTTTTTGGTAATTGGCCCTTCCCATCCCCACAAAACAGATGGTCCAAAGGAAGCATCCGGTGTTTTAAAACCGGTTGCCAGTGTTTTTAAATCGGTCACGAGCTGGCGGGGATTCTGTGCTGAAAGCTGCTGCAATAAAATTGCAAGCATAATGATTAAGAACGTTTTTGTCTTCATTTTTTCCAAATTATTGGTTCACCTTCTGATACCTGAATTTTTAATCCCGAAAGGTCGAGCCCTTCAACATTATCGAGTACAAAACCACGTTTGGCTGTGATGTTACAATTTTCGAAAATCACATTACGGATCGGACTATCTTTCAGTCCGTGCATGTCACCCACATTAGCGGCAGTTCCTGAGACATTTATAATTTTTACATTACGGAAAACAGGTAGCGGATCGGAAGCTGGTCTTGGATTTACCATGCGCCATTCCATATTGAATTCGAAGGCTTTGCGCGTATCTTTCAATTGAATATCCCGGTAGGTAATATTTTCGACAACACCTCCACGGCTGGGTTGACATTTAAACCGGATCGGAGCCCAGTTCTCAGCCTCCATCACACAATTTTGGATGGTAACATTTCGAATTCCACCCGACATTTCGCTGCCCATTGATACCCCACCATGTCCGTAACGGAATGTACATTTCTCAACCAGAATGTTTTCGCACGGGCGATTAACACGGCGACCATCTTCATCTTTTCCCGATTTGATCGCAATGCAGTCGTCGTTTACATCCATGTCACATTCTGTGATATGAATATCATTGCTTGAATCAATGTCCATTCCATCCGACATTGGGATATTGTGTTCCGCCCTGATGGTCAGGTTTTTTATCTCTATTTTATCTGAATAGAGGACGAAAAGACACCAGCAGGCCTGGTTTTTCAGATTCAGGCCTGAAACTTCTGAGTTTTTGCAATTTTGAATGGCGATCAACCGTGGCCTCCCGTAGGCTGGTATTCCATTGGTCGGAGCCAATCTTCTTTCCTTGTTCAATTCTACCCATTTTTCGCCCGAACCGTCAATCGCACCTTCTCCCGAAAGGGTAAAGTTATGCAAACCGAAAGCATTTACAAGCGCCGAAGTCCAGGAACGTTCTTCGCCTTCCCATCGCGTGGTAACGGCCGGATAATCCTCTAAATTGGTGGTTCCTTTCAGTACGCCATTTTTATCAATACGCAGATCAACGCCTTGTTTTAAGAAAATTGCACCTGAAAGATAGATCCCCTCCGGAATAACGACCACGCCACCTCCATTTGTAGCACATTGGTCGATGGCAGATTGGATGGCTTTGGTATTGAGCGTCAACCCGTCTCCGACAGCTCCGAATTGATTAACTGGATATTCACGTTTTGATTTGGGTCTGGCGACTACTTCGGCAGTTGGCTCAAAGGCAAAATAGGCCGAAAGTTCACATTTTCGGAGTGCTTTAATTCCTTCGGTAACTGTTCGTGCATTCAGCTTTGCACCAGAAAGATTGGTATGGGTATGGTCACCGGGAAAGAATTTTTTGATTGAATCTTTTCCCAGCCCTTCGTATTTTCGGGCAACTAGTTCATTCAGATCAATAAAAAAGGCATTCGTTTGATCAGTTGCCTCTTTCGCCCATTTTCCATACGATTCGGAAACGCGTTCAACCTTTCCTGCAGGCCATTCATTGCGCGGAATCTGCGAAAATACAATCGGAACGGCCCCTTTTGCCTGCGTTTCCCGGATGTATTTTTTCATATACCAGCCATAAGTGTGAACCGTTTCCAGCGATTTATCGGGTTTAGTGACCTCTTGAATTTCATCGCCTGTGCCGCGAAGTGAGCCACGGAATTTTTCGGCATCGGGCCTGGCACTGTCGTTATGGCCGAACTGCATCAGTACAAAATCGCCTTTTTGAAGTTGGGGTAGTATTTCATTCCATAGTCCTTCGGTATGGAAAGTACGGCTACTTCGACCTCCGCGGGCTTTATTGATTATTATAACTCGGCTTGTATCGAAATATGCTGGTAATTCGCGCCCCCAGCCAACAATCGAATCATTTCCATTGGCGACGGTTGAGTCACCAATAATAAATACCCGTTTCTTAACAGGAAAAATAACTTTAGGATTTTTAAGTAAAAAATGATTTAACTTGCATTTAGGACTTGCTTTAATTCCTTCAATGACAAGCGAAGAACTCAGTTTCGCACCATCTGCCGAGGTATGTGTGTGATCGCGACTATAATAATATTTCCCGGTCACCTGATTTTCTCCTGCAAGATCAAGCTTATCCGACATGATTTTATTCAGATCGACAAACTGGATCTTTTCTTGTCGGGCTACTTCCATTGCCCATTCGGGATAACTTCCGGGAGTCCGTTTTATTTTCCCGTTTTCCCAGTCGTTTCGTGGAATTGGGGTGATGATTATTGGAGTAGCACCTTTGCCTTTGATTTCGCGCACCATTTTGCGGAGGTACCAGCCATAACTATGAACGATTTCGTGTTCTTTCGTCAGGATATTGTCAATTTCCTGTGTCTCCTCACCAACTCCATTAATCGTCCCGCGGGCACGGCTGTCATCATTTATGGGGCTACTATCGTTGTGCCCAAATTGCATCAACACAAAATCACCTTTTTTTACCTGATCCAGAACGGCTTTCCATAATCCTTTTGTTTGAAAAGTGCGGCTGCTGGTTCCACCCAGTGCATCGTTCTTAACAATAACTTTAGTAGTATCAAAGTACTGGACAATTGCATCACCCCAGCCCCAAAGTCCACCTGCGCCATTACCCTGTCCATTTTTGACCGTGGAGTCGCCGATGGTGAAAACAGAAGGTTTTTGTTGTGCATTTGCATTCGTCTGGATAAACAATCCAAATAGGATGAGCAAAAGAGAAATCCGGTTCATATTTTTATTTTTTTTATTGTGTTCAGACCTGTCAGGTTTTGGAAACCTGACGGGTCTAATATAAAATTATCTTTCTAACGTTATCGCCATCAACCCAATTACCACATCATTGGCAAGGGTTTTCAGGCTAAGTTGTTTTAATTTTTTCTTCGGATTTAAAGGCAGATCAAGGACCGTGGCTGCACCTCCATCAATTTTGTTGTTTTTATTTTTACTTAAAACCTGATAAGGCTCGGTTCTGACCTCACCTGTTTTTAAGTGAACCCTGACAGGTTGTGCAACACCCGGATCGAAAGCAAAACCATCATCATAATAGTCCTGTTCGATTGGCCACCAGGTTTCAGGATTTCGCAAAACTAATTTTTCGGAAGTGCCGTCCAGATATTCTAAGGTCACTTCGCCATTATCAAACCGACTTTGCATATGATTTGTTGATCCGGCCATCAAAAGATAAACATGCCGTGCTTTTCCGGTAAGTGACACATTCACCTGATGCGGATAATTGTCCCATTGTGAAGTAAATATGATATTTGGAACAGTTGGTTTCCCGGGAGTTTTAAAAGGAATACCAATTGAAAGCATGATCTGGTCGGTTGCACCGGCTTTAGCACGAAATCCTGAATCGTCGATTTCTGCTGTCTCATTAAACGAACACCAGTCGCCAATTCCCTGCGTTGGAATGGCCAGGGTCGGATAGGGCGAGCGCGGCGATAAATACTTGTTTTTGAAAATATTAGTTACCTGATCATTAAAGAGTTTGTTCAGATCGATTGTTTCGTACTGAGTCGCTGGGTTTTCTTTTATATTCCAGTTGATCAGGTTTTTGGTATAAACTGATTCTCCTGAAATTACTTCTACCCGATTGCTTCCTACGAACAAAGAGTTCTCTGTAATTGTAATTTCAGCGGATTCTGAAAATGCATCCACTTTCAATTTTTGTTCAACTCCATTCACTTTCACGATCCCTTCGAACGTTTTTGCTGTATTATTCCTGACTTTAAAATCAAGTATACCAGCTGATTGATTCTTTTCAGAAATAATTTCGATAGCTTGCCTGACTTCAAATTCCAGTGGCATCCACCATTCCATTTGGCCTTGCCGAAGTTTCACAAATGTTGTGCGGTTGCCTAATTCGCCGGAAATTGTTGTTGACAATAAATTCTGATCGATTTTTGGATTCAGAAGAATTTTCTGAGGATCATTCACCGATAAAATTGTTGCCAGTTTTGTAATAAACTGAAGATTTTCTCCCTTGGCGTCGAAAGTCGGTAAATGAATCATTTCCGGCTTTTCGCCCGCCCATTCAATTTTAATTTCCTGTTTTTCAGAAGCAATACAAGTCAACTCAATTTCAGGTTGGCCGATAGCTTCAGAAAGTAGTTTCCATTTTCCAGGCTGACCATTTACAGTCACCGATTTTACATGATCAAGTTGCGCTTTTACCCGCAGAGAAAGTTTCAGATTTGCAAATAGATTGGATTCAATATTGTATGAATCAATATTTTGATCTCTCTTAAAATCAATTGAAATATCAGGAGTTTTTAGTGATGCAAAATTCCATTCTAATGGAAATCCCGGTTGGATCAGTAACTTCCCATTTGTGGCATCTGGACGGATTCCGAATAGACCTTCAATCATTGTCCGGCTTGCAGCACCTATTCCGTCGGCAAAATCGCGGTACAATTCACCGCGATAGGCATCGTAAAACGATAGTTGACCAAAATTTCCCGGACTGCTCCCCAAATACAGATAATCGATTAAGGAACTTTTAGTTATTCGAAAAGCCTCATTGCTGCGACCAGCTTGCCAGTAAGCCAAAGCGGTGTGAAATACTTCGCCTGAAGCCACATTATTAATAGACCAGGCATATGGCATCCAGTTTGTAGTTGATAAAGTGTAATAATTACCGGAAAGACCTTCGGCAATAATTGGGATATGAGGAATTTGAGTATCAATGTAACGTAAACATTGCCAGGTCTGAAACGGATCTGTAACTTCTGAATCGATTGCATGGTATATTGTCCAAAGAGCTGCTGAGGAATGAATTTTCTGTAACCCGAGCAAATCTTTGTTTTCGGCAAACCAACCTTTTTCAGGCATCCAAAGTTGCTGGTTCATCGCTTTTAATATTTTATCAGCTTCTACCTGATAAAGTGACGGATCTTTGCCAATCAACTTCGCCAAATGGGCAGCAGTTTTATTTGCAAAATAATTGTAAGCCGACGAATGGGTTACGCCACCACCGCTGTACTGCAATGCATCGCTCGCCCAAATGCAACAATAAGCATCGTAAAGACCATCGTCATTACCATCAAAACATCGTTTTTCCCAGGCGAGATGCCGCTGAATCATCGGCCACATTTTTCTAAGATAAGCAGTATCACCTGTCCAGTTGAAGTGGCGCAGCACCTGATCAATAAAGACAAGGTTCATATCATAATGATGTGGTGCAGAGATTTTCCCGGGATTACGACTTATATATCCATTTGTAAAGATGGCATTTCCAATTTTTTCTTCCTGACGGGCCAGGTTGGTTTTTGGATCAGGAACACTTAGCCCTGATTCCGGTTCAAGATATTGAGCTTTTGAATATTCGGT
>Ga0302286_10001858_pt1 | contig 15117 bp, 8 predicted proteins | sample III_Fen_E2_3_FD_198765 | JGI IMG/M metagenome (GOLD analysis project Ga0302286, IMG submission 198765) | Peat permafrost microbial communities from Stordalen Mire near Abisko, Sweden - III_Fen_E2_3 | ecosystem: Environmental > Terrestrial > Soil > Wetlands > Permafrost | place: Sweden: Abisko...
GAACCACACCACCTGTTGGATCTGAAAATACAATCTGATCCGATAAATCTTTTTCCGATTCGAAATTAGCCGGAAAGTGTACTGCTATATTACTCAATCCATTTTTCAATTTACCTGCCGGGGAAATCATTCCATTGGGCATGTAGGCCGATAGCAATGATAAAGATTTAATATTATATTCGTTTAGCTTTTCAGGTTCAACATTTACGTAAATCTTCTCCTTTTGAATACCGGAATCTTTAATTTTAGAAACTGCCGGAATCTTTCGACACTCTGCTTTCAGCTTCTTTAGCTGATTTTCCATGTCTTTATAGCTTTTGGTGTCGGACGATAAGGTTATCAACAAAGCCGAAGTGTCCCCAAAATCACTGTTAGCCATTAAAGCCAGTACGCCTGAGGGTAATGTTGATTTAAATTCATTTAGTCCATGCTTCAACTTAGACCAAAATTCATCGGCATCTGTTACATTATCATTCAGTTCTACATAAATAATCATCATGCCTTCTTTGGATTCCGAGTAGGTTTTCGCCTTTTTTACTTCTTTGAATCCAAATATGTAATTTTCAACCTGTTTAGTAAGTTGTTCTTCCACTTCTGACGACGTAGCTCCGGGGTATACTCCTATAACTAATCCCTGCCGGATTGTGAAGTTCGGAAATTCGTTTCGAGGCATGTTAAACAAAGCATAAGCTCCATAAATAACGAATAAACCCACCAGAATGAAGACAATGTTGTGATAACGCATTGCCCATCCTATATAACCAATCTTTTTCTGTTTCATAATCAAAGTGTAACTTTACAGTTGTCCAACAATTTTTGTTTCCCTTCGCAAACCACCTTTTCTCCAACACTCAATCCATCAAGTATTTCTATGTTGTCATTTACATAATTACCGATATGAATGATTCTTTTTTTTGCAATCTTTTGCTTTGGATCTACCACAAATACAAAGGTATTGTTATCTCTATCCTTATCTACAGCTTGGGAGGCTACTGTCAATATGTCTTTAGTTGCAGTTATTCCTAAGTTTACATCGCAAACCATACCCGGTTTTAATAACAGTCCTGAATTTTTTACAGTAATCTTCACTTCGTAAGTGCGAGAGATTTGATCTGCTACCACTCCAACATTCGTAACCACACCATCAAAAATTTTATCATCTAGTGCCGATACTTTAAATCTTGCTTTTTGGCCTTTTTTTATTTTACTGATTTCATTCTCCGCTACCGCAATTTTCACATACACAGTCTCTATCTTAACTAATTCTAACGGAGCCGTAACACTAATAGATGACATACCAGGTTCTACGTTCCGTTTTCCAATAATCCCATTATCGGGAGCGTAAAGATTACATTTACTTAAATTGTTTTTTGCAATTGCCACTGACGATTGTGCCTGTTGCAGATTTGATTCCATTTCCACCCATTTAATTTCTGCTAGACTTCCGTTGTCATGTACCTCTTTTAATCTATTGTATGCATCTTTGGCTTGAAGGTATTTTGAATTAGTCACTTCGTACATGTTTTGAGCATCTGCTTTATCAACAGTTCCCAGCAATTGCCCTTTGTGAACTGCGTCACCGGCACTTACGAATACTTTGAGAACTGTGCCGGAAGTTTGAAAGGTAAGCGGTATTGTCTGAGATGCCTCAATACTACCGCTGTAATGCAAATCGGTAGAATTTTTCACGTTGCTTACTTCGGCTAGTACTACCTGAGGATCAGTTGGACTTTCTACAATTTTTTTGTGATTACAGCCCACAAACGACAACACTGTCAGAGTTACTAAAATTGTTTTTTTCATACCTGTTTTTTTTTATAAAATTATTTGATTTTTTTCTTTATTACTTTCATAAAAAAATAGTGGATGTTATTCCCTCTTCGCCCCGAATCTACTTGGTCTAATCTATTTAATTATATAGATATTCAATGCTCAAAACTTCAGAAGTGCGTACTATTTGTCAAAATTAGTATCTTTGAAAGCAGCCAGTTTCATGGCTTTTCCTCGATAATGTTTACCGGTACTAGTTTCATTTTTGATATTGCTTATGCGGCTCAGACCAAAATATCCGTAGGCTGCGCATTCATTTCCGTACGCACCAAAAAGAGATACCTTGCTGATCCCTGAATGGTAATATTGTTCAGCCAGGTTATTGTCATGATACTTTTTCTCTTGCAAAATGCCATGAAAAATGATAAGCTGCGCTTGGAAATACTTATTTTCTGTTTCTTTCCGGGAGGCAATGATCATTTTTTCGGCTTCATCGTATTGTTTCAAGAGAAGCAAATCTTTGATATACTGGGCAAGGTATACCACATTATCCGGGTATAATTTGCAGAGAGTCTTGCAATAATAGACAGCTTGTTGGTATTTGTTTTCAAAGTTTAAATAAATTCCTGCCAGCAAAAAGTAAGATTCTGCTCTTAATACAACTCCGTTAATGGCTGCATTGTGCAATTCCTTTAATCCGGTTTGCATATTTCCGGATGGTAAAAGGAAAACCAACGGTTTGTAACCCGGATTTGCTTTAGGGTAGGCCTCCCGGTAATAATTGTAAACTCCCGTATAATACTGTAAATCCGTACAGCCATTGGTGAAATCGAAAGCATGCCTCAGTTTGGGGTAGGTGCCAGTTGCCATATGAATTACGTCCATCGTGAGATTATTTTCATTGTAATATTCTAAAAGCAATCCCCTGGCACATAAGTTCGTCAGTAAAAACTCGGCTTCATAAGAAGGAACCTTGTTTCTCTCCGATATCCTGATACATTGACGTAAATCTTCTTCAAATGAAACGTGGGCGGGATTTGTACTCAGCAACGGATAATTTTTCCAGTATGTCTGCATTCCTCTGAGAAGAAATAAAACAGGATGTCCTGGATATGACTTTCTGATTTTTAGATAAAGTTCCTGGCTATCCTTAAACTGCATATTGTAAATGCAATCTATATCCTTCTTTATCAGATTCAACGTGGCGGTATCCTGAAATAATTGTGCATTCGCTGTGTTTGTACCAAGGAATACTGACAATATTATGCATATCAATAATCTTATAAATCTTTTGGACATTCTCAAAGTATATTAGTAAATACGAATTGAATTATTGTTCTGATTGAATCTTTTAATTGTTTGTGAGCATAAATTACTATCTGTTCATTCCGTTTGGTAAGTGGACGTGAACATGTGGTTTTCATTACTGTTTCAGTTGTTTTGAAAACAAGAAGATACTGAACGATTGGTATCCTATATACTAAACGATCAGTATCTATTTAACGAAAAAAATCACACTTTCTTTAATAATAAATACATCTGGTCGAGTTGCCCTCTAAGATTCGTTATAGCCTGTTCTATGGATTGATTTTGAAGAATCGGAGCAGCCATACCTATCATGATTGAATAATAGCTTTGGGCAATTAAGGAAGTGTTAATGTCAGAGCGAATTTCTCCTCTTTCGATGGACTTTATTAGAATATTTCTGACTTTATCAGTTTCAGCTGACATAAACGTTATTTTCTGATCCGCAAAACCAGGGTAATGCCTGAAACTATCAGCAATGAGCGACAAATAGTTTATCACTTCAAATCCTTGCGTATAATTAAATAAAATTTGAAGTGTTTGTTTAGCATTGTTTAAACAAGCTTCGCTAAATTCAAGCAAAGTGCCTGTTTTTTCATTGAATTCTATTTCTTTAATAACCAGACATTTGTCTATAACTGCTTTAAATAATTCTTCCTTGTTCTTGAAGTGATGATATAAAGCCCCTTTAGTAAAACCAATTGCGTTACTAATGTCACTTATGGACACTGCTTCGTAGCTGTTGGTCAGAAATAGAGACACTGCTTTGTCAATGATATATTCTCTTGTATCCATAAAATTATAAGTACTGAACGATCGGTATGCAAAAGTATATAAATATATTTATCAAAACGAAAACAGGCTTTTTGTTTAACAAATATTTAGTTATTCGTTTTGATAATGACGGTTAACCTTGATGTGCTAAAATATCTGTCAACCATTGCCAGCATTTTTGTGTGGCTTTAATACTAAGTCTTTCGTCCGGAGAATGGACGCCTCTCATGGTAGGCCCGATGGAAATCATATCAAGGAATGGATACTTTTCAAGAAACAGCCCGCATTCAAGTCCTGCATGAATAGCCCGTACCTTAGGTTGGTCGTTATATAATTTGATATAACTGTCAGTTGCCACTTTAAGAATCTCCGATTTTAAATTAGGCTTCCAGCCCGGATATCCATCTCCGTGTGAAACGGTTGCGTTTGTAAGGCTAAATGCAGCCTCTACCTGTTGTTTTATATCATGTTTGGATGATTCAACAGAACTGCGTTGGCTGGTGGTTATTTCAATGATATTATCCGGTTTCATCTTGATAGAGGCAAGATTGGTCGATGTTTCAACTAAACCCGGCATATCCCGGCTCATGGCTATTACCCCGTGTGGGCAGGCATAGAGCACGTTCAGTAATGCATTTGATGTTTTCTTGTCAAGAACTGTTTTTTGAAGCGGTTCTGATTCCAACTCAAGCTTCATCCTGGGTTCCACATCACCAATCTCAATTTCAAGGTCTCTGACATAATGGTTGAACAGGATCCTTATGTTTTCTTTTTCAGAAAATGGTACGCAACAAGTCGCAATTGCCTCACGTGGAATAGCATTGCGCAGGTTCCCTCCATCGAAACTGAATAAGCGAAGATCCATTGTAGCATTCAGACTCCAGAGGAAACGATTCAGGATTTTATTTGCATTTCCAAGGCCCTTATCAATATCATCACCGGAATGTCCTCCCTGAAGGCCTTTGACTGAAACCGTAAAGCCGAAATAGTTTTCAGGTGTTTTTTCTGTCTTGTAAGTGAGTTTTGCTACAGTATCAATACCTCCTGCACAACCAACAAATATTTCGCCATCATCCTCTGAATCCAGGTTGATCAATATCTCACCGCTCAGGAAGTTTTGTTTCAATGCAAAGGCCCCTGTTAATCCTGTTTCTTCATCTACTGTAAAAAGGCATTCCAATGCCGGATGTTTCAAGTCAGTTGAAGCAAGTATGGCCAACATCATCGACATGCCAATGCCATTGTCGGCTCCAAGGGTTGTCCCTTTTGCTTTTAACCAGTCTCCATCAATATAGGTTTGTATCGGGTCGGTGTCGAAATTATGAACCACATCGCTGTTTTTCTCGCACACCATATCGATATGCGATTGGAGAATTACGGTTTTGTTTTTCTCGTATCCTGCAAATGCAGGCTTGCTGATCAATACATTTCCAGATTCATCGATTTTTGTAGATAATTGGTGTTTTTCACCAAAATCTTTCAGATAAGCAATGATACGTGCTTCTTTTTTGGATGGTCTGGGTATTTGGGTTATTTCATGGAAAAAGTTCCATAACAAAGCAGGCTTAAGTGTTATCATATAAATTGAATGTTAGAAATAAATGTTAGAAATAAATTGTTATCGACAAAGGTAGGGAAAAAAGCCAAAATGAACGGTCATTTCAACCTCTTTTTCTTAAAATCAATACAAGTGATTTCTCTTTCTGCACAACACTCCATCCTGATGTACGGATGGTTATTTTTCGTTGAACAGGCCTTAAAGTTAAGCTGTTTTTAAAATTACTTGATCGTCTTAAATACCCAGAGCTTTTGGAGGTTGTAATTTATGGCAATCGAAACAAATAAGTCAATGATAATCCGGCTTATTTTATAATCTAACTTTAAAAAGGTTGTGACCAAATAGGTTCCTGATGATTTTAATAAAATGCTGTTTGCGACAACCAATACAAATTTCAGCAACTGCTTGTTTATCGAATTCTTATAACGAAGCTCTTTTGTGGGGAATGTCCAGTATCTGTTCAGGCTGAAGTTTACCACAGCGCCGATTATACCTCCAATTACAATCGAAATGGTGTAATGAACATGAAACACCTCAGTAACGAAAACCATTATAGCATAATCCGTTATTCCACCTATAAAAGCAGAAACCTGTGCTTTTGCAAATACAAATATCCTTGCAATTAGTTTACTTGACTTACTTTTGTTCTCTTTCCTTAATATCCCGATCATTTGCCAGTTTTAATAACTTGTTAGTGTCTATGATATTTGTAATGAGCAATAAGGCGCAGGCAAGTCCTGCAGAGTATAAAATGGAGCCCTTGAATACAACCTCCAAGATCAGGATCAATGAAATGACAATCCTTACTTCAGTCGGGCCGAATAAACCGGAATCAATCGAATAAGTATTTGTGATCTTGTACCGGAGCAACGTAGTAAGCATTTCCCAGCCATACAGGATCACAAAACAGAATCCCAGAATTTCCCAGGTATTGTCGATGTAGATCACAAACCCCCAACCCATAAGAACTATTCCTATCCAATCAGCTGTGATGTCGAGCGCAAATCCGTACCATTTCCGTTGTTTATTCTGGTAATAGGCAATCCTGCCATCCAGGGAGTCACCAAACCAGCATACCATAAAACCAAAAACACCCAATAAAAGATAGTTCTCACCATAATAGGTTGCTAAAATAAAACCGGCTAAAATGATAATGCTTCCAAAGAAACCAATTGCTGTCAGCATATCAGAACTCAGCCACGATGGAATGCGTTGTACCAGAAATGCCAGCGTTTTTTGTTCATATTTCCGAAGTATATTTGTTCGTCCCCTGTCTTGAGAAATGATTTTTAAAACATCGCCAATCGATTGATTATTTTCTGATTTCATTTTGTTGATTATGTATTGTAAGTGAATTATTTTTAATTAAAAGTGTAATTATATCAAACAAAGGCCTTGAAAAAATGCTTTATTCTGACTTAAAATAGTATCGTGCTTTAGCGTAAATGAAAAAACATATAAAGATACAAAAAAAGTTTTAGTATGTTTCAATATGTTTCATTAAGTATTGTTGCCACCTGTTTTTTAAAGTAATTTAATCCTTTGTAGGTAGTATGTTATTTGTCACATTATAAGCTAATTGAAAGCCATTTATTTATGTGCCTGACATGAATGGACATGAAAAGTGAAAAAATGCTTGTTTAATTTGACTGAAAATATACTTATAAGTTTAAAAATCGAATCTGAATCTCATCCTGATTCCATATTCTGAAACATGTGGATTGTTCAAATACGTAAAGCGCTTCACTAAATCGATCCTGAAAAATTTAAATATATTGCCAATCCCTATGCTTCCTTCAATGTAAGGGGTTTTACCTAGTGTGTAGGTGATTGGTGTACCATCCGGTTCCACCGGCAGCCTGAATAATTCCGTATTGTATTTTGGATCATTCGTTTTAGTGACATTCCCGTAGAGTACCTTGCATGTAACTATTTCCCTCCAGTTTAAATGCTTCATAATTGGGATCTTATTAAAGAAAAATCCATTGAATGTATGATCGATCAGTAATGATGTATATTGATCGGTAACAAATTCCAGAAAATTCATCATGTTGTACGACTCTATCTGGTATGAATAGGTTTGGTTGGCCTGGGGAATATTCAGGAGCGGATAAGGTACTTTACCAAACGTCTTCCCGGCTTCCCATACAACATCCGAATACCCCAGGAAGGATAATAAAAATCGTTTTCGGATTGAGAACCGAAGTGTCTGGTAATTGTAGTCATTTTTCAATGCTTTTGCCCCGACGTTATACCTCAACTCAAAAATAGGATATTTGCTGTAGAATGGAATTCTGAATGTTTTACCCTGATAGAAACTTTCATGCGGGGCATACCTCAGGTTAAGATAAAACTCTGAAATATTCAGGTTGTTGACATCGTTGTGTTCTGCCAGGTAGTCTGTATAATTGAAACGTAAGCTCCCGCCTGGTTCCTGGTTGGTATACTTATAGCCCAGGGTGTAAGAGAAATGGTTGTCAAACTCATTCAGGTTCTCAATTTTGAATGTCTTGTTGTAAAAGAGTTTATCATTGATCCCTCTTTTTATGGATAACAAAAAATTGTCTTCCATCAAAAACTGCATTTGCTGTCCTGGCAATTGAGTTTCATTCTGATAACTCATTTTTAATGACTTGACCGGGAAGTCCAATAATCCTCTGTCTGTAAATGACCAGGAACCTCCTAAATAGTACTTAAACCTTTTATCCGTAAATCCATAGGCAGCGTAGTTCTCCAGGTTGAATTTCTTGCTGAATTTATCTGTAGTTCTTCCCCCAAACCGCAACCTGACTCCTTCAATCGGGTTATACATATAAAATGTATTCACCGGACCGATCTCATACTTCCCTAAATCTTCATATCCAAATAATATTACAGTAGCTATGTTTACAGCTCTTTTAAAAGTTGGCACTTTCTGTACACTGTCCATGGTGGTATACGTACCGGCTTCTGAATTGGTGAGTTTCAATTGCCTGTGTAAATCCCAGTATTCATTATTCCTTCGTTTAGCACTGTCAAGCACCTGGATTGACTGCCCCTTAAACATGTTTCCTTGTCCCAAAGGCTTAAACTGGTAATTGTTGTATGAAACGATTTTCTGTCCAAACAAGCCCCGGCTTTTTTTGGTAAGTCCAAAGTTAATCGAAATCTGATCGGACGAAAGCATCCAGTTGTTGTTCTCAGTCTTCTCAAATTCCTGGACAACTTTTACATCGTTTATCCAGTTCAGGTTTATATCTTTGCTCACCGATAACTCGACCCGTTTAATGGCAAACGTTCCATCCAACATGACATATAAATAGCCCTGAAAGAGCATATCTTCTTTATTGCGCGAACCGAAGTACATTCTCACACACTTGTCCTGTCCGGATTGTATGGTGTCTAATATGTAATACCTGTAAAATGAGGGTGCCGAATTAGCTATCGGGCTTAAAAACTGGGTGGATAAAAAAGATATGTTGTTGTCATATATGTTGATATCCTGATAGAGGTATTTGATATTATCCTCTATTCCCTTGTTGTCAAATCCTGCCAACGATACTGCTTTGTGGGCTGTTACCACTTCTTTCACTTTCTTCGGTGATCGTTGGTAATAATATTTTGAAATTTCTTCCTTCAGGTACACGGGCAGAATTTTCTTCCCGTTATTCTTGAGTGTATCTATGTTGTCGAATACGAACTGAAAATGTTTGAAAATCTTTTTCTTCTTAAAATCAGGTGTAATATCGTTTATTGCAAATTGAACTTTCTCATATTTCTCGTTTTCGTAAAAATCCAATGCCTCTTTCTTGTTCCTGTTTTTATTTGCAATTACGCTATTTATTAAGTCTACCGCGGGATTGTTCTTGTTGTGGTACTTTTGTTTCTTGACCGTAACTTCGGTTAAATCCTGAATTTTTGGTGTCATTTTTATTTCCAGCTCCCTTTTGTCATCCGTCAATACCAACGTCACCGATTTATAGCCTACGCAGGATATGTTTAATTGATTCTTCTTTGACGCTGTTGGATTCACCAGTATGGTAAATTTACCCAGTTCATTCGTTCTTGTTACCTGACCGCGATCAGATAAAACGATTGAAACGTGGGCTAGCGGTTCGTTACTTTGTTTGTCGAGTACAGTTCCTTTGTATATTACTAGATTTTCAGTATTGGAAAACGCTGTAAAAGGCATGAAGCCAAGACAAATGCTCAGCATTAATATTTTTATTTTCATTAATTTATAATTCAGTCTATGAATAATGACTCTGTGCCATTATCAGGATTAAAAAACTTGTAAAACTGGTTAGGAACTATATTCCCAAGAGAGATTACATTTACGATATAATGGTTTTTAACACTATTTGTTTGATTTCAAAAATTTCTTGTTTTTAGAAAGGATGCTGCCGTAGCACTTTTTCAGCAAGTTATAGATTCAATTTTCATGACTGGCAAATGTCGTTAGAGCAATATTTGCTCTGTTTTCTCAGTAATTAGTCAAATTGATATCAGTTGATTCGTCAATGATTGATTCTATCAACTAATTAGTTGCGGTGTTATCGTGCTTTTGCATTATCCCGGATATGATTTACCACCTTGTAAAATGTTGCAATTTCTTCTTCACTCAACCCTTTCTGGAGTTCGGTAGTCAGTGCCAGTTCGATTTCCAGATATTGTTCGATCACCCGTTCTCCCTTTTTAGTAATCATCAGGTATTTCTTTCGCCTGTCAGCGGTGTCTGAAACCCTTTTTACCAGCTCCTTAGCTTCAATCGAATCAATTGTTCTCAGTACGGCCGATTTGTCTTTACCCGTTAAGCTGGCTATATCCTGTAATATTACTTCGTCCTTGTTGCATGAAATGACTAGTAAAAGCCCCAGTTGTTCCATTGATAGTTTGATGTTTGTATCTTCAGAGGCGCACTTTTTCAATAAACGCATCACTTCGTGCATCATTGTCCCGACAGTCATTCCAAACGGATATTTTTGATTTCCCATAACTTTTTTATTTTAATGGCCGCAAAGGTAATATTAAAGGTTGACGAAGTCAACTATTATAGTTTTGGAATTATCATATTTATGTAAATTTATACTTTGACCCTTGTTTTGTTGCTTTTTCACCCTCTTAATTTATATAAATTAACTATACAGGCATGAGATTGTCTATACGTGTTCGTTGTTCAGCGTTCCATGTTTGGAGGGTTTGAAAAATTATAATGTTTGAAGAGTTGCGCTTTAGGGGTTGAAAAAAATTACCAATTTTGCCTGTTTTTATTGTATTTATCAGAATAATAGTGAATTAATACGAAATCCGGGGATTTCATCCTGATTCATCTGATTGGATACCTTTTTTTAACACTGGTATTTCCATATTAAAATTAGTATGAACTGCTGCATGCGTGGCGTTTATTTTTTATAATCCCCATTTATAATCCTAGTTTGCCTTGAAATTTTCCAACCGGATGTCTTCACTTTTTAAAGGGGGTTGCCTTAGGGTTCCGAGGGGGTTCCGAGGGCTAAACCTCATTGAACCCTCATTGAACCCTCAATCAACCCTCAATCAACCCTCAGGCAACCCCCTGTCAAGGATAATGAGATATTGATAAAAATTCAGGATTTTATTTTATCTAAAAGAATTTTCTTATTTTAGCGACCCACCCGGTTTTGGTGAACGGCTCATTTAGCGGGTAGACATAAAATACCGTATGTAATCAGAAATCCTTGTATTTATTTTGCCTGTCCCGGTTCGAAAGTGTTGAATTATTTTAATTTGTGAAAACAGGAAGAAGGGCTGATAATACAGGGGTGTCACAATCACTGAAAAATTACATATGCAATGGGTGTTGAAATGGGGAAGGCTATTAATTAATTTTGTGATATTTATTTTATTTATAGTAAATTGTTAGATTTAACGCACGAAAACCTTACTTGTAGTATATAATTCATATATTTGTCGGATATTGTTTATGCCAGCCCGGAATAACCGGCTGGTTTATTTGTACTGTTTTTTACATGTTGGATTGAAAAAAGGAGCAAGAGAGCTTGTTTTTTAGAAGAAATTGATTAAAGTTAAACCGCCTATAATCTATTTATAAATCCTATAACTATGGAAGATGACATTAAGTCTGTAACTGCTGATTTGAACAGTGCTGCAGAGAAATTGTTAAACAGAAAATCTAACCGGAATCCGCTTCCGGTAAAAGACAAAATTAGACTGATTCATGAACTTGAAGTTCTTCAAATAGAACTGGAAATGCAGCATGATGAGTTCGAAGAAGAGCAAGATGGGCTAAAGCCCCAGCAAGGTATACCTGATGACCCGACCGGGGGCTATCCCGGATACTATGATTTAAATCCGCTGGCTTATTTTACGTTAAACAAAGAGGGAGAAATAATGGATCTGAACCTGAATGCTGCCAGGCTATTCGGAAAAGAACGGACACAATTACTAAACAGCAGATTTGGTTTCTTTGTTACTGACGACACAAAACCAACATTCAATACTTTTCTTGATAAGGTGTTTTCCTCCCGGCTGAAGTCAACCTGTGAGGTAACCGTAGTAGCAAAGGAAAATGCCACTTATCTCCAACTTACCGGGATTCATTCGGGAACTAATGATGTATGTTTCATTTCGTCCGTTGACAACACCGAAGGCAAGCTAAACGAAATATATCAGGAAATGAAGCGTGAAATACTTCAAATCCTGAACGAACCAGGAAAAACCAAGGAAATCATTCACCGGATACTTACCGTATTAAAAAAGCGGATGGGCTTCGATGCAATTGGTATCCGGCTAAAGGAAGGAGATGACTACCCCTATTTTGACCAGACAGGTTTTACCTGTAACTTCCTGAAGACAGAGAATACGTTGCTAAACCTGGATATGAACGGGATTGCATTCCGGGATAAGAAAGGCAATGTGAACCTGGCATGTAATTGTGGTAGGGTGCTGTCAGGCAAAATAGATGCGGACCAACCCTTTAATACCAATTTTGGAAGCTGGTGGGCTAACCAGCTGGTCCCGGTAATCAGTATTGATTCGCATGCGAATGAAAAGTTTCACCCCCGAAACCAATGTTCCCAACATGGCTATGCTTCTGTAGCTTTAGTCCCTATCTGGGATAATACAACTATTATTGGCCTTCTTCAATTTAATGATAGACACAAGGATTGCTTCAACCGGAATTTAATAGCCATGTTGGAAGGAATATCCTCGCATATCGGAGCAGCGCTAATGCGAAAGCACGCAGAAGAGACACTCCGCAAGAATGAAGAACTGCTGCGTATGATTACCGACAATGCCCCTGATATTATTATCCAGCTCGACAGGCAGGGGACAATTTTATACATGAACCGCACATTGCCCGGATATACCATGGAGGAATGCGTGGGCACTAATTTCAAGGATCGGACTTTGACACAATACCATGAGGAAATGAACCGTTCGTTGGAACTGGTTTTTAATGAATCGATCACCCAGGCATACCAGTCCCAGATAAAGCTTACAGACGGAGAGGTACGATGGTATCGCTCCCGGATTTCACCTGTACGGGAAGGGGAAGTGGTAAAAAATGCCATTATGATCACCCGGGACGTCACGGAAATCCTGTTGAATGAAGAAATCTTACGGGAAAGTGAAGATAAACGGAATGCCATTATGGTAACGGCTATGGATGGTTTTTGGATCACTGACATGGAGGGGCGTATCATGGAGGTGAACGACCTGTATTGTTCGTTGTGCGGTTTTACCCGTTGGGAATTACTTAATATGCATATTGAAGAAGTAGAAATTATAGACAACCCGGATGTAGTATATGCGCGCATCCAAAAGATCAGGGAACTTGGGGAGTACCGGTATGAAACCCAACATCGCCGCAAGGATGGAAGTGTCATGGAAGTTGAATTGAACGTTCATTTCAGACCCATCGATGGCGGGCAGTTTGTTTCATTTATACACGATATCACGGAACGTAAGCAGACTGAAAAAAGACTGCGTGAAAGCGATGAACGGTACAAATCATTGTTCCGGGATAACCATTCTGTTATGTTACTGATAAATCCAGATACCGGAGAAATCATCGATGCCAATCAGGTAGCTTGCAATTATTATGGCTGGTCCTATTCAGAATTAACCCAAAAGAGTATTTTTGATATTGATCCATGTCCCAAAGAAGAGACGCAGGTGAAATTGCAGGATTCTAAAAAAGAAAGTAACAATCATTTATTTATACAACATCGCCTGGCGAACGGGGAATTGAGGGATGTGGAAGTATATTCGGGTCCTATCAGGTTTGGTGATTCCACCATGCTCTATACCATCATCCATGACATTACCGATAGTAAAAAGGCGCAAGAAGCGTTACGCATAAACGAGGAACGGTATACCCTGATATATAATTCCAGCAGGGATGGTATTTTTAGTATTGACAATTCAGGGATTTTTACGAATGTAAACCGCAGTTTCTGCAAAGAACTAAACCTTGATCACAACCAGATAGTGGGTAATGATATTGTTGAATTGGGATTCCCTGATTTTCTCAATAAGGAATTGAAAAGATTGCAAAAACAAGTATTGGAGTCAAATAATTCGGTTATTACAGAACTTGAAGTGCCATTCTTTGATGGTAGCTTACGGTATTACGAGATGGTTTTAAATCCATTACATGACGACTTCGGAGCTATAATCGGGATTGGAGGTTCGGGAAGGAATGTAACTAAAAGAAAAGAGGCCAGTCAGGCGCTGAAAGAAAGCGAAACAAGATTTAAATCCCTGTTGAAGGACATGCCGGTAGGCGTGTTGTTGTATAGTCCTTCTTTGGAGGTGGTTATGAGTAATCCCAAAGCACTCGAGTTGCTGGATGTACCGGATGAAAAAACTCTCAGTTTAAACACACCCGTTTCATTTCAATGGAATGCCATTCATGAAGACGGTTCTGTTTTCCATGACTCAGACCTGCCCATCAAACAGGTAGTTGAGCAGTTATCCTCTGTGCATGATCTCGTTATAGGAATAAAACGAAATGATTCACCGGATATTACCTGGTTGTTGATTGATGCAGAAGTATTACTGAACGAAGATGGTGCCCTGAGGAATGTGGTATGTTCATTTATAGACATCACGAAACTAAAGTCGGCAGAAAAAGAACTCCGTGAAAATGAGCAGCGCTTAAAATATCATTTTGAAAACTCACCCCTTGCCGTTGTGGAATGGGATAATGATTTAAAAATTACGGAATGGTCGTTGGAGGCAGAGCACATATTCGGCTGGAGAAAAGAAGAAACTATCGGAAAGAATATTGACACGTTAAACCTGATCTACAACGAAGATATTCCTTTTATTTATCATGTGGTTGACAGGCTTACAAGCGGGAAAGAGGATACCGTGGTGAGTTACAACCGGAACCTGACCAAGTCGGGGACTATCATTGATTGCACCTGGTATCATTCGATTTTACATGATCAGCAAGGAAAGATGACTTCCGTTATGTCGCTCGTACAGGATATTACCTCCCGCAAAAAGGCGGAAGATAACCTCAAAAAACTCAACGAGGAACTCGAAGACCGGGTACATGAACGTACTGTTGAATTGATGAAGTTGAATGAAGGACTCAAACAAACGGAAGAAAAATACCGCACTTTCTCTGACTTTGCTACCAACTGGGAGTTCTGGATTGATCCGGTGGATCATATGATTTATTGTTCCCCGTACTGTGAAAGCATCACCGGATACTCCTC
>Ga0302286_10001860_pt1 | contig 15106 bp, 11 predicted proteins | sample III_Fen_E2_3_FD_198765 | JGI IMG/M metagenome (GOLD analysis project Ga0302286, IMG submission 198765) | Peat permafrost microbial communities from Stordalen Mire near Abisko, Sweden - III_Fen_E2_3 | ecosystem: Environmental > Terrestrial > Soil > Wetlands > Permafrost | place: Sweden: Abisko...
TAAACAATAAACGAATATATTAAAAATGTAATTGAAACACGATTATAAAAACAGTGTCAAATAATCTAGTCTAAAAGTTATTTTCACACAGTCTGTTTACTACACGATGTAACATAAAGAAACATCGAACAAATACATAGATAAAAAAGTGCTTTCATTATTACTTGTTTAATGGTTAATATATTTTTCGTTTCAAATCTAAATATATTAATCTTTATTACTCAACACTACAACCAATGTATCATTTCCTTTATAAGCTCGAACCTTTGTACTTACAGTAATAGTTGAGTCGTAAGGCGAAGTTCCAAGATGTTGAAATGAAATTCCAACAGTATCGTTGCTAAAACTCTTTTTTGAGTCTAACACAATTGGATATTGATCGATTAAACCATCGCCATAGGTTTCAACAGTTAACTTGTCGGCATTTGTAGTTCCCGAAAGAATGACAATAGTATTGCGAAACTCACCATTTTTTGATGTAACCCACTTCGATTTTGTAAGATTGAGTAAAACCTTACTCGATTCATCTTTTTTTGTACACGATATTAGCATTACAATGAATCCTAAACATACCATACTTGTTTTCATACTTTTTAAATATTTAATGTATATATTAATTTGAGTTCTCTATTCTTAGTCTACCATTGGATAAGGAAACTTTTGATCCTCGATTACTATTTTCAAACTATCGGCCGTAACAGATTTTAGCTTCCACGTGTAACTTGTTACTCCACCCCAATAGCCAACTTTTATTGAAATGACTGAATCGGCCATTGTCCAAGTACCATTAAAATCGTTATAGCTTACTGGCGATGTTCCGCACAATCCTTCATTTTTTCGTTCAACACATGTACCATCGGCATTAAATACAATTCCATAACATTTATCTTTAAGCTTCGAGACTCGACCATACGTTACTGTTGAATCGGCATAAACTGGACTCAACCAATATCCAATCAGCTTATTGTTGCCTACAAGGGGTTTTGCTTCATTGTCTTTTTTGCAAGCAACGAATCCAAGTAACATCATTGCTATAATTGTGGATTTCAATTTCATATTTTTTTAGTATTTATAGCTAAGATGTTTTAAAAGTTGGAAAGGTTGCGTTGTTTATTTTAAAATGTACATTTAAACAAACAGTCTTTAAACAAAAAAGGAGGTGAATCTGTTACAATGCACCTCCTTATCACTCACAAACAAACTTATTCTATGAACCCAAAAGAACAACAAAACCTAATTTTAATCCAACGTTTGAAGTATTTGTTCTAATATTTGCTGGATTATTTATAATTTGTTTATCGCTATAATAATCATAGTTCAATTGAAGATCAAAGTTTACTTTGTCGCCAATTGGGAATGCTAAACCAGCACTACAATCAAGATTAATGATGCCACCTAAACGATTAGAAAAACTTGACTTTGAATATTTAGATCCATATTGACCATAATATCCTCCGATTTCGAAAAAAGGTTTTATTTTTTCACAGGCTAAATAATATCGAACAAATGGACCAACACCTAAAAGGGAAGAATTGATTGAATAATCATTATTCACATTAGTATGATTTGCCCATAAACAAACATTTAATCCTAGGGCTAAATTATCTATAACAAAATAGCCAAATTTAGGTGAAGCATTTACTCCTAATGACCAATCTTTATTTGATGTACCTTTTGATGAACCATATTTAGTTTTATGAGTGCTATACCCCATACTACCAAAAGAATTTGATTCTTCACTTGCACTAACTGCTGACGATACTCCTACTAAAAATTTCCCTTTTGTTGTTTGTGCGTTTAACACTGATACATTTGCAATCAAAACAATCATTGCAATTAACGAGATTCTTTTCATTTACATTTAATTTACTAATATTTTCCTACTCTTAAGATTTTCGGATTACTCTATTTAATACTATTAACGTTATACCTTGAAATAAATCTTTACACTCAAAACCTACTATTCTATAGGTTCATCGGTATCATTATTAGGATCATTTCTTTTTCCGTGATGACGACCTTTTATTTTACGAGCATCGAACCAACCATCAAGAAAGATTTCATCTTGTACCATTCCTTCAAAAGCATCGTCAAGAATATCAAGATTTTTACGAGCATCAACAATCAATTGAGCTATTGCTTTGGTTGCCATTTTATGGTCGCTACTTACAAGATTTACTTGTGCAGGAAGCTTTTCGGTATAAGCTATTGACGATTCTAATGCAGAGATTACACGTGCACTAACTCCATAATTTTCTAAATGTTCGAGATAATCGCGACCATTTTTAACAATTGTTTTAAAATGATTAAACTTATCAATCTCCGATGCTTGTTTTAAATCGGTTTCGGCAAAATCGATAGCAGAAAGCAAAATCATATTATGTGTTTCTTTTGCATAAAATGCCAAATTACGCGACAAGCGATAGGTACTTTTAACTAAACCGTCTATTTCGGCACGTTTACTTATTGTATGTCCTTCTGTTTTGCTTTGTTGTTGTTTTAAAAACTCTTTGGCTATTAGCAATTCAAATGCTTCTGTAGCTTCAAACCTTGTTTTTATAATGGGAAATACATTCCACATTACTTCATTTCTACGTCCATACGATATACTATTCTTTAGCATATCCCAAAACTGTTTTTCATTTGTACCCATTCCAATTCCTTTTATATTTTTCAATCTATTATTTTATGTTGTTTTCGTTCTCGGACGATAACGGTTGCAAATTTGTGAATTTTCATAACAAAAAACAATAGTTACTTAAAAAAAAAATATTTTTTTTTAAAAATATGAATCTAGAATATCATTTCGAGATACCTAAATATTATAATAGTCTACATTATTTCAAGTAAAAATGCCTTAGTCATTTGTTAATCGCAAAGTGCTTGAATTTGAAAAGCCTCCGGTGAAATCTGAGGTAGAATCGACGACAAATATTTGAATCTTGAAAGTGTTGAACCCTTTCAGGGTTATTGTTGCTTACCTCAAATTCCATGGGTTACACCCATAGTTATTCAAATTCAGCCCTTGCAGGGCTAAGTATATCAGACAATTCCTATTAATAGGTAAACGATGATGTAATGCTATCTATATTTTATGTAATGTCTACATAATTTCATTTCGTGATGACAATATTTTGTGAATGTTTACAATAGTTGATGTAATGCTACCTATATTTTATGTAACGATGCCTATATTTTATGTAATGGCTACATAATTTTATTTCGTGATGGCAATATTTTCTGAATGTTTACATTATTTGATGTAATGCTACCTATATTTTGTGTAATGATGCCTATATTTTATGTAATGGCTACATAATTTCATTTCGTGATAACAATATTTTGTGATAGTTTACAATAGTTGATGTAATGCTACCTATATTTTGTGTAATAATGCCTATATTTTATGTAATGGCTACATAATTTTATTTCGTGATGACAATATTTTGTGACTGTTTACAATAGTTGATGTAATGCTACCTATATTTTATGTAACGATGCCTATATTTTATGTAATGGCTACATAATTTTATTTTGAGATGGCTATATTTTGTATACGTTTTACCTAATGCGATAATTGATACAGTCTTTTAAAAAGGTGTCACAATTTGGTAGTTTGATAATCGAATTATTATTACAATAATACTGAAAAGATGTTAGCGATATTTCCGTTGCGTTGAAACCCCCGAGGTTTTAAAAACCTCGGAGGTTTATCCTATGAAATTGTAGCAGCAAACTTTCGCAAAGGTATCGACAGAATGATAGTTGAAAGCATGAATTTCAATGTGTTTTTTCAATGCTCGTGCGTGCTAGTAGTCCATTCGTTATATATGCAACATTCAATTATTTTTACTTATTACAATTTCGATTAAAAGTTTATCTTTGCTAATGTTTGCTATTCGGCGTACACTTTTTAAGTAAGATATCTAGCTAAAACTATAATACAACATACATTATGAAACGTATTTTTTTAATACTAACGTCCATTCCATTATTTTTTGCGTGTACTAATCAATCGAACAATTCGGAAACAGGAAGCGATTCGCTTAAACTCGTTAAAACCGACTCGACTAATGTAAATACTAAGGTAAAACTCCCCTCACCTGTTGAATTTTACTTGTTTATTCGTGAAAATAAGGCTCAATACAATGCTCAAGCTTTGAACAAATTGAGTAATTCATCGAAATATGTTACGAGTGAACAAAAAGCTATAAACTTTGGAATTTATGCTTCCGATTTGGCTTATTGCACCGTTTATGAGCAACAACAAGAAACGAACAATTACTTTAAAACACTTAAAAACTTTGCTGGCGAACTTGGTGTTAATGATGGTTACGACAAATCGATAGTTACACGTATCGACAAAAACCTTAATAGTAGCGATTCGCTGTATCAAATAACCAACGATTCGTATTGGAAGGTGTGCAATTATCTTGAAGATAATAACAAATCGAATATTTTAGGACCAATTTTAATTGGTGGATGGGTTGAGAGTTTGTATTTAGGATTCAATTCAGTTGAAAAATTCGATCAAAATGATAGAATCGTTCAACGCATTACAGAACAACGTTATTTACTCGACAACTTGCTCGATTATCTTGCAACGTTAAAGAAAACACCCGAAATCAATGCACATATTTCAAAATTAGTCGATCTCCAAGCATCATTTGTAAAGCTTGGAACAAATCGCGATGGCATATTAATTACAAAAGAACAATATAAAGAAATTGGCGAAAAGGTAATTGCTTTCCGAAATGAAATTATTCGATAATCCCATACGGGCAATCCTCGTGATTGCTCCTCAATTTTTCATAAAGAAATCCCCATTAAAAGGAATCACAGTCATCCTTATTATAAGTATGCTATGTTTCCCTTTGTCACAATCGAACGCACAATTATGCAAGACAAATCAATATTGCAAAGCCGATGATTTTGGTAAAATGTATGATTTTAGAGGACAATCGACCTACGGTAAATATTCGCCAGGCGATACTTGTAAAGTGCAAGCCATTTTATATTCGGGCAACGACATTAGGATTATGACATGTTCCGAACCGAAACTTGGACAAGTGCAATTTAAGGTTTTTAAGATGGTAAAAGAATATCGACGTATTGTTGATAGAGTTGAACAAAAAGAAAATCAAATTCCATTATTTAAAACTGATAAAAGAGGAAAGCCCGTTCCTAAACTCGACGACTGGGGAAAACCTTTAAGAGATAATTATGGTGACATTGTTTTCGAAATTGCAGCTTATAGGAAGGTTTTAACGGTCGATACGGTATGGAAAATAGAACGTAAATCGAAAGAGTTGATTTTATTTGATAGCCGTAAAGGTTCACGAATCTATAACTGTTCAATAACCGAAACAGAACCAATTATGATAGAAATGATTGTTCCCAAAACAACCGATCCTAAACTTCGAACATACAAAGGTTGTGTTGGGATAATGATTGGGCGAATTTTTCATACAACAAGTTTCAAAAGTTTTGCAAAGAGCGAATAAGAATGAGTGAAGAGATTTTAAGAGCCTTGATGCAGTTATTTGCAATAATTGCAAAAGTCGATAAAGATGGCAAAACAGGAACATCGAAAGAGATTGTAGAATCGTATCTGAAACAACATCTAAATACCAGAGGTCAGGAAGAATATCTGAATCTGTTCGATGAATATGTTCGAGTTCATCATTACAATACCGATGAACAAACGAAAAGTAACAAACGCACATCGTCGAACTCGGTAAAGGTTTTGATGATTTGCCAACACATAAACGAGAATCTACAACAGGTTCAAAAGTTTGTGGTTTTGATTCAGCTTTTGGAATTCATCAAAAATGGCTACGCAATGTCGCTCAAAGAAGTTGAATTTGTTGAAACGGTTGCCGAAGCTTTTAATATTAGTGAAAAAGAATATTTTAACATATTCCATTTCTCTTTTAGTCGATTTGATGAAATGCCAAGTAAGTCGAAATTTCTCAGTATCGACGACATAAAAGACGAAACATCGCCCGAAAAGATTTACCGTGAAGGTTTAAATGGCAGAATTCACTTTCTTCATATTGCAAGTTCCAATATGTATGCCTTTAAATACGAAGGCAACTCGAACTTATATATGAATGGTTCGAACATTCTTCCCGATAGAATGTTAATGCTCGATAAAGGTTCATCGATTCGAAGTTCAAAAACCAAACCTATTTATTACAGCGACATTGCAGGACATTTTTTACAAGATAAGGAAACGGCAAAGGTTGTAATTACAGCAACCGACATCGAATATCGTTTTAAGAGAAGCGTAAATGGAATTAAGAAATTAAGCTTTAGCGAAGAATCGGGCGAATTGATTTGCATAATGGGTGGTAGTGGAGTTGGGAAATCGACTTTGCTCAACATCTTGAATGGAAATATTAAACCACAATCGGGAACGGTTTGCATCAATGGCATCGACATATATAAAGAAAAAGATAGGATTAAAGGAATCATTGGATATGTTCCGCAAGATGATCTTTTGATTGAAGAGCTTAGCGTTTTTCAAAACCTTTATTACAGTGCAAAACTTTGCTTTGCCAATTTGAATGAAACACAATTGGCAGAAACGGTTGAAAAAGTTCTTTCTGATCTCGATTTAAGCGAAGTAAAAGATTTAACCGTTGGAAGTCCACTTAACAAATTCATAAGTGGCGGTCAACGCAAACGATTAAACATTGCACTCGAGCTAATTCGTGAACCTGCAATCCTTTTTGTTGATGAACCAACGTCGGGACTTTCGTCAATGGATTCGGAAATGGTAATGGACTTACTCAAGGAACAAGTTTTAAAAGGTAAACTTGTCATAACAAACATTCACCAACCATCGTCCGACATTTTTAAAATGTTCGACAAGCTTTTACTTCTCGATCGAGGCGGTTATCTCATTTATTATGGCAATCCAATAGATGCGGTTAGCTATTTTAAACGTCGAAACAACTTTGTGATGGCCGACGAAAGCGAATGTTCAACTTGTGGAAATGTAAATACTGAACAAATACTCCATATTGTTGAAACACGAGTTGTCGATGAATATGGAAAATTAACCAAGAGCCGTAAAATATCGCCACGTGAATGGCACGAGATTTATATTTCGGAAATACAATCCAAAACACCAAAATTAGAAACCGAACATCCCCTACCCGCAAGCAATTTTAAATTACCTAAAGCCATCGAACAGTTTTGGATTTTTCTAACTCGTAACATTTTAACGAAAATTACCAATCAACAATATCTACTGATAACCTTTCTTGAAGCTCCAGCTTTAGCTTTTATATTGGGTTTATTTTCAAAATATATTTCGGGAAATGGTACAAGTTCCGATGCATTTGTATTTAGTCAGAACGAAAATTTACCTGCTTATCTTTTCATGTCGGTAGTTTGTTCGTTATTTCTAGGTTTAACAATTAGTGCCGAAGAAATCATAAAAGATCGTAAACTATTGCAACGCGAACGATTTTTGAACTTAAGTCATTACAGTTATCTCAATTCGAAAATTATATTACTCTTCATAATATCGGCAATACAAACATTGACCTTTATACTAATAGGTAACTGGATTTTAGAAATACATGGGCTTACTTTTAGTTATTTCGCAATACTTTTTAGTACGGCTTGTTTTGCCAATATGCTTGGATTAAATATTTCGGCAAGTCTCAATTCGGTTGTTACTATATATATTACAATTCCATTCATCTTAGTTCCGCAATTACTCTTAAGCGGAGTAATCGTTAAGTTCGATAAATTACATAAATCAATTGCCAATTATCAATATGTTTCGGTTGCAGGCGATTTGATGGTGTCGCGTTGGTCTTACGAAGCATTAGCGGTAAATCAATTTAAGAATAATCCCTATCAAAGCAATTTTTATGAACTCGACCGCGCTATGAGTGATGCTACGTTTCATAAAGATTATTTGATTCCAAAGCTTATTTCGGAACTCGACTATTGCAAAACGTCAATCAACACCGATTCGTTAAAACAACAAAACGAAAGACAATTATTAGTTATTAAAACTGAAATTGAAAGAATGGATAAGGTTTATGGATTACATTTCGATGAAATCAATAAACTGAAATTACAATCATTTAATGCTTCAGTTTATATCAACACAAAAGATTATTTAAAAGCCGTTAAAAAAGCATTTAATGAAAAGTTTGAAATGTTGTTTGAAAAACGTGAACAGAAGTTTCGAGCTATGATAGATAAAAATGGCAAAGATGCTTTTATAAACCTTCGAGAAGATAATTACAATAACGCACTAGCCGATCAAGTAACTAATGCCAAGGAACTCGACAAGGTTGTTCAAAAGGGAAATCGTCTTTTACAATACATCGATCCTATTTACATAAAACCTGAACATCAATTTGGACGTACACCATTATATGCATCACGCAAACTATTTTTAGGCAATGAAATCGACACAGTTCTTTTTAATATTGCAATAATATGGTTAGCAACTCTAATATTATATATACTTTTGATACGAAATTCATTTGCAAAAGGAATTGCATTTATAGATTCAGTATTTAGAAAGAAAAAGTGAAAAAGATTATCGCCATAGGATCAATCATAATGGTATTTGCAGCAAAGAGTTTTGCTTTTTGTGCAGGCGATAGTATTCCCGACAAAGACACCGTAATTACTCAAATTCCATCGAATGGAACTCGAATTTATGCACCCAATATTAAAACGATAAAAGCATATATTAAAGGTACGCCTTTATCATTTCCAATGATAACACTCAACGATGGGAAACAAATAGAGGTTATGTTTGATGAATTAAGTGCCGAATCGCATTCGTTCAGCTACAAACTTATTCATTGCAACGCCGATTGGCAACCATCGAAATTAATGAATTTAGAATATATAAAAGGATTTGAAACCACACCGATTACGAATTGGCAACCATCTCAAAACACATCTATCGATTATGTTCATTACACATTTTCATTCCCTAATGATGATGTTACATTATTAAAAAGTGGAAATTATCTTGTTCAAGTTTATAATGACAGTAATTTAACCAAACCGGTTTTTGAAACAAGAACGGTTGTTGTTAATGATATTATAACAATCAATGCTAAGGTCCAAAAATCTTCTTTTGTTGAGAATATGAATCTCATGCAAGAAGTTAATATAGACTTAAATCTTAATGACTTAAATGTACGTAATCCTTATCAAGACATTAAAGTTTATGTCCTTCAGAATGGACGTTGGGATAATGCTTTATCAAGCCTAGAACCAACCTTCGTTAACAATAACGAATTGAGTTATCCTCGCGATGGTTCAAACTTATTTGAAGGTGGTAATGAATTTCGACGCTTCAACACAAAAACATATAAATTTATTACAGAACATATTCGCGATTACCGTTTTAATGGTCGCAATTATGTTTACACACTGCAAACCGATGAACCTCGTCGCTATAAAGAATATGAAAAAAACGGCGACTTAAACGGAAATTTCTTAATCCTAAACGACCTTGGACAAGATGATGCTTTAACATCGGAATATGTTGACGTAAACTTTGAATTAAAATATGATGATCCAGAACCAACGGGTAATCTTTACATTTTTGGTGCAATAACAAACTGGGAAGCAAACGACGATTCAAAAATGGTTTACGATAGCGTTAAACATGCTTATACCAAAACATTATTACTAAAACAAGGAATGTACGACTATCAATATGCTTATGTTGACAATAGCACAAAAAAGATTGATTGTTCGTACGAAGAAAATACCCACCAAGAAACAGAAAATGTATACTACTTTTTTGTTTACCACAGAGACTTTTTAAGCAATAGCGACTACATTGTTGGCTATTCATACACTTCAAGATAAATTCAAAATGATTATTAAAAAAGCAGCCTACTTTAAGAGCTCAGGCTCAATTAACGATTGTCCTAAAAACGACTTCCCCGAATTTGCATTCATTGGACGTTCAAACGTTGGTAAATCGTCGTTGATAAACATGCTCTGCAACAACAAAAGCCTTGCACATATATCGTCAAATCCAGGAAAAACACAATGTATTAACCATTATGCAATAAACGATAATTGGTTTTTAGTCGATTTACCAGGTTATGGTTATGCACGAGTAAGTAAATCGAAACGTTCTGTTTTCAGCAAAATGATTCAAGATTATATTGGAAAACGCAAATCACTATTAACAGTTATTGTCCTTGTCGACTCTCGTATCGAACCTCAAGAAATAGATCTTGAATTTATCGATTGGCTTGGAAGTAAATCGCTACCGTTTATCATAGCTTTCACAAAAAGCGATAAAGCAGGAAGTACAAAAACAGAGCAAAACATAGCTCTTTTCAAACAAGCATTACAAGAAACTTGGCAGGAATTACCATACATGGTTATTACATCAGCCGAAAAGAAAAAAGGAAAAGATGAACTGCTCGACTTTATAGAGGAAACTATAAAAGAACACAAAGTCAAAAAAGCAGAAGAAAAAGCTATTGAAGATAAAGAATTAGCTGAGAAGAAAAAACTTGAAGCTGAAACTGAAGATTTTTTCGACGACGAAGACTAAACACTGTTATTCAAGGCTTTTAGCTTTAAATGCATTATAGCAATATCATATTTGAATAATTCAAAGTAGATATATGCAACAACTATCATACTTCAACAAGGAAATCAACTATAAACATTATAGTTGATTTCTTTATTTGACCGAAAAACAGTTGAAACACGAACGCCAATTAAACATTGAAAAGAATACTTAGCCATACATTTGTAAACGTTAAATAGTTTGAAAATGAAACATATTTTAACAATGCTACTTGCTGGAATTTTAGCAACAGCATTTTGCCAAAACAAACAATGCGATAAATGCGATTTACGCTACATCAATTATGTCAACAAAAACATTAAAAATGCAAGTGAAACAATAGTAGAACGATTTTTATGTACACTCGATTACTCTTGTAATTTGAATCCAACATTTGTACAAGCTAGCAATAACACAATTTATGCTTTGTTAGAAACAAACCCAGAATTGATTATCGAATGCTTAAAGAAGTACAATTATTTAAACAAGAAATACATCATTGAGCAAATTAGAAATCCTTATTGTAAAAAGAATTTTGCAAATACGTATAAAAAAGTTAGAGCAACTTCAGACAGTTCTCAAATAAAGAATCAAATATCGAGCAGTATTAAAATAGCTGCTTTAAAATACAAAATAAAACTATGAAACACGAGCCGATTAAACGATAAATCAAACGTGTTTCAGCATTAATTAATATTAAATTGAACACGTTATGAAAAATCGTTTATGGCTCATTTCACTATTCGTTGGAATTGTGCAGTCTTTATCTGCACAACAATTTCAATTAAATCATTTGGGCTTTTACACCAATGCTCAAAAAATTGCAATAGTAACAGCTAGTAACAATAGTACATTTAAGCTTATTGAATCATCAACTGCTAAAGTTGTTTATTCTGGTTCATTAAGTACGCCATCAACGTGGAGTAGTTCGGGTGAAACTGTTTCAGTAATCGACTTTAGTAATTTTAAATCAAGTGGCAACTATTACTTACAAGTTGGTGAAAGTAAATCTGTTTGTTTTGATATAAAAACTAAAGATGTATTTTCCGATGTTTCAAAATGGTCAATCAAGGCATTCTATCTTTGGCGAGCATCAACAGCAATTGAAGCTAAATATGCCCAATTTGGCAAATGGAATTTTGCACGAGCAGCAGGTCATAAAGACAATGTTGTAAGTGTTCATTCGTCGGCATCAACAACCAATAGACCTACAGGAACAAAACTATCGGCACCCAAAGGTTGGTACGATGCTGGCGATTATAACCTTTATACCGTAAATGCAAGTCAAGCAGTATTTTCATTATTACAATTATATGAAAACTACCCTTCTATTTACGATACCCTAAACCTAAACATTCCAGAAAGTTCAAACGCATTACCCGATATTCTCGATGAAGTAAAATGGGAAACCGACTGGCTAAAAACCATGATTGACACCCTCGATGGAAGTGTTTATCATAAACTTACAAGTCTTTATTTTTGTGACATGGTTCCTCCTTCAAAAGATGTTCTTCCTCGTTACATGGTTGGACATTCAACAACAGCAGCTCTTGACTTTGCTGCAATGATGGCTAAATCATCAAGAATATTTAAAAAGTATAATTCTGTCTTTCCAGGATATGGCGACAGTTTATTGTATTTAGCAAAGAAAGCATACAACTGGGCAGTACTTAATCCAACAGTAACATTTGTAAATCCTAGTGATGTTTCAACAGGACCATATAAAGATGCAAATCCAAGCGATGAGTTTTTCTGGGCAAGAGTTGAGTTATATATTGCAACAGGAGATATTACATACTTTAATGCAATAAATATAGGAGGAATAAGCTTTATAACACCAACATGGTATAGTGTTCAAATGTTAGGATTATTGTCAATGTATCAAAGCATAGATACATTAAATATTCCTTCGGCAAGCAAAACAAGTTATACAACATTATTTAATTCAGTAGCAAATTCATTAGTATCATTATCGAACTCGTCACCATATAGAACTCCAATCAATAATTTTCAATGGGGAAGTAATGGCTATACCGCTGCTCAAGGTCAAGTATTATTGACGGCTTATAAGAAAACAAGAGATTCAAGTTATTTAATTGCTGGCCTTAATGTTTTAGATTATTTATTAGGCAGAAATCCTACAGGTTATGCATTTGCCTCGGGATTTGGCAATAAAAGTCCTTTAAAACTCCACGATAGACGTAGCGAAGGTGATGGAATATTAGCACCATTACCGGGATATTTAGTTGGTGGACCATCGGCAGAGCATCAAAACGATTGTGGAACTGGATTATATCCATCAACGTATCCAGCCAAATCATATACCGATTTAAATTGTAGCTATTCTACAAATGAAATAGCTATAAATTGGCAAGGCCCATTTGCATATCTTGCGGGAGCTGTTGATGCCGAATTAAACAATTTTCAAGTTTCACCAATTTTAGCAAAAACTGATACATTAGGAAAAACAATTTCGATTCAATTCCCTGTATCTTTAAAAAAATCAATAATTAATAAAGAAGAATTTACATTAAAATGCAATGAATTCATTTTATCTATTGATTCAATAAAAGTAGATACACTGAATAATACACAGCTTAATCTTTATATCAAATCAAATGAAATATCAAAAGATTCAACCAATATTCAAATTAGATATAAAGGTTATAGTATTGAGTCAATGCAAAAGAAAGCAATTGATTCATCGTTTTCTATTCACGTTTTAAATAACATAATCGGATCAAAAGCATACATTATTAATGCAGAAACAAACAGTTTAGGTGATACCGTTTTTATAAAAACAAATAAAAAACTAGCGAATAGTAATAATGCTATTTCTAGTGTTTCGATATTGAGTAATGGATTAAACATAATTACATCTCTCTGTATTTCAAAAAAAGATAGCTCTGTTCTTATTGCAACAATCAAAACCGTTTTTAAAAATCAGAATATCTCACTATCATATAGTGGAAATCAAATAACGGCAATCGATAGTTCTAAACTACAAAATAATGAGAACATTATAATCAAAAACAATGGAAAACCAGAACCACCAAAACCAATAGCGATAATTGCACCAGACAATGGTTTAACCGCTTCAATCGTTTTCGACAAAGCTATCACTGGAAATGGAAGTAAAATAAATTTTAATGCAACTATTTACAATAAAAATAAAAAGACAAGTCAACTAGCAATATTGAGTAAATATATTCTAAATAACTATTCAGTTACTGTAAATCTATCACCTCGATTAATTCAAGGAGATTCACTGATTGTATCATATAAATCAGGTTCTCTCTATTCTTATGAAGGAGACAGCGTATTATCATTTAATAATTTATCTGTAACACCACTATTCACATCTGCTCAAGATACTTTTATCATAAAGAAAGACAGCATCTCTAAAATAGAAAGTGAAGACTATGCTTATATTAATGGCTTCCTAACAGAACAATGTAATGATTCACTTGAAACCTTAAATTTAACAAATGCTAGTTCAACATATTGGGCTGACTATTTTATTGATGTAAAAGATTCGGGCAATTATATTCTTACAGCAAGAGTAGCCGCTTCAAGTTCATCAAAATTTGTAATTTCAAACTATACTTCAGGGAATAATACAATTGCTACACTAAACATTCCATCGACAAATGGTATACAAAAATGGACATCCATTAAAACCAATATTGTTTTTACCAAAGGAATTCAAACAATCAGACTTTATTCACTTGGGGCAAATTACAATATAAATTGGCTTACTTTTGAGTATGGTAAATATAATACATCAACACCTTCTGTTGAAGAATCGGAATATTCAATATACCCAAACCCATCGAACGATGGAACGTTTCAATTGAGTTTACCAGCAAATTGTCCAAAATCAAATATTAAAGTAATTGACTTTAATGGAAGAATTGTATATGATGAATTTATTGAACCTAACACGACTTCAAAATCATTGCTTATTAAAAAAAGAGGTTCGTATATTATTCAAATAATAAACAAAGACAAAATCAATTCATTAAAATGCATTGTTGAATAATTTACTCGATTCAATTCATAATAAAGACAATCCCCGATATTTTAATTGCTAAATATCGGGGATTGTCTTTTATCTTTTTATTATTTAAACGATAGGTTCAGTAGTCGTTGTATCCTTTTTAAAATAAGCTTCATTAATACTGAAGTATAATAAAATTATTATAATCTGAGAAAATACCTGCAAGAAAAAAACAAGATACTGTCCCAATGTTGCAGCTATAGAATATTGTAGAGGTAATGAATCGATCGTTTTATACAATTCTGCTTTTAGCAAAAAGGTGTAAATCAATTCAGGTATTTTAATAATTACACCAAAAATGATTACCAGTAAATTTACAAATAATACAATACCTAAAGTTTTCCACCATCGCCCTTTAATCATCATTAAACAACGCATAAATGCAAGTTGATAATCAACATTTTCATACAATACAACTGCAAATAAAAACAGCAATGTAATTGTCAAAAATATACCTG
>Ga0302286_10001862_pt1 | contig 15103 bp, 13 predicted proteins | sample III_Fen_E2_3_FD_198765 | JGI IMG/M metagenome (GOLD analysis project Ga0302286, IMG submission 198765) | Peat permafrost microbial communities from Stordalen Mire near Abisko, Sweden - III_Fen_E2_3 | ecosystem: Environmental > Terrestrial > Soil > Wetlands > Permafrost | place: Sweden: Abisko...
CGGCAACAGCAAAGATTTCTTTTAACGATTTAATGATTGCCGGTGTCAGATGAGTCATACATCCGGCAAAATAGATTACTTCGGTCTGTGGACTTACAGCAACCTTACCATGCTTTAAATATTCGTACGAAGAGTTGTATTCTTTAGTCGATTCGATGCGCTGCGTAATGCGTAAATTATTCAATTCCAGACCAACAGGACAATCCGGCTGACAACGGCCACAAAGCAGACAATTGAACAGTTTTTCGTCCGTTAAATTCTTGTTTCGGATGTGTTTTAGCACATAAACCGACTGTGTATCCTTAATTGCAGCATGGGTCATCTGGCAACTATCCAAACAAATTCCGCAGCGTGAACAGGAGAACACCTGTAAGCGCGAAAAACCATCAATTCGCTTCTGAACACGAATTCCGTAATTCCGAAGAAAAATTAGCACCACCTCAACGGTAATGTGCATATATCTGGAAACCGGCATAGCCAGAAAAAATGAAGTCAGAGAACAGGAATAAGCCCACCATAGAGGCATTTCCAACGACTGAACCGGCAAAACAGCAGCTAAAAGATTTCCAACCGGCTGGCTGATAATACTCCCATTGTGATGAATTCCGGCAGAAACACCTTCAGCTAAAAAACGAAGCGGAAAAATAAGCCACAAGGAAATTAACGCAATCCGGTCGCCAGTCTTTAATTGTGTGGTTTTCTTCATACCAAACCGGCGGCTGTTAAACCGTTTATAATAAGCAAGCATAACTCCCGATAAGATAAAAACCAACAGTAAATCCATTACTGCGGCCAATACGATTCCGGATGTTGTTGAAGCTTGTTCGATAACAAAATAGCGGTAGAAAATCGCCTTATAAGCTGGCACCGACATACTCTTATAATGTACACATGCTTCAATATGACCAACAACAATCAGCAAAAACCACCCAAAAGCAAGGCTCATGTGCATATATCCCAAAACAGGATTTTTACGGAATATCTTGCGATGGAGCAACGATTCCATAAAGGTCTCGCGAATTGCAATTAAACTCTTTCGGGTAAATATACTGTGACTAATCCGACTTTTATCAATGCGTGAAAGTCCGGAAATCCAGATACCTATGATGATTACCAAAAAACTACAAATAAAAATAAGCCCGATCGTAAAAGGCCATATAAAAGGTGTTTTTTCCATAGCTTACGAATTTTCGGTTTTATGTTTCTGGACATTCTTTTTAATCAGCATGATCACATTACGAAGGTTAATTCCCCGGGGACAAACCAGCATACATTTACCGCAAAGCATACATTTTTTAATTTCTGATTCCAACTCCGTTGTTTCACCACGACGAAGCAAAAGACTAATCCGACGAACATTAAAGCTAACCAGATTAGCAGCACTACAGGTTGCCGTACATCCACCACACGAGAGACATACTTTGAACGATGGTTCCTTTTCAATAATCTCATTCAAAAGCCTTCCGTCAAACTGATCATAGTCGATGGTGCGTTGTTTAACGACTGTAAAGCCAAAATCCTTCATTTTTGATATCTTTTCTGATTACTGTTTCTTCAACCAGTTATTTACTTCCATAGCAGCCGACCGCGCATGAACAATCGTATCATTTACCGACATTGGTGCGGTACAACTTCCAGCCAGAAATACACCTTCTTTTTCAGAAAAATTGGATTGCAGGAATGAATCTGCTGTTTTCAGAAATCCGGAAGACTCACAACCAATACCACAAGTGGTGGCTGCACTGGCAGTTCCCTTACCAGCTTCCATACCTACCAGCAACACTAATAAATCAACGTTCATTTTAAGTGGGCGACCGGCAAGAGTATCTTCAGCCTTGATAAGCAAACTTTTATCAATCTTTTCGGAAGCTTCGGATAAGCGCCCGCGAATAAACTGGATATCGTATTTTTCCTGAGCTTCACGATAAATCTCCTCGAAGTGTTTGCCATACATACGCAGATCCATATAGAAGCAATAAATCTCCGCTTCCGGCAAACGTTTTTTAAGCTCGATCGCCTGCTTTACGCCCGTGATGCAACACACCTTGGAGCAATAGTGATTCCCTGATTTTTCATCACGCGAACCCACGCAATGCACAAAAGCAATACGTTTGGGCGTTTTTCCTTCGGCAACGGTAAGGTCGCCATCGGGTAGGAGCATCTGTTCCAGATCGGCAGACGTAACTACATGATCATAAATCTTATAACCATATTCTTCTTTGCGTCGGGCATCAAACAGCTCATAACCAGTAGCAACAACAACAGCATCAGCTTCCAGCTTTTGTTCTCCTGAAGTTTCTACATAAAATTTCCCGTTTGTACGTTGAATCGTACGCACTTCAGTTTTACTCAGGATAGAAAAGTCTTTTTCACGACATTTGCTTAAAAGATCATTCTTGACTTTATCCGCAGGCGTATAGTCAGGAAAAAGGTATGACCATTTGTTGAGCTTTCCGCCCAGTTCAGCTTCCTTTTCAATTACAGTTACCCAATGGCCTGCATCAGTCAGTGCACTGGCTGTTTCTATTCCGGCAATTCCGCCACCTATAATTACAATGTGTTTCACGTGTCAGTTCAAAGTTTATAGTTTAACATCCACATCCGATCATCGCTGGATGTCCAATTATTTTTCCATCAGTCCCGGCATATTTTAATTCCGGACTGTATTCAATTCCCATTTTATCAAGTAAGGGCTCAACATTGGTTTGGTGCATTTGAATTCCCATATCCCACGGATTGTAACCCATAACAAGTCCAGCCATTTCTTCATAAGTCAACACTGGGATTCCTTGTCCGTTTTCACCATATGTTTTCCCTTCCATCTCGTTGATTACATACTGCCAGCGATCCAAAAACATTGGACAACCCGGACAGTTGCTCACAATTGCATCTGGTTTATAGGGCTGCATCGATTCAAATTTTTTACGGGAATTGGAAACCGAGTAACCACGATTCGACATGACCAGATATTGACGAAACCCAAACCCACAACAATGCCGGCGTTCAGGGTAATCAATCACTTCGCCACCCCAGGCTTCGATCATTCCAACCAGCACATGAGGAAATTCGGCACCTCCAACACCTTTGGATGGGAACATTTTGGCATAGTGGCATCCAATGTGTTCTACAATTTTTAACGGTTCACCAGTTTTATGATTGACCAGTTTATATTTTCCGATTTCACCTATTTTTTCCCTGAATTTGTAAACAATATCACTGGCATGAGCGACATTCTGAGGGACCTCAAATTCACGTCCGGTAGCTTCCTTCAAAAAACCACGCACCTTTGCAAGCTCTGATGGAAATTCCTTCCAGGTTTCAATAATCTCGTTGTAGATTCCAAATGAAGTAATACAGGAAACCGCCAGATTACGATATCCGGCTTCTGTCATTAATGCAAACTGCCGCGCAACAATAGTTTGGATGGTTTCAAACGGAACAATATCCGAATGATATCCAATTCCTGAACAGCTTGTGTGATGGGGATTTTCGTAGATATCTTTGTTTAATTCGGAGCGTAAAATTTTCAGAAATGTTTGTTCTGATCCCGGGAAAAAATTTTGACGGATACAACTACGAACGTAAAAATAATGATCGTCGGCAATCTCTTTTTGATAGTCCTGCCAAACCTGTGCTTTGCCTTCTTTTTTCATTGTTTGTTGTGTTTCCCGTTATTGGTGGTAAATACATGATTAACGTAGTCGGAATAATTATTATCTCCTTCATGGAATCCCATATCTTCTGCTTTCTTTTTTGAAAAATGCTCAATCTTTTCAAAGCGGTCGTAACCGCCGGTAACTTCAAAAATTCTGGAAATTTCATCGAGCGATTCCTGAGGTATCTGGCGTAGAGCTCCGTTTCCATCTCCACGGTAATTGGCTCCGACACGCTTATACACTTCGTCTTTATTTTCATAGATCCATTCCCCAACAGGGCCTTGTTCCGGATGCATTTCAGGAACAAGGTTCTCCGGAAGTATACAATAACCTTTATTGACTATATTTTCACCCACAACCCTTTTAATTGCAAGTTGCTGCCTGCCTTTTTCCGATTCGGCAAAATATCCCAAATCCTGAGACAATGCACGAAGAGCCATAATAATAAGTCCAACGCAATTTCCACGGGGACATCTGGTCTTACACGACATACATTCGCCGCAATACCAGATGATATCGCTTTTCAGCAATTCCTCAATTCGTTCTTCATCTTTGGATTGTACGATTCCGGCAATCATTCGCGGATCGTAATCGTAGAATTCAGCAGCAGGACAGATAGCAGTGCAGACACCGCAATTCATACAGGATTTCAGTCCCTCCGCAAATCGGACATCATTGATTAGTTTTTGATATAGATCCATCAGATAAACACACTTTTATTAATTTACGAAGGTATCTTTAAAGTAGAGCATTGGGTTCAGCCTAAAATCGTATTTTGGAATAAGTATTTGTGCTTAGTACTGCAATAAAAACGTTCGAAAAGTTTGGCGAAGTTCAAATAGTTAAAAATTCAAAATTAATATCAAACACATTAAACCTTACCCAAAATATTCAGTCACAAACCTCTGCTATCGCTTGACAGTAGCGACTTTTAAAAATATAGTTTTAATGTTTATTATACTTTTTTAGGTTTTATATGGTAATAGATATGTCAATTTTGAACCGTTAAACAAATCAAAAATCAATCATGATGAAAAAGTTTATTAATCTCAGTTTATTAATTATTTTAATTGCTCACACCGGTTTTTCACAAAAGAAATATTCGTTATTCTTTAGCAGTGGATATGACTATAACATCAACTATATGAGCAATATGAAGTACCAGAATTCGAATAATTTCCCTGACTATAATCTGGGAATAGGAGGCGCTGCTTATTTAAACGATCGAGTCAGGCTAAGAGCCGAACTTAAATATGTAAATACAAGCTTTTCCCGTCAATATGATTTTGAAACCACTACTGCCAGTACTCTTAGTAAATCTGTGATAGCTATAAATAGTATAGATGTCAATCCGTACCTTGATTACCGCTTTTTTTCGATTTGTAATTTTGATCTTTATGGTTATTCTGGATTTAGGTTTGAATTTAACATGGGAGATTACCAATACTCCAATACCATTGATGGAGACAAATCATATAAAAACTATATTGAAAGCAACTATAAAAAAGCCATGGCTGGGCTCACTGGCGGGTTTAGTCTAAACTACAACCTCACTAAAAAATTAGCATTATCCATCAGTCCTGAGTATACCTACTTTTTAAATTACCTATACTCTAATAACAAATCTAATTTGGAAAGAATAAATGTTAATTTAGGGGTTGAATGGAAATTTTAATACGAATCATCTATGAATTGTGCGAGGGTATTTAAATCTGGGTTTACCATTATCACAGGAATTATATTTTTGTTTTGCAGTAATACATATGCCGAAACAACAGAAAAAATCACTATCCCCATTGGTGGAAATAGTTGGCTGGTAAATAGACCAATTGAGACAAATCAGATCGTTACTGACAGTGGTATTACTAATTGGACCAGGCAAGACAGCCGAATCCGGATTTATTTCAGACTGGAAAAAACAGGATTCGTTCAGTTATTTTTAAATGCAAAAGTTAATTCTGGCAAATCTGTCATACAAGCTACTTTTGGAAATGTAAGCAATAAAATAAGCCTGACAAATCGTGACTATCAGCTGGTAAAAATAGGCGGATTTCAAGTTAAAGAACCAGGTTATCAATACATTGAATTGCAAGGAATATCAAAAGATGCATCAGAATTTGTAACTGTAGCAGATTTACAACTCGAAGGTGATGTTACTTCAGCAGATATATATTTTATAAAAGACGAATTCTATTGGGGAAGGAGAGGACCTTCGGTTCATTTGAATTATGAAATTCCGGCTGATGCTGGCAATATCCGTTGGTTTTACAACGAAATTAAAGTTCAGGCAGGGAACGATGTTCTGGGGTCCTATTTTATGGCGAATGGTTTTGGCGAAGGTTATTTTGGAATTCAGGTTAATTCAGAAAAAGAACGTCGTATCCTGTTTTCGGTTTGGAGTCCATTTAAAACCGATAATCCTAAGTCCATTCCTGAAGATCATAAAATCAAATTGCTAAAAAAAGGATCAGAGGTACATTCCGGAGAATTTGGGAATGAAGGTTCCGGAGGACAAAGCTTCCGTAACTATTTATGGAAAACAGAAACAACCTATCGTTTTTTGTTGAAAGTGGAACCTTCTGAAAACCAATCGACAGATTATACGGCATGGTTCTATAATCCAGACGTTGCAAAATGGGAACTGATTGCCAGCTTCAGGAGGCCATTGACAACTACCTGGCTAAAGCATCCTCATTCATTTTTGGAAAACTTTATTCCCGAAATGGGCTGCATAACCCGTCAGGTCTATTTTTCCAATCAGTGGGTTTGTAACACCGATGGCAAATGGATTGAATTAACCAAAGCAAAATATACCGCTGATGCCACGGCACACAAAAAGTCAAGATTGGATTACGCCGGCGGTTCTGAAGGACAAACCTTCTTCCTGAAAAACTGCGGATTCTTCAGCGATAAGGTAAACTATGACACCTGGACAAACCGAACGCCAGGCAGAAACGAACCTCACATCGATTTTTCAAGCTTACCATAAAGAAAAATAGGCTGTCCAAAAAGTCCTTGATACAGTCATCCTGAACTTCCTGCCCGCTAGCTTGTCAGGCGGGGTTTCAGGATCCCAACACACTGGAAGTCAGATCCAGAAATAAATTCGGAATGACTGTATCCGCGAGTATTTTGACTTTTTTGACAACCTCTTTCTTTATGAATGATCTAGTTCTACTCGTTCTTCATAAAGTTAAAATACAGAGTCATATTCTTTTCATTCTGAAATATGTTGAGCTGGCTCATAGGACCTAATTTTTCAGCCTTTGTGAATTTGGTTCCTATTGGATTGATTCCATGTAAAAAAGAAATATTGCCAGTTGGAAATTCCGGGAAAGTACTGTCATTCTTTACATCTTTAACTTTATCCGGAGTAAACAAGCGCAAAAAAATGTCTTCATCAGGGCAAACGATCGTAAAATCCTGTTCTTTCGAACGAATAGTTGCCCAATAAAAATCACGATGGTATCCCTTAAATTCCGGATAAACCCAGTTAACTCCGGTAATGGTATTATTATAAGCTTTTTCCCATACATTCAGAGTAGTTCCTTTCATCCGGTTTTTCCATACCCGATAGGGTCCATACCCCATCCACCGAATACCCGATACCAGTTCTTCCGGATAGTCAAAGCTTATGCCCATGAATTTGGACTCATAAGGTGCTTTATACTTAACTTCCAACTTAAGCCACCCTGTTGCCTGAACAGTCCATTTTACGGTTTGTAAATCTCCTTGATATGTACATTCCACGACATAATTATCACCTTCGCTATAATTTTTGAATTCCTTAAGTTCTGACGCACCGGTAACTGAAACCGGACCATTAATGAAATGAATTGGTTTCTCTTTACTTTTTACCTCAATCAGTAATCCGTTTTTTTTATTCCACCTGAACGAAAGTTCGTTAATCTGAGCCGAAAGCTCATTACTATCATCCGAAATCTTAATCTTACCCGAATGTACATCAGAAACAATCTCTTCAGCAATACTTTTTTCAGACTTCACTGGCCAGCTCCAGGTATATATCTCGCGTCCAGATGGATCTTTAGCCGTAATGTAAAGTACATCATTGTTAAAAAATGAAACAGGCACAAACATTTTCAACCACCCCTTCTGACCAGCCGCAAGGTCAGGCGATTCTATAACTCCGGAGTCGGTAACCCTTGTTGTTGTATCAATAGGACCAGGCAAATCGACCAACCGATAGGTAAATTTGCAATCTTTCAGATTCGTATAGAAATAACGATTTTCAATTGGAAACTCACCATTAAAAGAAGGAGTAATATACCTTGTTGCAAAAAAGATCGGAGACCATATTTCCTTAATCGTGAAGAAACTACCTTCTTTTTCCATATTTGGACCAAGAATACCATCGGCAGCACAATATCCTTTGGTATCGAGCATGCCATTTTTATCTGTCCGCACTACAGCCTCATCTGCAAAGTCCCAAAGAAATCCACCAGCAGAAAGTGGGTTCTGAAGCATCAGTTTCCAATAGTCCTCCAATCCGGCACCATGCCCGCCATCGTACAAACCATGAAGGAATTCGGTCGGAAATACGATTTTACGTCCTTGTTGATGAGTTCCAACACCATAATTATATTCCTTATAATGCTGCGTATCGGTATTTCTAAATTCAGACCAGGGATGAACCAAAGGACGTTTTTGAATATCAAGTTCATCGAAATAATGATCAAGTTCAGGATTCCAACCACCTTCATTACCATTATCCCACACCACGATGCTGGGATGATTCATATCCCGGTATAACATTTCCTGAGCTAAAACGGCTCCAACGCGCGTATCATAAGGTTTTTGCCATCCGCCAAGCTCATCCAGCACAAATAAGCCCAATGAATCACAGGCTTCCAGAAAATGAGCATCCGGAGGATAATGTGACATGCGAACTGCATTCATGTTCATATCCTTGATCATGTTGACATCAGCTACACTAATTTGCCGACTAAGAGCCCTGCCTGAATTCGGACGAAAGGAATGCCGACAAACTCCTTTAAACATTACTTTTTCTCCATTCACATATATTCCATCACTTTCCCGAAGATCAACGGTTCGAAACCCAAACTTCTCAGTGACTTCATGAATAACATCCAAATAGTCAATGAGCTGAATATCGACACGATATCTGTTTGGTGATTCAGGCGTCCAAGGCTTAATATTTTCAACAAAAGTTTGCAAATGAGCATTTGTCTGCGTCTGATCAAGTATTACAGAAAAAGGAGAGCTAACCGGAATTCCATCTAAAGTTTTAATTTGTGCCTTAACTTCCATCCGTTGGCGAACATTATTCAGAAAAACATCCATCAGAAAAGATCCATCTCCCCGGGCATCAATAGCAATCCGATCAATATTTACCTGTGGTTTTGCTTCCAGATAAACAGGCCGGTAGATTCCTCCAAATATCCAATAATCGCCACGACGTTCTGCATTATTGACGCCTTCATTTTCAGAATTTTTGGCCACTGAAACTTCTAAGGTATTCTCCCTGCCATATCTGAGCAAATTGCTTATGTCGTATTTAAAACGGTAAAAACTACCCTGATGAACTCTCCCGGCAGATTCTCCATTGATTTTAACCCGGGTGTCGGTCATTGATCCTTCAAAAACAATATCGACCTGTTTATTTCGCCATTCTTTAGGAACCTGAAATTCATACTTATACAAACCAGTTTCTGTACCTAGTGTTTCAGGCTTATCGTTCCCGTAATTGTACGTTCCGAAACCTTCAAGTTCCCAGTTGGATGGAACAGGTATCAGAGTCCATTTTCCTGAATTTTGTCCAGCACTACAGTAAAACTGCCAGTTAACGGTATTATCACATCCGGTTCCACTCAGATACTGAATTTCAGTTTTCTGGGCAAACAAGGTAGTACCCGAAAACAGTAATGTCAAAAAAGCACAATAAATATGTTTCATAAAACTTTATTTTTGTGTCCGGCAAAATAAAACACCTTTAATCAGTACAGAAACTAAAAGACCGGTATTCGCATTTTTTATCAGCTGATTTATCAATTGTAGTCTTTTGTTCTGTTCCTTTATTTATGACATACGAATAGCAAAAGTCAATAATTTCTTTCAAATTGGCAGTCATTGGCTTACCCGCAATTTCATGGGCCGCATTGCAATAAGTATACAACCAATATGGAGTTCCAAGTTTCTTAAGTTTCTCAGCAATAGTATAAGCTCCATGTAATACTAAATAGCCAGGCTGCGATTCTTTACAGTAGCGATGCGAAGCCGAAGCATAAGGAACCAGATTATCACATGTGCCATGGAACAACAAGGAAGGCACAGCTGATTCTTTAAAAATCCGTGAGGTATCAGGAACGGCTCCAGCCATAGAAATCACTCCGGCATAGGATACCGGGCCGCTATCAAGACCATAACAATATGGTGGCTGATAGGCAGTATTCAAAACCGTTTCAGCTCCGGCACTGCTGCCTGATAGAATAATTTTGTGAGGATCAATTCCCATCTTTTCGCGATTTTTAATCATGAAATAAGTGGCCTCCTGAAGATCTTCAACCGCCTCATTAAAGGTATTAAGCTTATCAACCGCAGAGCAATCGCATCCGAATTCAGTTTTGGTTCCCTGGCGGGTCAAACGGTAAGAAATTGAAGATACCACATAACCATGACGGGCCAAAGCCTTACAAAAAACCTGAGTTCCTTGTCCATCGCGCTTTCCTCCGGAAAAGCCTCCTCCATGTACATAAAAGATTAACGGTCTATTTTTCTGATCTTCAAGAGCCGGAAAATATACATCCAAATCGAGGGATTTCCCATCCTTAAAGGCATAGGTAAATGTTTCAACACGAACCGAATCGGTAATCTCATCTTTATATCGTTCCTGAGCAGAAAGCTTTAAACTGAAAATCAAGAAAAAAAGAATAATCTTTAATGAATTTAATCGGTGTATCATATTATAAAAATTCTAAAATTTTTCGATATCGTTAGAGACAGTTAAAATTTTTTCCATAGGGAAAATCGGTCGGAAGAAACATGAAGATCTATCCTTAGGGTTGTCCCGTAAGGGACAAAAAAGAGGTGTTTTTACATCTTTTCTACCGACCGTGGATTCCTAACGGAACCTTTTTATGAAATTTATACAGTCTCTTCTATAAGAACAGGAGAAAAGTTTCAATTTAGTAGTCATTAAGTCGAAATCCAACTTAATGACTACTATTTATTCTGCCAACGAATGGTCTATAGTTTCACTTTTATCACGACTTTCTTCATTTTTACAGCACCATCAATTTGCATACACGGACGGTGAAGATCCTGAGGAAAGAATACGGCGAACACGCTTGAATCGCAGATCAATTGAACAGTTTCTCCCGCGAAGAAAACAATGTCTTTTTCTGAATTGTATTCAATAGTTACCGTCTGTCCTTTTAATGGCACAAAACCAATTGCTTCACATCCTGAAATAACGCACTGGATATCTGCATAAGTATGATGTCCTTCCAGCTTACAATCCTGAGGTAACTTACTGTCATACTCACTCACTAAAGCAAAAACATTCTTCCCATCAATCTCATAACGACCAACTTCCAGATCAGACAAGTTCGTATTCGTTAAAAAATCCAATCCTTTTTTAAGGTTTTCGCTGATGCCCGAGTAGAGGGCTGCATTTTCAAGTTTATCAAAAATCATAATTTCTATTGTTATTTATATACTAAACATCTCATTCCATAGTTGCTCATATTGCTCAGTGAACTGGGCAACAATATCGTAATTTGTTGTTACCAAAAGGTTTTCCTGATTATGTTTTGAGGCTGTATAGGTCCAGTTAAAACTTCCGGTAAATACAATACGCGAATCAATGATCCCGAATTTATGGTGCATATGATATTCAGAATGGTCGATCCTAACCGGAATTCCTTTATCATTCAACTCCTTAATTGCAGAACCATGATCGAACATTTTATTATCATCCGTAATAATCCGTACTTTCACACCTCGCTGATGGCAGGCTAATAACTCACCCGACAAACGTTCGTCGGTAATCGTAAAAACACATACATCCAGCGAATTCTGGGCTTGTCGGAGCATGTCGGCAATGGAATCTAAAATATCGGTTCCCGGACTAAAAAAAACCTTGTGCATCCGAAACATATACTTATCAATCAGCTCAAAACAGTTCTGAAGCCAGAACAAAGCCTGCTGACCATTAGTCCCCTTATCGAGCAAACGGGCTTCATTAAACAGGCGATAGCGCAATTCTCCGCGTTCCTCCCGGTTTAAACAATTAATAAGTTCAGCAATTTCAAGATCCAACTCCTCAGCAAAATGCTTTCCAAAATTCGCTGTCAGATGTTGTACAATCTTATCCATGTTTAACAAGGTTTTTCGAAACCATAAACAACCCAATTATTCTTTTCATGAAATCCTGTTTCACAAAGCCCCAACGATTCGGCTTTTGCTTTTACGTCAGGCATATCCTGAGTATAAAATCCACTTAAATATATTTTACCTCCGGCCTTAAGAACCGATTCATATACGGGTAAATCGTTAATGATTACATTCTTATGGATGTTGGCAAAAATAATTTCATAGGTTTCAGTGCCAAGTAAGCTGGCATCTCCATGCTTAGCTTCCAAATTAGAAATATTATTTAGCTGGGCATTTTCTACAGTACTGTCATATGACCAGGAATCAATATCAATAGCGGTTACCTTTCGGGCTCCCTTAAGTGATGCCAACATTCCTAAAATTCCGGTACCACAGCCCATATCCAACACTGTTTTTTCGGTTAAATCCATATCCAGAATCTGTTCTGCCACCAAGGTTGTTGTTTCATGATTTCCGGTACCAAAAGCCATCTTGGGTTCAATGACCAACTCAAACTCCGCGGCTTCACAGTCAGTATGAAATGGAGCCCGAACCAGACATCGGTTACCAATCAACAACGGGTTGAAATAATTTTTCTCCCAAACTTCATTCCAGTTCTGATCAGGAATAGCTTCGCTAACTGTTTCAACAGCAAAGGGAAGGGTAGAAGTTATTTCGTCCATTTCCGCAAAATCGAACGATTCGCCTGGAATATACCCCAGAACGTGTTCTTCGGTCTCATCAAAACTTTCAAAGGTCAGTTGAGAAAGCATCGCTATCAAGATTTCCCGATTATCAGGATTATCAGGATTTAGCGAAAAACTAATTTTTGTATAAATCATGGTTCTGTATGCTAAAGTTATGCTCCAAATGTAATATAAAAAGAAAGACCACCCGTTGCCGGATGGCCTTGTATTTTAATCAGGTTGATAAAGAAACTTAGGATAATTCAATGGTTATTACACTTTTCACTTTTGCCTTTATCCTTTTACCTTGAATTTAGTAAGCAGTAATGATTGCAAGGAAATCTTCAGCTTTCAGTGAAGCACCACCAATTAAACCACCATCAATGTCAGCCTGAGCAAACAATTCAGGAGCATTTTTAGCGTTACAGCTACCACCGTAAAGGATTGAAGTTTCTTCAGCTACTTTTTTTCCAAATTTAGCAGCAATCAGGCTACGGATGAAAGCCAACATTTCCTGAGCCTGAGCTGTTGATGCAGTTACACCAGTTCCAATTGCCCAGATTGGTTCATAAGCAATAACCAATTTAGAAAAATCTTCAGCACTTAAGTTGAAGATTGTTTCTTCCAACTGTGTTTTCACATAGTCGTTTTGTTTTTCAGCCTGACGAATATCCAAAGCTTCACCACAACAATAAATTGGAGTTAAACCGTTTGCAAGAGCAAGAGCAACTTTTTTATTTAAGATTTCACTGGTTTCACCATAGTATTCACGACGTTCTGAGTGTCCCAGAATAACAAAGTCAGCACCAGTAGATTTTACCATCGCAGCAGAAACTTCGCCGGTGAAAGCACCTTTAGCTTCAGCAGCACAGTTCTGAGCAGCAACACCAACAATAGAAGTGTTAACAGCAGCTACAACACTGGTAATGTGTGTAAAAGGAGTTCCAACAACAACTACCACATCTTTCGCATCAGCTTTAGCAACCAATTCGTTTACTGCTTTAGCTAACTCAACACCTTCCTGAACAGTTGTATTACACTTCCAGTTTCCGGCAACAATCTTTTTTCTCATTATCAATGGTTTTTTAATAGTTTATATTGAAAATTTCTTCCAAAAATAGGAAAACGCTTTTGAAAGACCTAACATCCCTCTTTTCCCTTAAGTTTTATTAACCTTAGTTTAATGGCATAGAAAGGTAAAACGGAGATGAACGAAAGGAGACGGGAACCCGGATTCAGGCGGATTGCGCTCTATTATTTTTAAACAACAAGGATAAAATCTAGAATTTTCGCAGCAAATTGGTAGAAATAGCATGAACAACCGGACATACTTCACAATTCTTATGCGTCAGATTCAGAATCTGATACATCCGTTTGCGATCGGTATGCGGATACTCACGACATGCTTTGGGTCGGTCTTCATAAACCATACAATAGTTATCGGACATCAAAAAAGGACAAGGCGTCTGTTTATATACATAATCCTTATCTTCATCGATGTACAAGTATTGCGAAACAAAATCAACCGCTTTCATTTTCAGCCGTTTGGCTAACCGTTCGATATCCTTTTCAGTAATAATCGGGCTAATACTTGAGCAACAATTCGCACAGGTAAGACAATCAAACTGATCGAATGCCTCCTCATGCAGATCATGAAATACATCATCCAGATTTTTCGGCTTTTTCGCTTTTAGGCGTTTGAACAAGGCTGTAAATTCCTGTTTCCGGTTAGCTGTAAACTCACGAAGCTTTTCGGGTCTGTTGTAGGATATTGACTCCATTCTTTATTCTTTTCCAGTTAAGTTGAACAAGAAACAATCCGGATATAACAATGGCAATTCCAATCATTTGAAGAACATTCAGCTGATCTCCCAAAATAAAATACGCAAAAATAGCCACGAAAACCGGTATGATATTGATGAAAATATTTGACTTGTTTAGTCCCAAATTGCGTACACTATAGGTAAACAAGATGAATGCAAAGGTAGATGCGAAGATCGACAATTTCACAATTGCCATAAATGCTTCTGCATGAAACGGAACCTGACAAAAATCTTTTAGTTCCAGGCTTAGCCATAAGGGTAGAAAATAAATTGCACCGATTAAATTCTGGTACGTAATAATGGTAAATGTATTGTACCGGTGCGAAATTCCATTCAATACACTGGCATATCCAATTGCTCCCAGAACAGCAAAAAATTCAAGTGAAACACCCAAGGGTGAGGCTGTAAAATTGAACGAAGTATCAAAAACAACCAGACTAACGCCAATAAAAGTAATTATCAACCCTAAAAGATTGGTCCGGCTTAGCCTTTCCTTATAAATGTACCAGGCAACAATAGGAGTGAAGAGTGGAATAGTTGCCACTATAACAGAAGCAATCGTCGATGAAACATATTTCAAGCCATA
>Ga0302286_10001864_pt1 | contig 15076 bp, 10 predicted proteins | sample III_Fen_E2_3_FD_198765 | JGI IMG/M metagenome (GOLD analysis project Ga0302286, IMG submission 198765) | Peat permafrost microbial communities from Stordalen Mire near Abisko, Sweden - III_Fen_E2_3 | ecosystem: Environmental > Terrestrial > Soil > Wetlands > Permafrost | place: Sweden: Abisko...
AAATAGAAACCCAAAAGAATCCGTTTGCATCAGTTACTGAAGTCTATTCGAACATCGAAAATGGAGTAGGGATTTTTGCCGGTTACAATCGGCAGATGATTCATTATTATGACTATTAAACCTTATGTTGTAAGTGGGTGATTTAAAGTCATCCGCTCACTAACTTATAGAATTGTCGTTACCACTGTATGGGTTCTTTTCCATGAGCTAAAAGATAACTATTGGCAGTAGAGAACTGTTTATTTCCAAAAAAACCACGACTAGCTGAAAGTGGAGACGGATGTACCGATTTTAAAATCAGATGTTTCTGCGGATCAATAAATTCACCTTTACTTATTGCATAGTTTCCCCAAAGGATAAAAACAACATTTTCCAAACGTTCGGCCACCGTATGAATAACAGCATCGGTAAATTGTTCCCAGCCCCTTTTCTGATGAGAACCGGCCAGATGAGCACGAACCGTTAACGTAGCGTTTAGCAAAAGAACTCCTTGTTCGGCCCAACGCACCAGATTTCCACTGGCAGGAATTGGAGCTCCGGTATCCGATTGTATTTCCTTGAAAATATTCTTCAAACTCGGTGGAAAATCAACACCATCGTTCACCGAAAAACACAATCCATGCGCCTGTCCCGGACCATGATAGGGATCTTGGCCCAAGATAACGACCTTCAGCCGATCAAACGGACATTTATCGAAGGCATTAAATATCAGTTTTGCAGGAGGATAAACAACCTGACTTGCGTACTCCGATTTTACGAAAGAGACCAATTGATTAAAATAAGGCTTTTCAAACTCTTCCTGAAGCTGGGGTTTCCAACTTTCACCAATTTTTACGTCCATACCCAATCATTTTGTTTGTACTATAAAAGTCCGAATGGTTTACTTAACATCCAACAAATATAACAGAGTCGGCTCAAATGGGAAAAGATTCCGATAGTTTTGTATTTTTAGTCAAAATTGCAATTATGGAAATGCTATACCTTTTCGCCGGAACCGGACTTGGATCAATCGTGTTTTTCTTCCTCATGAGCTGGAGATTACAGAAACAACGCTCCGACTATGAACTTAAAAGACAGACTGAAGGACAACAATACATTCAGGACAAATTCGAACTGGAAAAAGAGAAATCCCGATTTGAAGACAGAAACACGACGTTGAATCAGGAACGCGAACAACTTCTGAAGCAAATACAGCAGCTTCAGTTAGAAAATAGCACCAAAAGCCAACAACTAGCCCGCGATGAAGCTGATTTTGGCAACCTTCAGGAAAAACTGGATGCACAGAAAAAAGAAATGGAAACCATACAACAAAAATTTACGACTGAATTCGAAAATATCGCCACAAAAATCCTGAAACAAAACACCGTAGAGTTCTCTATTACCAACCAGAAAAGTATCAACGAACTACTTTCACCTTTAAAGGAAAAAATTCAGGTATTCGAAAAAAAGGTGGAAGACACCTACGAAAAAGGACTCAAAGACCAAACCGACCTGAAAGCCGAACTCAAAAAGCTACACGACCTGAACCTAAAAATCAGTGACGACGCTAATAACCTGACCAAAGCTCTTAAAGGCGACATCAAGAAACAAGGAAACTGGGGTGAAATGATTCTGGAACGAATACTGGAACGATCGGGACTTACAGAAGGACGAGAATACCGAAAACAGGAGAGTTTCGCTGAAAACAACCAACGATTTCAGCCCGACATTGTCATTCATTTACCCGACCAAAAACACATTGTTATTGATTCGAAAGTATCATTGGTTGCTTACGAACGAATGGTTAATGCGGATAACGAGAATGACCGGAAAACCTTTGTAAAGGAACACCTTCAAAGTGTTCGAAATCACATCAAAATACTAAGTGAAAAACATTATCAAAATTCGGCAAGTTTCAACAGTCCCGATTTTGTGTTACTGTTCATTCCTATTGAATCGTCCTTCAGCGTGGCAGTACAGGAAGATCAGGAATTGTTTCTCTATGCCTGGGACAGTAAAGTCGTGCTGGTAAGTCCATCGACCTTACTTGCCACCCTACGTACCATAGCTTCAATCTGGCAACAGGAAAACCAAACAAAAAATGCAATTGAAATTGCACGCCAAAGCGGAGCTCTTTACGACAAATTTGTTGCATTTATTACCGACATTGAGTCGATAGGAAAAAGCATTGAAAACACGCGAAAAACTTACGATCAGGCCGCAAACAAGTTATACCTTGGCAGTGGCAATCTGGTACGACGAGCCGAAAACATCCGTAAACTTGGAGCAAAAACGACTAAAGAATTACCTCCGGAACGCATTGAAGAATAACAAAGCTGTTATTCCTTATATTCCGGGTCCAATCCATCTTCGCACAAGTCAATGGGAACAATCCAAACCAAAGGATTCCCATTTCCCGATCCACCCTCCGATTCGCGTTTGGCAATTTCAGATCCAAAGAAAACAGCTATATGATCCTGAGGAATATCTTCATCCTCTTCGGTTGCCACAACCACAGCATTAATTCCATCAATACGAACAAAATCACCCTTCGCGAAAACCAATTCATCATCCATAACAATCAAATTTATAATCCTGAATATCCTATTATGAAAAAAGGATGCAATCCTCGTGGACGCATCCTTTCAACCAAATATTTTGTGCAATTAGCTTGCCTGTAAACGAACGATACTGGCACCATCAATTTTTTCCTGAGCATATTCAAGACTGATTTTCAAGTCTTTTATCCCTGAAGATGGAGTATCGAACATAGCATCAACCATGATATTCTCACAAATCGACCTCAATCCACGAGCTCCAAGTTTAAATTCAACCGCTTTATCTACAATAAATTCAAGTGCATCTTCATCGAAACTTAAAGCAATATTATCCAACTCAAAAAGCTTAATATACTGTTTAATCAGTGAATTACGTGGTTCTGTTAAGATGCTACGCAATGTTTTTCGATCAAGAGGTTCAAGATAAGTTAAGGTAGGCATACGGCCAATAATCTCAGGAATCAATCCAAAAGCTTTCAAATCCTGTGGAGCAATGTATTGCAACATATTATCACGATCCAGATGATCAGCTTTCTTTTGTGCGCCATAACCAACAATTCGGGTATTTAGCCGCTGAGCGATTTTCTTATCAATACCATCAAAAGCACCACCACAAACAAACAATATATTCTTGGTATTTATGGCAATCATCTTTTGATCCGGATGTTTCCGTCCGCCTTGTGGTGGAACATTCACAATTGAGCCCTCAAGTAATTTCAGCAAACCTTGCTGAACACCTTCGCCCGACACATCACGAGTAATCGATGGATTATCCCCTTTTCGGGCGATTTTATCAATTTCGTCAATAAAAACGATTCCTCGTTCAGCAGCTTCCACATTGTAGTCAGCAACCTGCAATAAACGGGTCAGCAAACTCTCAATATCTTCACCAACATAACCCGCTTCGGTTAAAACAGTAGCATCAACAATAGCAAAAGGCACATGAAGCATTTTGGCGATCGTACGAGCCAAAAGAGTTTTTCCGGTACCGGTTTCACCGACCATGATGATATTCGATTTTTCAATCTCCGTTTCATCGTTCGATACCGTTTGATTTAACCGTTTATAGTGGTTATAAACTGCAACCGACAATATTTTCTTTGCCTGATCCTGGCCAATAACATACTGATCCAGAAATTTTTTGATTTCAACAGGTTTCATCAACTTAATCCCTGATGTATCAAATCCCTCATCTTTCTTAAATTCTTCCTCTAAGATCGAATGAGCCTGCTCGACACAACTATCACAAATATGTCCTTCCATGCCGGCAATCAGCAAGTTCACCTCATTCTTCTCGCGCCCGCAAAACGAACATTTATCCTCTTTCATGATCTACCTATTTACTATGTCTAACCAAAACTTCGTCGATCATACCATACTCTTTGGCTTCTGTTGAAGTCATCCAATGATCACGGTCTGAATCTTTTTCAACCTGTTCGTAAGTATTACCGCTATGCTGGGCAATAATATCATACAACTCTTTTTTAAGTTTCATAATCTCACGAGCAGTGATTTCAATATCAGAAGCCTGACCAGATGCACCACCCATGGGTTGATGAATCATGATCCGTGAATGTTTTAATGCTGAACGTTTGCCTTTCTGACCGGCGGTAAGCAAAACTGCGCCCATCGAAGCAGCCATCCCGGTACAAATCGTTGCTACATCCGACGAAATATATTGCATCGTATCATATATTCCCAATCCGGCATGAACAGACCCTCCGGGGGTATTGAAATAAATCTGAATATCCTTACTTGGATCTGTAGATTCCAGAAACAACAACTGTGCCTGTACAATGTTGGCAATATAGTCATCAATCGGAGTACCCAAAAAGATAATACGATCCATCATCAATCTGGAGAACACGTCCATCGAAGCTACATTCAACTGACGTTCTTCGATGATATAAGGTGTCAAACTATTCGTAAAAATGGAGTCAAAACGATTGAGGTTTAAGCTACTAATGCCTAAATGCTTCGTTGCATATTTATTAAATTCTTTTCCGTCGCTCATAACAAGTACATCTATTGTTTTTAAACAAAAAACTTTGTGATTCTCAGACTTATCTTCACCTGAAAGACACTTCCAATAATCACAAAGTTATAAAAATATGCTGATGGCTATACGCCAGTCAATTAATTTTCAAGCATTTTATTAAACTCGTCGTAACTAATATCTTTGGTTTCGAGAGTAACTTTTTCTTTGATAGCGGCAAGAATAAGATCTTCCTGTTTACGCGAAACCAACTTGCGTCTTTCTTCTTCGCTTTTCAACATATGATTTGCATAATTCTCAAGATGCTCATCAGAAACGTTATTCAGTCCATACTGACGGAACTGCATCAATGCCATATCTTTTGCCAAAGCACGAACATCATCTTCAGTAATTTTCAGTTCATTATCCTTAACAATGACATCTTTAATCAATTGCCATTTCAAATCCAGAACAAAGCTGGCAAAATCATTATTGATCTGCTCTTCAGTCATTTTTTCGTTGGTTGCTAGTATCCAACGTTTCAGGAATGCTTCAGGTAAATCAAATTGAATGGCTTTAACCAAAGCATCACGGCTATCAAGAGCAAATTTATAGTCGCTTGAATAAACAAAGTTTTCTTCAAGTTCAGCTTTAATTTTTGCTTTGAATTCTTCTTCGGTAGTAATACCACAATCTTCGCCATAGATTTTAGCAAACATATCCGGAATAAGCTCTGCTTTCTCGAAATGCAACACTTCAATAATAGAAAAGCTGAAATTACCAGAAACATTTTCCGCTTCTTCATGCGAAATATTCAACATGTGACCTACTTCGTGTTTGTTTTCGTATGCTTTAACCGGATCAAAAACGATCACATCGCCAGCTTTTTTTCCGATAAACGAAGCTTTAATTTCTTCGTCTTTCATCACATCAACAGCGATAACAACTTTATCAGCAAGAATACCACCAATAAGCTCGGTTCCGTCTTCATTAAGCTGAACGAAGCTACCACGAACAGTATCTTTTTCGCCAACAGTTTCAACAACTTTATTTTCGCCTAAACGACCTGCATATGCATCAAGTTGTTTTTCGATCATATCGTCGCCTGCAGCGATTGTATAATAAGGCATTTTAACCTCTTTGTCTAAATTCACAACAATTTCAGGAGCCATACCAATATCGAATACAAAGCTGTAATCAGTTTGGTTATCCCAATCTATTGCTGGTTGTTTTTCTTCATTAGGAAGAGGTTCTCCAAGTACATTCAACTTTTCATCATGAATATAATCGTTCAACCCTTTTGAAATTAACTTATTAACTTCTTCTGCAAGTGCGGCTTTCCCATACATTTTCTTAATCAAACCTGCAGGAACCATTCCTGGACGGAAACCAGGCATATTTGCTTTTTTGCGATAGTTTTTCAGAACGTCGTTAACTGTAGCCTCGTAATCATTTTTCTCAATCGATACCGTAAGAATTGCATTCAGTTGGTCGATGTTTTCTCTGGTAATATTCATAATTATTCTGATTAAAGTTTTGAGAATGAGGAAGGAAAGAAGAACTTCTGAAAAGCTCCGAATCCAAAACCTAATGCTTTAAATTAATAAAAACCGCTTGCTTATCCTTTTTAAGGTAAAGCAAGGCGGTTATTTCTGCTGTGCGGGCGAAGGGACTCGAACCCCCACGCCGTAAGGCACCAGATCCTAAGTCTGGCACGTCTACCAATTCCGCCACGCCCGCTAAATGCGGTGCAAATGTAAGTGTTTTTTTTACATCTGCAACAACACAGCTAAAACTTTTTCAAATGTTTTTCGGAAAGCCACATTTACCTAAGCTCAAAGTTCTGTCCCAAATACACGCGCCGCACTTCCTCATCGGAAGCTAATTCCTCTGCGGTACCTGCTTTCATAATAGAACCTTCATATAATAGGTATGAGCGATCGGTAATCGTAAGCGTTTCGTGAACATTGTGGTCAGTAATCAACACCCCAATATTTTTATCCCGAAGCGTTTTAATAATATGCTGAATATCTTCAACCGCAATTGGATCAACACCGGCAAATGGTTCATCAAGTAATATAAATTTAGGATCGGTTGCCAAAGCACGTGCAATTTCCGTTCTCCGACGCTCACCTCCCGACAGTTGATATCCTTGACTCTTCCGTATGTGCTGAAGTCCAAATTCATTCAACAACGACTCAACTTTTTCAAGCTGAGCTTTTTTGGGCAATTTGGTCATTTCCAAAACGGCAAGAATATTATCCTCCACACTCATCTGCCTAAAAACGGAGGCTTCCTGTGACAGATAACCAATTCCTTTTTGTGCCCGCTTATAAACCGGGATCATTGTTATTTCCTCATCATCAACAAAGATCTTTCCTGACAACGGTTTAATCAGGCCAACAATCATATAAAAAGAAGTAGTCTTTCCTGCACCATTTGGACCTAAAAGCCCAACGATTTCTCCCTGATTCACTTCAAACGAAACACCTTTTACAACCGTACGTTTGCGATACTTCTTAACTATATTTTCAGCTCTGAGTTTCATCGATAATAAGTTGACGATTAATTTTCTTCCAACCTCCGTTTATTCGCTTTATCAACCCTTGCCGAAATAAAGATGCTTATTTCAAAAAGGAGAATAAGAGGGACACTCACAATCATCTGACTAAGCACATCCGGAGGGGTAATAATTGCAGCAATAATCAGCAAAACAACATATGAATGTCGTCTATATTTTCGAAGAAATCGCGGTGTTAACACCCCAATTTTACTCAAGAAAAATACAACAACAGGCAATTCGAAAGCAATTCCTCCAGAAAGTACAATAGAAGTAACCATACTGATATAAGAATGAATGTTGATGTTATTAATCACCTGTTCATCAATCTTATAAGATCCTAGCCAATCGATTGAAAATGGTGCAATCAGGTAGTAACCAAAAAAAACACCAATAATAAAAAGGCCAGACATAATCAACACCGCACCCGAAGCATGTTTCTTTTCATTTTCATAAAGAGCCGGTTTAACAAAGCTCCAAAACTGATAAACTACATATGGAAAAGATACGATAAGCCCAGTAACAATTGCAGTCCAAACATCTGCATTAAACTGCCCTGACATATCATAGTTAATCAACTGAATAGGTTGATTATTTAACCCAGTTGAATTAATTCCGAAATAACTACCAAGGGTAATAATCATTCGGCTGGTCCAAAAATCATGACTTTTAGGCGCAAAGATAATTGCCCAAACAAAATCACTATAAATATAAGCAACTGTTGCGCAGACACAAATAGCGACTACCGATTTGATAATATGCCAGCGTAAGGCTTCCAGATGATCTAAAAACGACATTTCCGCTTTCGCTTCTTCTGGCTTTGTTTTGGTTGATTCGTCTTCGTTGTTGGTCATTTCAGGGATATAAGAGGAAATAGATCTAATTGGTTAAAAAATTCGCACAAATATAGATTTAATCCTTATTCAACTGGTAGGCTATATCTTAATTTTACTTAAAGAAGTGGCAAAAGTATTTAAATTCAAGAAGAATCGTTGTATTTTGATTGAGTTTTTATATACCTTCGGGAGATAAACAAGTCTTTATTTATTTTTTGATCTATAATACGGTCTTTATTTTATGGAACTAGATACCACATTGACTGAACAACTCCAAAAGTACTTTGGATTTGATCGTTTTAAAGGTCAGCAAGAAGAAGTTATAAAAAGCGTACTAAACGGACAGGACACCTTTGTATTAATGCCAACAGGCGGGGGAAAATCATTATGCTATCAACTCCCGGCTCTTATTATGGAAGGGACTGCCATTATTATATCTCCGCTAATTGCGTTAATGAAGAATCAGGTCGATTCTATCCGAAGTTTTGGTACTGAAGACGGGATTGCCCACTTTCTGAATTCGTCGCTAACCAAAGCGGCAGCTCAAAAAGTACGTGATGAAGTAATGAGTGGAAAAACAAAATTACTTTATGTCGCTCCGGAAAGTCTAACGAAAGAAGACAATATCGAGTTTTTAAAAAACGTCAAGATCTCGTTCTATGCCATTGATGAAGCCCATTGTATTTCAGAATGGGGACATGACTTCAGGCCCGAATACCGACGTATAAAACCCATTGTTTCTGAAATAGGTGTGGCACCAATTATGGCTCTTACTGCAACCGCTACAGCCAAGGTACAACATGATATACAAAAAACATTAGGAATGTTGGATGCCAATGTTTTTAAAGCATCGTTTAATCGACCAAACCTGTATTACGAGGTAAAACCAAAATCAAAGCCCGAATCTCAAATCATTAAATTCATCAAAGAAAATGAAGGTAAATCGGGAATTATATATTGTTTGAGTCGAAAAAGAGTTGAAGAATTAACCGAAACACTTTTGGTAAACGGCATTAAAGCACTGGCATATCATGCGGGGATGGATTCTACTACCCGTTCCACAAATCAAGATAAGTTTCTGATGGAAGAAGTTGATGTGATTGTTGCCACCATTGCTTTCGGAATGGGAATTGATAAACCCGACGTTCGCTTCGTTATCCATTACGATATTCCCAAAAGCCTTGAAGGCTATTATCAGGAAACCGGACGCGCAGGACGTGACGGTGGCGAAGGTAAATGTATCACACTTTACTCTTCAAAAGACATACAAAAGCTTGAAAAATTCATGCAGGGCAAACCTGTCGCCGAACAGGAAATCGGACGACAATTGCTTCTCGATACCGCATCTTATGCAGAATCGGCCATATGCCGGCGAATTATCCTTCTTAATTATTTTGGCGAAAAGCTGGAAGAACCTTGCGGCAATTGCGACAACTGCATAAACCCGAAAGAACAGATTGAAGCCAAAGATGAAATTTGCAGAGCTCTTCAGGCAATCATTGAGGTTAAAGAGAAATATAAGGCGGAACATTTATCCGACATTCTTACCGGAAAAAAAACGGCAGCCGTAAAATCATTCCGCCATTACGAGCTTGAGGCTTTTGGTTCAGGAAATGATCATGGTGAAAAGTTCTGGAATGCAGTATTCCGGCAAAGTATGATTGCCGGTTTTATCAGTAAAGACATTGAAAATTACGGGTTATTAAAGATGACCCAAAAAGGATATGATTTCCTGAAAAATCCGGTAGATTTTCTACTGGTTCGAAATCACGACTATGACGCTATTGAAGAAGAAGCAAATGCAGCTGCCGCACAAGCCAGCGGAGCCGGCGATCCAGAACTATTTGCCATGCTTAAAGACCTGCGCAAAAAGATTTCGAAAAAGCTAAATTTACCTCCTTTCGTTATTTTCCAGGATCCGTCGTTGGCAGACATGGCATTGCAATATCCAACCACTATCGATGAACTCAAATTCATTCAGGGAGTTGGTGAAGGGAAAGCCAAACGCTATGGAAAAGAATTCGTCGAGTTAATAAAAGACTACGTTGAAGAAAATGAAATAGACCGTCCTCAGGATATGGTTGTAAAAAGCGTAGCCAATAAGTCTAAAACCAAAGTGGGAATTATCCAAAGCATCGATCGTAAAATTGCACTCGACGACATCGCCGACTCCAAAGGAATCGACCTTAAAGAATTAATATCCGAACTTGAAGCAATCGTTAATTCAGGAACAAAGATTAATATTGATTATTACATTGCTGATGTTCTGGACGAAGACCATCAGCATGAAATATACGATTATTTCAAGGAAGCCGAGGACGACGACATTGAAACAGCACTAAAAGAATTGGGCGAAGACGAATATACTGAAGATGAAATCCGACTCATGCGTATTGTATTTTTGTCTGAAGTAGGGAACTAGCACATTGTTAATCAATCGACTACGCTCCATAATTCCGAATTTACCGCCCGCTCGCTTGGCAGGCGGAGTTTCGGCATCTCCTTGTTGATGCGACCCTAAAACAAGTTCAGGGTGACCTGCTACTAACAAAAGAGAGTTAACACAACACTAGATATCTTCCATCTAAGTTGTTTTGCTTATAACCGACTAAAAGAAAGTTGGTTTGATGTATTTCCGTTTATCCGGATTAAAGGTATATCCAATAACGATTTCACCAGATCCGAACTGAAATCTACGAATATCAGCAAACATAGGATAGTCGACGGCATACCCAATCCGGATATTGTTTCGGAAGGTATATTGCCCAAGGAAACAAACAACGCCGTCGCTCCGAAAATTGCTTCCAAGTAGAAGTTTCCCGGGAAAATAAACCAAGGTCGATACATCGACACACGCTGATTTGCCGGGCGTATGAATAACCAGCATATTCGATCGCAGATGAATATCGCGAGGCAGCGAAAAAACAACACCACCAGATAAATAAATGGTAGTAATTTCAGGAGTAGACGAATATATATTACGGTTTACATTAAACGTATTGGCAATAATCTGGGGAATAGAGAAGCTTAGGAAATAACGATCGGTGTAAAGCAGAGCCCCCAATCCCATCGTGGCCATATTATACAGACGAACATTGGCAGAATATTCCGGATCCGGAATATCGTCAGGAAATAAATGATAGTTTTTCAGGCTGTTATCGAAATTTACAATTCCAGCCCGTAATCCGAACCGCAAATAACGATTCAGGCCAACTCGAATCATAAACGAATAATCGCCGGTCAAAAACAAACGATTTTCCCGGCCAATGCAGGAACGCTGAACATTAAGGCCAACACCTGCTTTATAATCCAGAACGGAGGTATAACATGAGAACTGCTGTTCCACGAGAGCCCCTCTGACTCCAATCCAGTTTGTTCGGGTTGACATCCAAAAGCCTGATTGCCCCCACAATCCGTCAAAGGCAGGATTAATGGATTGCATATTTACAGCATACTCCAACAACTGCGGAAATTCCTGACCAATCACCTGCCCGACAAATAGCGAAATCACGAGCGAAATAACAAGTATGAGCTTCTTTGCCATAAACCTTGATTTTCTCACTTAAAAATCTCTGCCACCACATCAATAGGAGACAAACACATAACTTTTACGAACATCCCCATTACCCAAATTGAGAATATAAAAATAGGTGCCCGGAGTAACCAAATTTCCATTGTTCTTTGACGATTTATTGCTTATCGATCCATTCCACCAGGCCTGTTCGTTAGTCTTCCAGAAATCCAAATTTCCATAATGTTCCTTTTCAAACAAGCGGGTTCCCTGCTGATCAAAAACATACAATCGGGCATTCGGATAAGAATGAATGCAAAGAATCTGAAAGTAATCATGAATATTGTCTCCATTCGGAGAAAAAGCATCCGGAATAAACAAGTTACAATCACGCTCTGGATCGAGATATTCCGGTTTCCCATCATGATCGATATCATCATTACTGAAATTTCCATCACCATTCAGATCCTCATACTTTGTGGGAAAATCATCATTATCATCGTTCGCATCCCGCCAATCCGGATCATTGTCATTATCAAAATCAGGGAACATTGAATATATCGTATTCAAGGCTGAATGTATCTGAGCACTTTTATTCATACGCTCAAAACCATCATCCATGCCATCACCATCCAAATCTCGACCCAACAGTGCAAGATCTGGCTTCCCATCTGCATTCAGATCATGAGCTTCGATATAATCAGCAACACCATCCGAGTCGGAATCAGAATCAATAAAGTCCGGGATTTTATCACCATCAGTGTCTATCGGAACAATCCGCACGCCCCCGGAGTCAGGATCATAAGCATCATCCAGCCCATCCCTGTCCGAATCTTTAGCCAAAGGAGCAATGTAGTTCCGGTGTGATTGAGATTCCAACTCATCAGAAATGCCATCATTATCAGAATCAATATCCAAGTAATTTGGAACTCCATCCCCATCCGAGTCTATCGTGAAACCACCCTCTTCGGCAAGCATAATTCCGTCACCATCGGCATCTGCATCCAAATCATTGGGAATGCCATCGCAATCAAAATCAGCAACAATATCAACAATAACTGTTGCCGTATCTCCGGAAGAATGAGACAAATCGAAAATAGCATAGCGAAACCAATCGGACCCAATGTATCCGGAAGTGATTCTGTAGTCAAACGAACCATCATTACTTAGCACCAAAGAACCATGCAATGGCAGCAAAACAGGAACAAGACTAATAAAAAACGGATCATTCTCCGGATCAAAATCATTTAACACCAATTGACCTTTAACTCCGGAACAACTTGCCACAAAGCGATCATCCCGGGCAACCGGAGGCAAATTCTTCGGCAATGGTAAAACTTCAATTGGCAGAACAGTAATCCCGGCACATTGTCCGGCATTTGGAGTAAACGTATAGTTCGTAGTTCCAACATTTATGGTTGAAATAACCGATGGCGACCAAGCTCCAACAATTCCATTCGTCGATGTTGTTGACAATACCGGAGCTGCACTGTTCTTGCAAAGCGGAGCAATTGCATCAAAAGTCGGCACGACTGGTTCTGTTACAACAACCGACAAGATTGTTCCGGAAGCATTTTGACCGGAATTCGGAGTAAAGGTGTAGTCCATCGTTCCAACCGCAATTATTGAGATAACTGCCGGAGACCAAACCCCAACAATACCATTCTTTGATGTCGATGGCAATACCGGTGCTACGCTATTTTTACAAAGTGACACTACCTCTTCAAAAACCGGGATAATTAAATTCGTAATTTCAATAGGCTTGACAACCGGGACTGCACATTGTCCGGAATTCGGGGTAAACGTGTAATTCGTTGTCCCGACAGTGGCAGTCGAAATTACTGATGGAGTCCATGTTCCAACAACGCCATTATTAGAAGTACCTGACAACACCGGAGCTACACTATTTTGGTAAAGCGAACTTACCAATGAAAATATTGGAGTCTGAAAATCCACAATTTCAATAGATTTTACAACTGGAGCGGTACATTGCCCAGAATTGGGAGTAAATGTGTAATCCGTTGTGCCAACCGTGGACGTCGAAATAACCGATGGATTCCACATTCCAGCAATCCCATTCTTCGATGTCGTTGGCAATGCCGGAGCAACACTATTCTTGCAAAGCGGAGCAATTGCATCAAATGTTGGCACTACTGGTTCTGTTACAACAACCGACAAAATTATTCCGGAAGCATTTTGACCTGAATTCGGTGTAAAGGTGTAGTTCATCGTTCCAATAGCAATTGTTGAGATAACTGCCGGAGACCAAACCCCAACAATACCATTCTTTGATGTTGTCGGCAATGCTGGTGCTTTACTGTTTCTACAAAGTGAAGCTATCTCATCAAAACCCGGGATAATCAAATTGGTAATTTCAATAGCCTTGACAACAGGGATTGCGCATTGTCCGGCATTGGGAGTAAATGTATAATTCGTTGTCCCGACGCTAACTGTTGAAATAACCAATGGCGACCAAGCTCCAACAATCCCATTCTTCGATATTGTTGGCAAAACCGGAGCTGCACTGTTCTTGCAAAGTGAAGGAATTGCATCGAAAGTTGGCACTGTCAGATCTGTAACCTGAACTGAAAGAACTGCAGTGCTGGCACACTGCCCGGCATTGGGAGTAAATGTGTAGTCCGCTGTTCCAACAATTGCCGTTGAAATAACCGAAGGCGACCAAGTCCCAACAAATCCATTCTTCGATGACGTTGGCAAAACCGGAGCAACACTGTTCTTGCAAAGCGAAGAAATTGCATCGAAAGTCGGCATAAGCAAGTCTGCAACCTGTACTGAAAGAACAACAGTTGTAGCACATTGTCCGGAATTTGGAGTAAATATGTAGTCCGTTGTCCCGACAATTGCCGTTGAAATTACCGAAGGTGACCATATTCCAACAATACCATTCTTTGAAGTTGTTGGCAATATCGGAGCTGCACTGTTTTTGCAAAGCGAAGGAATGGCATCAAAAGTCGGCACGACTGGTTCTGTTACAACAACCGACAAGATTGTTCCGGAAGCATTTTGACCGGGATTAGGTGTAAAGGTGTAGTTCATCGCTCCAACCGCAGTTGTTGAGATAACTGCTGGTGACCAAACCCCAACAATACCATTCTTTGATATCGGTGGCAATACCGGTGCTGCGCTATTTTTACAAAGTGGTGCTATCTCATCAAAAACCGGGATAATCAAATTGGTAATTTCAATAGTCTTGACAACCGGGACTGCGCATTGTCCGGGATTCGGGGTAAACGTGTAATTCGTTGTCCCAACAATGGCAGTTGAGATAACTGAAGGACTCCAAATTCCAGCAATTCCATTATTAGAAGTACCTGGCAACACCGGAGCAACACTGTTTTGGTAAAGCGAAGGAATTGCATCAAATGTTGGCACGACTGGTTCTGTTACAACAACCGACAGAATTGTTCCGGAAGCATTTTGACCTGATTTCGGTGTAAAGGTGTAGTTCATCGTTCCAACAGCAATTGTTGAGATAACTGCCGGAGACCAAACCCCAATAATCCCATTCTTTGAAGTTGTGGGTAGAGCCAGAGCTATGCTGTTTCTACAAAGCGAACCGATCTCATCAAAAACCGGGATAATCAAATTGGTAATTTCAATAGTCTTGACAACCGGGATTGCGCATTGTCCGGGATC
>Ga0302286_10001865_pt1 | contig 15074 bp, 11 predicted proteins | sample III_Fen_E2_3_FD_198765 | JGI IMG/M metagenome (GOLD analysis project Ga0302286, IMG submission 198765) | Peat permafrost microbial communities from Stordalen Mire near Abisko, Sweden - III_Fen_E2_3 | ecosystem: Environmental > Terrestrial > Soil > Wetlands > Permafrost | place: Sweden: Abisko...
TACATTATCTATTTTAAGTAAGAATGCTGTCTCAGAGTGATTGATTTCCCTAGCAATCTTTGCCATTAAATTATCTGGCAATTCGTAATCTAAAATGCAAACTCCTGCTGGATTTCCAGAATATGGAATTTTAGTAAAAGCATCTACAATGTATGTTTTCATATCTTTTTTTTAATTGGCGGTAGCGACCTATGTTATTGGCATTTGGCGGTTTGCAGGAGCAAGTGTGTGTGTGTTAGCAGCTAGGCTTTTTCATTTATAATTGGTTGTTTAAGATTTTGAAAATCTAAAGTATGAATGGAATTAATGCAGACACTTTCTGAATGTACAACTTATAAGATTCTCCAAATTGTTCTATTAACCATTTATCTTCTAATCTTAATTTATATAATAAAACGGCAAACACTAAAATATCTGAAATTAAACCACGTACTTCTCCTACAGCTATTGAAGTGCCTACAAATCCCAATATTAGCCCTGTATAAATAGGATGCCTGACTAATGAGTATGGTCCAGTTGTAATAAGTTGATGATCATCTTTGATAGTCACAGCCTGGCTCCAATTTTTTCCTAAATATTTTCGTGCCCACACAGAAAAAAGTAGGCCTCCTAATGTAACTATGAATCCTATCCAAAAAAACAAATAGCTATGCGGAAGGAATCTTATATTTAGCAATGGAATTGGAAATTTCGAAATCCATAAAAGCAACAAAGCTAAAATAATTGATATTAAACGAATCAATCTTGATAATGATGATTCTGTACGAATAGATGACTTCACATCTCTTGCCATTAACCACCAATAAGTAAAATAACTTATCCAAGTGGCAAGAAAAAGATTTTCATAAATATATTTCATAAATATCTGAATTTAATACATTCTTAATTATATAAAATCTCCGAGCTAGCTTTTTATCAGTCTTCCGTTTACAATCTGTTTTATTTTTCCAGTTCTTTTCCCCACGCTGCCATACGATTGCATCGTGTGGCAGCAGGGGTGTTAGCGGTTGTTTTTTCCTATTTCATTAAATTTCCGTTTATATTTTACTGAATCAAGAAAGAGAAATTGTCTTTCTTCGTCAATGAGATCTCCCTTAAATCTCTGATAAAACGATTCTTTATAATTTGATCTTTCATTTCGTTTTGTACTTTCTAAATCAAATAGACTTGTAATAGCATTCGCAATGTTTTTTCTTTCTTTATGCTCTATTTCAGGGATCCATTTTTTATTTATAAGTTCAATAAATAATTCACATAATTCTTGTTGTGAACCCAACCATTCAATCATTTTCAATTTATTGTCGACGAAAGTCATCTTATTTGGAATGTTTTCGAGCCCAATTTTCGGATTTAAAACTATTAATCTTTGTTCAATGACATCAATTAGCATTTTTGTTACACTATCTGATATTTTTTTTGTCAATGTAACTCCCCAAAAGATACTTAGTTGTTTGGAATTATCAAGTAAGACATTACGATATATCTTTAATAAGTTCATTAAAACAACTTCTTCAGCTTCGATTCCATAAAAAAAGTGATATTTCTTTGTGTTTTCTAATATATCCCCATACCCATATGTGATTATATGGAAATAATCTTCTAAAAAGTCATTGATAAGATACCTGTCATCATCTTCTAATTGAGAACTTTTAAATCTTTGTTTTGACTTGGCAATTCTTTCTGTATCAATTTTTCCATCAAATTCTGATATTTCATAAAACAGGTCAAATAGTTCTTTTGTATAGATAGATATTCCAAGAGAGTCAGAAGCTGTTTCAATTACATACGGAAAAACCCTAAAGATTGAATTAAATTCTTTTGTGATACTTTCTTTAGAAAAATCATATATTGTGATTTTTTTTATCAAATCAACATTTTGATTAAATGAGCAAATCTCTTGATTTATTTCACTCAAATTGCTAGAAAAATAGTTGTGTTCTGTAATCATAGTTTTTTATTTGCAAAGAAACGCCATTAATTTTTTGCCCGCAATTACCTGTCAATTACCGTAATTAAAATTCAGATTAATAATCACGTAAATTGCATATAATCAATATTCTTATTTAGCTTTCTGAATCGTAAATTGTTTGATTTTCTTTTTTTTTTAAATAACCACTAACACCTAAATATCCCCAGCCGAATCATTTTATTCCTTTATTTAGCCGAATATGTCATTATAAACCTATTTTATCCTACCGAGTACATCCAACCGCTTAATCAGTTTCATTGTAGCCTCTTTCAATTAAACGCCCTCCAAAGGTAAAAACATTTTTCAGTATTAACTCTATTCCCTTAAATTAATTGACGGGGTCAGCGAGGCATAAAGGCTACGGGTTCGCTGAGAGGTCCCCAGCCCAGGGTATTTCCACCACTTAAGCGGATATAGATAAGTAGTCCACGGGTTTGATCCCTGACTTCCAGTTTGCGCAGCGATGCATAATCCATAACGGTTGTCCAGGGTCCGGCAATGTCGGTTGCGATTTCCACTTTGTAGCGGTCGGCACCTTTCAGCCATTCTGCATATATTTTAAAACTGCAGGGAGTACTTCCGTCTTCTATCCGTTTGATGAGGGCTCTTGTCGGAATTTCGCGGATTGCAGGTTCGTCGTTGCAGTCGAAACCCGAAAGCAGAATGATGCCTTTATCGCCTTTGGCTATATTGTTTACATAAACAATATACTCCTTAAGCAGTGCACACAGCACCACAGTCTGATCTTTTATAGCCTGATACTTTTGTTTGCTGCCATCTTTCGCATTTATGCCGGCTTCCAGCTTGTTCAGTTCTGCAAGCAGCTTAGCAGGATCAGGTTCGGGATCAATAAATAAATCAGGATTATCACTTAAACAACTATGCACCCTACCTGCTAACTGACGGAGCTTTTGGGTATCTCTTACTTTGCAATGCAGCACGGCTGTGAACGATTTCATAAGGTATTCATTTAAATTCTGGCGGTTATTCTGCTACAAAATTAAAAAGTTGTTTGGATATTTAAAAAAATATGGCATGAAAAAATGTGTCAGATTATAACTTGACACATTTTTCCTCATTCTTCACTATCCGGTTCGGGGCAATATCTCACAGTTAAGGCAATTTTCTGCTATGCACCGGCAAAGTGAAAGAATAAGTTCCCTCTACTTCTGAATTGCCGGACAAAGAAAAAACTAAAGCAGGCAACCAACAAAAATACGTGCCCACCAGAGAAGCAAACAAAGCCAAAAGATTCTACTAAATGGGCAAAAGTTGTCGGAAATTGCCCATTCTTTCCTAATACACCGCGGTGAAAAGAAAATACACCGCGGTGTAAAAAGAAGAAAACGGCAATTGTTCCAAAGAAATGCCCTCACATTTATAGAAAAAGCCGTCGCAGTAATAATACACCGCGGTGTAATTACAAAACACTGCGGTGTAAAAGAAAGAAGACGGCAATTCTTTCCGAGAAATGCCCACACATTTTGAAAAAGACCAGTCGTAGTAATAATACACCACGGTGTAATAACAAAACACCGCGGTAAAAAAGTAAAAGTACGGCAACAGTTTTAAAGAATTGCCTGCATATTATAAATACACCGCGGTGAAAAAGCAGAAAATAGAGCCATGACATAGAGAAATAAGTCATTTTTTTATGAAATCGGACATTTTTTTGCATTTAATCGGCTTTAGCTCCCCTCCATTCAATCTGCAATAAATACAATTCAGGTCTTAAATAGGACGTTTCACATACTTATTATATAAATAGCCCCCTGCACAGTTATAATTTTGCATTCAGAAATAAGTAATAGGAATTAAATAATATCGTGTTTTTCAGAGAAGCATTATACGATACGGTTGTAATTTTAAAGTTGAAAATAGCATTTATTCGTACTTTTTTGTCACGTTCGTCCCCCTTTTTCGTCTACTCGACGGATTTAACAGAAGAGCAAATATGGGATACGCTACTTTTGTACTGTTATTTATTTTCGTATGAAAATTGAACCCGATAGAGAGTATTTATCACAACACAAGCTTAATACATTTTAAAAAAAATAAATATGAAACACCTTCTGCTATCCGTATCCATATGTTTGCTGGGCATTTCCTCGATTTTTGCTCAATCGCCCGGGGTTGTGAAACTCTCGCTAAAAGATTGTGTGAAGCAGGCCGTTGAGAAAAATGTAAATGTACAAACGGCTAAAATTGACAAAGAAATCGGAAAAGAAAAAAAAAACGAAGCCAGTGCATCTTTGTATCCTAAGATTAATCTGAACAGCAATTTCACCGATAATGTGAAGTTGCAAAAAATTATGGTCGACGGAGCACTTGTGGGCGCACCGGGAACAGAAATACCATTTACAATGGGTAGTCAGTATAGTGCCACTGAAGTTTTAAACATCAGTCAGATTCTTTACAACCAAACTGCTATTACAGCCCTGAAACTGGCCCGAAAAGCAAATGAAACATACGATCTGAATATCCGCAAGTCGAAAGAAGAAGTGGGCATTCAGGTGGCTAAGATGTATGCACTTGCCCAAACCACCATCGAACAGCAAAAATTGATTGAAAGCAATATCGATCGTAGCGAACGATTAAAAAAAATCACCGGAGTAACTATAGAAGCCGGAACCGGAAAACAAATTGATATGGACCGGGTGAACGTGAACCTCGGAAACATGTACACGCAACTGAGTAATAGCAAAGCTGCTTACGAACAGCAACTCAATACAATTAAATACCTGCTCCAACTACCTCTGGACACGCCGGTAGAACTGACCGACACAGTAGGAACCGAATTATTATCGATTCAACCCATACAGCTGAATGATTTTTCTTCGAACGTAAATGTACAGTTGCTGGAGTCTCAGAAACAAATCAACAGCCTGAACAAAAAATACATCAATGCAGGATATCTCCCGTCATTATCCCTTTCGGGACAAGCTGCTTATCAGGGACAACAAAATAAGTTCAGTACTTATTTCAACAACGGCTCCGAAAACAAATGGTATTCTTATGCCAATTTCACTGTCACACTGTCAATTCCGGTTTTCGATGGATTTGAGCGGCGGTCGAAAGCCAGACAGGCTGAGATGGATTACCGCAAAAGCGAGTTGACACTCAACGATACAAAAGAGTCGCTGAGTATGGACTATCGCAACGCACTGAATACCTACCAGAATAACAAAACCAACGTAAAGCGTCAGAAACAAAACCTGAGTCTGGCTGAAAAAGTATATCAGGAAACCAGTTTGAAATACAAAGAAGGTGTGGTAACCATGAGCAATCTGCTGCAAGATGAAACCAGCCTGAGCAATGCACAGGACGGCTATCTGACTGCCCTTTACAACTTCAAGGATTCTGAATTGAAGATCATGTCGCTAAACGGAGAAATAAACAGTTTAATTCAATAATAAACCCTCACATTCTGAAATAAAAAAATCAACAATATGAAGAAGACAAGAATCGTCGTAAGCGCAGTGGGCGTTTTACTGATCGCAGCCATTGCACTGACACTGGCATCCAACAAAAAAGTGATCGACAGTCGCAAAGAAACATCTGCAAGTCAGACAAACACGGCCGTCACCACAGCCACAGTAGAAGAAAAACAAACCAACGGTGAACTACAACTGGTAGGAACAGCACAAGCATGCAAGGAAGTGAACATTGCCTCCGAAAGTGCCGGGAAAATTGTACAACTTAACTTCAAAATGGGCGATTACGTCACAAAAGGCAAAGTCCTGGCCCGAATTGATGATACCTACAAACGGCTGGCTTATGAAAATGCCAAGCTTACCTACGATAAAAGCAAAGACGATTATCAACGAAACCTCACGTTGCACAAAGGAGATGCTATTTCGGACACGCAGCTGCGCGACATAAAAATGACTTTCGACAATGCAGCCATCCAACTCCAAAATGCAAAAAAACAATGGACCGACACCCGCATTCTGGCTCCCTTTAGTGGATATATCACTGCACTGAGCACCGAGCTGGGAGCTTACCTGAGTGTGGGCAACCCCATTGCTTACATTGCCGACATTTCAAATCTGAAAGTAACACTCGATGTTTCTGAAACAAATGCCTACGCGTTGAATAAAGGACAAACGGTGAAAATCAGTACGGATGTAAATCCCGATCTGGCATTCTCCGGCAAAATATCAAACATCAGTGCCAAAGCCTCTACATCGCACACCTATCCGGTAGAAATTCTGATTGCCAACAATGGTAAAGACAAACTAAAAGCCGGAACCTATGTCAACGTAAGCGTGAATATGGGCAAAAGTGGAAAAGCATTAATGATTCCGCGCGATGCCATTGTGAGCAGTGTAAAAGATCCTTCGGTATATGTTGTGGAAGGGCAGGTAGCTAAACTGGTAAAAATAAAAACGGGTCGTAATTTTAATTCAAATCTGGAAGTGCTTGACGGATTAAAAGAACATGATAAAGTGGTAACCAACGGTCAGATAAATCTTACCGACGGCGCTAAGGTTTCGGTAATCAACTAATTTCCAACACAACTAATTGCTCTGGAATTATCCTGACAGATACTTTCAGAGTGCTTTCAGAGTGTAAAACTTGTAACTCCTAACTAATTTCTTGTAAATATTTTTAGTATGAATATAGTAGAAACATCCATAAAAAAGCCCCTGATCATTGCCGTAATCTTTACGCTGCTCACTCTCGGAGGACTGTTGTCGTTCAACATGCTCAACCTGAATTTGCTGCCAAAGTTCGAGCTACAGATGCTGACGGTGCAAACCATTTACCCCGGAGCAGGGGCATCGGAAGTGGAAACCTCGGTCACCAAAAAGATTGAAGACGCACTCTCAACACTCGAAAACCTAAAAAAAATCAGTTCTACCTCCATGGAAGGAGTGTCTGTAATAGTAATTGAGCTCAATGAAGGAACCGATGCCAACCTGGCAGTTCAGGAGGCTCAACGAAAAATATCGGCCATTAAGACCGATTTGCCTACCGATATAAAAGAACCGTCGATCACCAAGCTGGCACTCGACGAAAAGGCTATTTTGAATGTGGCGGCATCATCGTCCTTGCCTTCCACGCAGTTTTACAAATTGGTAGAAGACCGCATCGTGTCGCGGCTGGCTAAGCTACCGGGTGTGGGCGCCATAAAAATGACCGGCGGAACAGAACGCCAGATCAAAGTAAATATTGATGCCGAAAAACTGAAAACCTATAAGTTATCCGTTATGCAGGTATTATCGGTTATCCAGTCGGCCAATATGGAAATTCCGGCCGGAAATGTTGAAAACACCAAATCGGTTTATTCTGTCCGCCTGGCAGCTAAATATACCAGCCTGGATCAGCTTCGCAACACCGTAATTGCCACCACACCCAACGGTGGTAACGTAAAAGTAATGGATGTAGCCGAAGTGGAAGACGGACTGGCCGAACAAAAACAGATTAACCGCATCAACGGACGGGATGCCATCGGGCTTTCTATTCAGAAACAAAGTGATGCCAATGCCGTAAAAGTTTCGGATATGGCCAAAAAAGAATTAAAAGCCATTGAAAAAGAATATGCTGCCAATCATGTAAAATTTGAAATAGCCACCGACGACTCTGTTTTTACCCGTGCTTCGGCCGATGGTGTAGTGGAGGATCTTATTCTGGCTATTCTTATTGTTGCCGTTGTTTGTTTTGTTTTTCTTCATAACATCCGAAGTGCATTGATCGTTATGGTTGCTGTGCCACTCTCTATTATTCCGGCTTTCATCGGGATGTATATCCTAGGATTCTCGCTGAACATGATGTCGCTGATGGCTTTATCGCTGGTGGTGGGTATTCTGGTCGATGACTCCATTGTGGTAATTGAAAACATGTTCAGCCACATGGAAAAAGGGAAAACAAAATGGCAGGCAGCGCTCGACGGAGCCAAACAGATTATGTTTACCGCCATGGCCATTACCCTGGTTATCGTCATGGTATTTCTCCCGATGGGACTCAGCGGTGGATTAATCGGGAATGTTCTGAAAGAATTTTCTATTCCTATTGTCATTACCACTTTATGCAGCTTGTTGGTATCCTTTACGGTTACACCTCTGTTGATGTCGCGTTACGGAAATATGCCCGACGACACACGCACTACCCTTTCAGCCCGTTTCTCGCGCTTCGTTGAACGAACTCTTGATTCTGTAAAAAACTGGTACGGAAATACACTGGTATGGGGACTCAAACACAAAGCAATGGTGCTGGGAGTAACCACAGTCCTGTTCTTTGCTTCGTTTGCACTGATTCCAACCGGATTTATCGGAGCCGCTTTTATACCCGACAGCGACCGGGGAGAATATGTGGTGACTCTGGATATGAACCCACAGTTAACGGTGTATCAGAATAACCAAATCACGATGCAGGCCGAAAAAATCATCAAAAGCATTCAGGGAGTTGAAAGCATCTTTACCAATGTGGGATCATCCGCCACTTCGATCAAAAACAATGTTACCACCATTACAGTGCGACTGGTAGATAAAACGAAAAGAAAGATGGGGGTCGAACAATATGCTTCGCTCACCAAAGATAAAATTATGAATGCTATTCCGGGTGTTCGGGCGCGTGCCACTCCCACTTCCATTTCGGGAGGAACCGATGAACCTATCCAGCTGATTGTGCAGGGTGCCGATTACGACAAAGTACAGGAAACTGCCGCTATGGTCCTAAATGCTGTGCGCCACACTCCTGGAACATCGGATCCGAAATATTCAATTGACGATCCCCGGCAAGAAGTGCAGGTTAAACTCGATAGGGAGAAAATGTCTGAATTCGGATTATCGGTAAGCGATGTGGGCTCCACCCTTCGTACTTCATTAAACGGAAACGACGACTCGAAATACAAAGAAGGTAACTACGAATACAATATCCGCATTGGTATAGATAATTTCGACCGTACAAAATCGGACGATGTATCCAAGCTTACTTTTGTAAACAAAAAAGGAGAACTGATAGAGTTAAACCAGTTTGCAAAAATTGGTTACGGCTTAGGAGCATCGGCATTGGAACGTACCGACCGCATTTCGTCTATCACAGTCAAATCCAATGTAAGCGGTCGTCCTTCGGGAACGGTAGGTTCCGAGATTGAAGCGGCCATTGCCGGTAAAATTCCCGCAGGTGTTGAAATAAAACAAAGCGGTATGATGGAACAGCAAGCTTCGGCTTTCGGTAGCCTTGCGTTTTCATTTCTTGCTGCCATCGTCTTGATTTATTTAATTCTGGTGATGCTTTACAATTCACTGACCGATCCGTTAATTGTGTTGTTTTCCATTCCGTTGTCGCTTATTGGCGCATTGCTGGCACTGGCATTGACCATGAATACGCTGAACATTTTCAGTATTATCGGATTAATTGTACTGATCGGGCTGGTGGCTAAAAATGCCATTCTGCTGGTTGACTTTACAAACCACCTGAGAAACGAAGGACTAAACACGTACAATGCTATTATTGAAGCCGGGAAAGAACGTATGCGCCCCATTCTGATGACCACCTTCGCCATGATATTAGGAATGCTTCCTATTGCACTGGCCTCGGGTAATGGTGCCGAAATAAAGAATGGTATGGCCTGGGTAATTATCGGCGGACTAACCAGTTCGATGGTGCTTACACTTCTGGTGGTGCCAATAGTGTATTACATCTTCGACCGCATTGGAGCGAAAATCCGATTGTTCAACAGAAAAAGGCTGATTAAAAAAGTAAAAGCCCGTCAGCTTGAAACAAGCATAGCATAACAATAAAATAAGCCGGGGCATTAAACCCGGACTATACCAATTGTAGCGATGAACAACTAAGTTCTCTTTTTGAGTACAGGTGAAAAATCACTTGTACTTAAAAGGAGAATTAGAATCATTGTCCAGTAAATTTTATATATGAAACTTTACAAGAGATTTCTCACTTCGTTCGAAATGACAATCAATGTTTTATGTTGGGGGATGGGGGTAGGTTGGCGGCTACGTCGCCAACCTACCCCCATCCCTTACAAAGAGAATGTAATAATCTGTCATTCTGAACGAAGTGAAGAATCTACTGTTCATTACCGGATAACAAAAAATCAGAATATAGAAGTTCAGCCAAAACCCAACAAATCAGTATCTAACAAATCTATTACAGAAATGAAAATGTAGACAATAACACGGCATATAAATTTGGGACAACTAATGGATGGACTGTGGAAATTGGAATTGTCGTCAATTCATACAACAAAAAATAACTGCCCTGATTTCGGGAATATATCCATTATTTTTCATACCTTTAACGCATCTTTAAATAGAAATATCATGAAGAAGAACATCATACTTAATCCGTTTACTCATAAATATGCTATTCTACTAACTCTTTATATTAGTATCATTCTCGATGCTATTTTAATGGTTGGATATAGTTACAATCAAAAAATTATCGCAAATAATTTGGGAATTGTCTTTTTTGTTTTTCTTTCTAACGGATTACTACTTTACCTGCTTTTCCGGCTAAATTTCCACATCATGAAAGTTCATTCAAAACAACGATTATGGGTCTGGGTCAGCTTTGTTGGGTCATTTGCCTTTGCATATATTTATAACATCATATTCTGTCACTTATTTCCCTACGTTTATCCTCAGATAGCCAGCGGAAGCACTCAGTTTTCAAGAACTGTATTAATGACAGACCTGATTTCTGCACTTATCGTTATACTAACCACTTATTTACTATCATCGGTATACGAGAATCAGCAAAATGTGCTAAAAAACGAAAAACTGGTGGCTGAAAACATTCGTACCCGTTACGAAGTATTGAAAAGTCAGGTAGATCCGCATTTCTTGTTCAATTCGCTGAATACACTTGACGGTCTGATCAGTATGGATACGGAAAAGGCACACGAATATGTACAAAACTTATCATCTGTATTTCGGTATACCATAGGTAATAAAGAAATTATTCAGTTGGGTGACGAACTGGATTTTACAGAGTCTTATATTGGTTTAATGAAAATAAGATATGGCGACAGTCTACACGTGAATATTCAGGTAGATAACGAATATAAACACTCGTATATCATGCCTATCAGCATTCAGCTGCTTGTTGAAAATGCAATCAAACACAATGTATTAAGCAATAAACAACCCCTGGTTATCCATATCGAGACCACTCGTAACGATTCAATAAAAATATGGAATAAGATTCAACCTAAAAATGCACCCGAAACCGGTGAAGGTATTGGATTGAGCAATCTGGCTGAACGATATAATTTACTATTCCAAAAAGAAATTGTTATTTCGTCCAACGATGTTTTTTGTGTGGAATTACCTCTTATAAAAGAACTGAATGCTGATAAATTTCCTGAAGAGATTAAATTGGGCAGTCCATTTTGTTGTTAACCATAAGTATTAAATGCCAATAAGGTCCAACCAATATGAAAGCTGTAATTGTTGAAGACGAACATATAGCTGCACAAAATCTGCAGCGAATGCTGATCACGCTGAGTCCCGATATGGAAGTGATTGCCATTCTGCAAAGTGTTGACGAAACAGTCGAGTGGTTTTCGCTGAATCCGGCACCCGAACTGATATTTATGGACATCCACCTGGCTGACGGTTCGTCGTTTGCTATTTTCGAGAAAGTGAATATCACCTGTCCCATAATATTCACCACAGCCTACGATGAATATGCGCTCAGAGCATTCGAAGTGAATAGTATCGACTATCTGCTCAAACCCATCAATCTCAAAAACCTTGAGCGGGCCATGACCAAGTTTCACAACCTGCAACCAGTCGAGAAAAATATCGAAGCCGAAGCTGTGGCCAAGCTGTTAGCCTCATTCAGGCAGAACAAAGAAAGCTATAAATCGAACTTTCTGATTCCACACAAGGACAAGCTCATTCCACTGGCAACAGACAAAATAGCCTGCTTTTATACCGGCAACAAAAATGTGAGCATTCTTACCTTAGACAACAAAACCTTTGCGATTGATGCCACGCTCGACGATCTGTACACACAACTGGATCCGGCACGGTTTTTCAGAGCCAACCGGCAATACATTGTAGCTCACAAAGCTATTGAAGATATTTCTATCTGGTTTGGAAGTAAAATATCGGTAAATCTGGTCGTTTCAGCACCAGAGAGAATCATTGTAAGCAAAGCCCGCGTTTCTGATTTTAAAGCATGGTACACTAAATAATTTTAATTATAACCCCAAAATTATTCAGCCAGTATAACTTAACAATCATTTTAATTCCTGATATACAATGAAATTGACATATACACAAAACGATAATACACATACAGCATTCGTCCAATTGAATGCCTTTGCCTGTACAGCCTGCTGGAAATGCATTGAGGTATGTCCCAATAAAGTAATTGACAAATCATTTTTGTACGTTGCCGACACTGTGATACATGAACAAGTGCTTATGTACGATGCCGACAAATGTACCGGTTGTACAAAATGTATGCAAGCCTGCAAGTTCGACGCGATCAGCATTTATAAACAATAACGCCACAATTCATATTAAAACAAAAAAAGCTCACACAAACGTGTAAGCTTTTTATAAATAGCAGTCGGGATGACAAGATTCGAACTTGCGACCACTGGTCCCCCAGACCAGTACTCTAAACCGGGCTGAGCTACATCCCGCTATTTTTTGGAGGAACAAAAGTAATTAAAAAAATCTTTTTTGAAAACATCAAACCAACTTTTTATCTCAAGAACTATCAGTATTTATGTATATTCTTCAAGGTTTGCTGTTTTGCATTTTACTCTGTAAGCCTGATTCTACAGGCACGGTAGGCATAACTTCTATTTCCGGTGTGTCAGTCACATGCTTTTTCCCTAATCTCCAATAGATTCCGACTTTAACTCCAAACGCAATCGGTGTTACCTTATTAACCTGATCAGAGCCCAGAAATCCATTATAAGTCCCATCAGGTTGATAAACTGATTTTGAACCTGAAGTTACCACATTGTTCAATCCGTAATTAAAATATCCACCAAAATATAAATCAAGTTTATCTGATAATTTATATAATCCGCCAAAATCGAAAATAGCTGTATAAGCGGGTTTTAAAGATAAATTACCACTGTAGCTACCAGTGTAGGTGCTAAAGCCATGCAGAGGTAAATCGCTCAGTTCCACATTCCACTTGCTGTAATATCCGGTTGTTACCATCTCACCTCCTACAGTTTTATAATTAGCTTTTAAAGGAATGGATACTGATGCTCCGAAACCGGTCATAACTGAAAATTTATCGCTAAAAAGAAACAGATACTGTAATTCCAACGGAATATTTACGAACAGAGCTTGTTGCTTTTCCTGCCAGTTTTTATAGTTTACACGAAACTCATAAGAATCGCCTGCAGCATCAATTACATTGGGAGTGGCCGACTGATAATTCAGAGTGGATAGAGCTCCGTATGAATGAACTCCCAGTCCGGTCTGAAATCCCCAATCAGAAATAAAAATATGACTGTAGGTAGCATTTATCGTATAACCAGACTGCGCTTTCTCTGTGCCATTTTGGAGTGTATAACTAAGATTTTGTTCACCGCCTCCCAGATTGAAATGAATATAATTTTCATCTATCTGAGCCTGAACAACTCCAAAAAAAAGCAAGCTTAATCCTACAATGATTTGTTTTTTCATCTTTTTCTCTTCTAAGAGGTTTTTTACTCCTATTATTGGTTTAAGCAGATTTAATTACTATAGAACAATTAGTTATCATTTTGTTACAACGACTTTAAACACATAGTTAGCTCCGGTATCAGTACTCACGCTTCCAACATAAATCCCTGATACAGGAGGCAGACTCAACGAGTTGGTCGTTTCAAGTTTGACTGAATAGTAAACCGGACTACCAGCAACGTCAAATATTGTCAGTTTTGCATTTTTCAGTTCTACATCTTCGAAACCATCAATCTTAATTATAAGACCCTGATTGATCTGAACCGGATTAGGATAAGCTTTCACATTCTTCTTCAGTGGTGTATTAAATGCCTTTTGACATGTCTTTAGTTTTTGTCCATCTACAGTCGTGACATCCACAGAATACAAACCGACTAAACCTGTTGGATCAGAATAAAATTGTTTTGTAGCACCCGGTATAGCTACTCCATCTTTATACCATTGGTAGGCAACAAAACGATTACTACTGTTGTCGCACAATACAACATCATCAAATTTCTTAACGATATAACTCGAACTAAAATTAACTATGAACTGAAATTCAGAAGCAGCGCTTTCTAATCCTAATGCATTTCGGAATTGCAAAGTACCTTTATATGTTCCTTCCGGAGTTCCGGTTGGAATTGGAAATGACAACGTTCCTGAATTTGAAGTAGTTGGTAAATTAGTATAATCAATATTTCGAATTCCTACAGCTGTTGCTGCTGAAGAAAAGGTAATTTTGTATTGAGTAGGAGTTCCTGTTAATCCGGAATATGCAAATTCTATATCAGAACTTTCACATCCTTCTATTGGTGTGCTATTATTGATTGGATCCAATGTGATTGGAGGAACATCAGCTATTGTTAGATTTTGTACAACATCTGCTGCTGCGTTGTAATTTGAATCACCATTTTGACTTGCGGTAATATTTGTACTTCCTGCGCCCACTATTTTCACTGTATTGCCAGATATTGTTGCTACAGCAGTATTACTGCTTGCATAAGTCACTTCAAGTCCGGAGCTCGCACTTGCCGTAAGATTAAAATCCGGATCAATTGAGGTTTTGGTTGGTAATGCATTGAAAGTGATTGTCTGTGCACTTTTAGTAATAATAAAATTGGCACTTGCAAAGGTTTCTTCATAATTGCTTCCATAGCTATAAGTTCCTTTATTAATAGCATAAGTTCCTACAGCTTCACCAGCTACGCGGGTCAATGAACCGGTTGCAGCATCGGTTCCCTGAATTGTACCAACAGTTACCTGAGCAGTAAATGCAGGATCAACGCTCCCATAGGCTTTGGATTTCCCATCGGCTGTTATTGTTATTGCGCGTTTAGCAATAGTCAAATTGGCATTTACAAAAGTCTCTGTATAATTACTCCCATAAGTGTACGTTCCTTTGTTTATGGTATAATTCCCAAAAGCTTCACCGGCTGCTCTGGTTAATGAACCGC
>Ga0302286_10001870_pt1 | contig 15051 bp, 10 predicted proteins | sample III_Fen_E2_3_FD_198765 | JGI IMG/M metagenome (GOLD analysis project Ga0302286, IMG submission 198765) | Peat permafrost microbial communities from Stordalen Mire near Abisko, Sweden - III_Fen_E2_3 | ecosystem: Environmental > Terrestrial > Soil > Wetlands > Permafrost | place: Sweden: Abisko...
TATCTGTTGAGCGTGGGATAGGCATGATGCAGCAGGTGGTTCTTGAGTGACGCCGTCGTTCCGTCGAGGCGCATATCTTCGTGAACGAGCCGGTCCTCAAACACCCCGGCTCCCCGACGAAATAGACGCAGCTTAGGATCAGGGTAAAAGCCGCCATGCTTCATCCACCGGCCGAGGAAGAAATTCTTGCGCGGAACCGAAAATCCCGCGACCGACGGGTTGGCGCTGAGCACATCCCGAATTTCCTTTGCCAAAGCTGGCTCGACTTCCTCGTCGGCGTCGAGTGACAGGATCCAATCACCCGAAGCCTTGGCCAGCGCCGAATTCTTCTGCGCTGAGAAACCCTTCCACGGCTCGACAAAGAATTTAGCGTGAAACGAGTCCGCCACATCGCTCGTGCGATCGGTTGATCCGGAATCGAGGACAACAATCTCGTCGGCTAGGCCGGCCACACTGCCAAGCGTGCGGGATAGGTTGGCTTCCTCGTTCAGTGTGATGATGACGACGGAGAGAGTCAAGCAACTCATGCTACCTGCCCCCGCCGGCGGTTGGAAGCACAAAGCAGATTGCCGAGGGGATTGCGGGAGCGGTACACTCCCCCTCCCCCACGCAGATTCCTTGTTTTCATTGAGATAGAGAGAATTTCTGCGCAAATTGCTCTGTCCGTGGGACTTACTGGCAAAATCCTCTTAACAAAGGAGTTAGGCGATATCTTTGGAGGATAAACCCGGGCATTCGCGAGAGGTAGTCGGCGAAGAACCGGGAATGTACAGAACCTGTCACAGGTCGAAGGGCCTTCCGTGGCAGGGGTCATCGTCTGGCGGTCTGTTCACTATAGAGACAGCTCTCCCCAGCCATCGCGAAGAGTTTATGCTGTTTGGTGGGAGAGGACTAGGACGCAGGTCACGGACGGGTGTGACAAAGCAGTGGAGAGTGGATAGTGGTTGAGTAGGGCGACCCGGGTAGCGAAGATGAATTGGGGAAGTGTCGGATCCCCCGCAGGCTAAAGCCTGCGGGGGATGACAAGAGTAAGCACCTAGACGCCAGCCTGAAGGCTGGCTCTACCAGAGACTATTGCTTGGGCTGCTGTGGCGCCGGAACCACGTCGCTGGCTGGTATGGCACCCGGCACAGTGGGCATCTTCTGCACCTTGCCCGACTGGGCTTCGCCGATCTCAATTCCCAGCTTGGCCAGCGTGTCGGCCGTGAAGAGATCCAGCTGCACCCGCGACTTCTCATAGTTTGTCGCCGCAGCGAGAACATTGGACTCGGCCTGGGTCAAGGCGCTGGAAGCCTGCAACACCAGAGTCGAGGTCGAAGCACCGAGCGAATACTTCTTCTGCTCAGCGTCAAGGTTTTGGCTGGCATAGTCACGGGCAGCAACAGCCGACTGCAGCGCAGCGTAGTTCTGAGTCAAGGCGAACTGCGCGTTGCGCACCTGCAGGGTGATGGTGTTTTCCTGTTGCTGGGCCGAGAGCTGCGCCTGACGATATTCGATGACCGAGCGTACCTGGTCCGCCTGGTTCTGGCGGTTGCGCAGGGGAATGTTGATGTTGACGCCGAGGCCTTTATCGGGAGCAGTGCTATTAAACAGGTTGCCGAAGGCATGGCCGTATCCGGTGCTCGGAACACAACCGGGGGGCACTCCCGGACCGCTGCAGCCGTTTGTGGTCGGATCGCCGGCAAGGCCAGCGGCGCCGTAGAACGCGTAAACGTCCAACGTCGGCAATTGCAGGTTCTTGATGGCCTTCAGACCGACCTCACGGTTGGTCAAATTAATACGCGATTGAATGATCTCCGGGCGATGCTTTAACGCTTGGTCGACCAACTGCTCCACAGGCGGCACGTCAAACGCCTCATTGATTTGCAGGGTGTCGGTGGGGATGACCGGCGCGTTGGCCAGGATCGGGTCCGTGTTATTGCGGGTAACCGCGTTCTTCATCAGCAACTGCTGCAACTGCAGGTTGGTCTGCGAAGTGGTTAGGTTCTGCTTCGCACTCGCCACGGAACTCTTGGCCTGCACCACTGTGATGGGAGCCAGCGTGCCTATTTCTACCTGCTTTTCATTGTCGGATAGTGTCTTGTCCGCGAGGTCCAAGGCGCGCTGCTGTACCTTGACGTTTTCGTAGGCGTTGACCAGGTCCCAGTAGATGTTCTGGATCTGGGAAACCGTGGTCATGATCTGGTTCTGATACGCCGAGTCCATGATGGCCCGGTTGTTACGGGCAATCTTGATCCAGCGCAGATTGGAGTTGAATCCAAATCCTTGCAGGACGCGCTGGCGCAACTGGAAATTGAACGTCGAGGTTACGTACGGGTTGAGACTACTGAATATCGAATTGGAGGCGACCCGGCTGTTCTGAAAGCCAACGCTCATCAGGGTGCCGGTGGGGAACCCCTGGGTGTAGCCGAAGTTGTAGATTTCCGTGTTCTGGTTGAGAGCCGGAGTACCAGTAAAGATCGTGTTCGACTGTGGCGTGGTGGAGCGCTGCCCCTGGATATTACCGGTAAGGACTGGGTCGAAGTTGTCGATGAAAGCACCTTCACCCTGGGTCGAGGTCACGATACCGGCTGCGCCAGCACCCGCTCCCGCGATACCGATTGAAGTTCCGCCGGCGCCTCCGCCACTGGTGCCCGAAGTCGCAGTGCTGCCTGCTCCGCCTGGAGTTCCCTGCACCAGGCCGGTGTTGACACCTAGCGATGCTGAGCCGGAACTCGTGCGAAGAATATCCACGTCGGCAGTGATCAAATTGTAGCGCTGGATCGCGATATCGAGGTTATTCTCCAGCGCCAACGCGACGGCGTCACTCAGAGACAAATACATCTTGCCATCGCGAATAACGCGGTCAATCAATGGCGTGTTGGTGAAATTGGCCTGCGGGACATAGCGCACGCCCCAAACTGACCAAAACCTGGGGAACTGCGATTGCCCCTTCGTATAGTTCTGATCTGAGTAGAGCTTGTAGGCGTCCCCCTGCGGCCTGGGTGCCTGCGGCATGGGAACCAGCGCATCTGAGACCGGAACTGCTTGTGAGGCAGGCTTGGCCGCCTCCTGGGCAAATCCCGCGGTGGCAAGCAATCCCACCAGGCCAAGCGTTAGAACTTTGCGGAGCGCTACAGTCACTGAGCAAGAAACCGGCATTCCCTTGTCTCCAGAAAAGTGCATGTGAACTTTGTGCCCTTCGTGAGAATTCCTGTCGCTCTTTCTAATACGGACGACAAGCCCGGAAGGTTCACTGCCAATCGGGTACGAGGCGTGGCCTAACTCAATTTGAGCCTCGTAAGTTGCAGTAATGGCTTAGTATAGCTGACACAGCGCCGTGACAGCGCGCAGCAGGAGCCAATTTACACGTCTTAACACTCCGCTGGGTTCGCGATTTTCAGCGCCAAGGACGACAACGTGAGTCGCAATTTGAAAATTACACTGGCCTACGACGGGTCTGAGTTCCATGGGTGGCAGGTGCAGCCCGGCCTCCGGACCGTCCAAGGTGTACTCGCTGAAGCTCTTGGACGTATTACGGGAGAAAATGTATTACCCCAAGGATCGGGCCGTACCGATGCCGGAGTCCATGCGCTGGCCCAGGTAGCCTCGGTGTGGGTCGAGTCACCAATCCCGGAACGGAACCTGATGACGGCCCTGAACGATATTCTTCCGCCCGCCGTACGGGTTACGGGTGTAGAAACAGTTGAAGACAGCTTTCACGCCAGGCACTCGGCTACGGCCAAGACATACCGGTACCGTATCTATCGCGGAGAAACTTGTCCGCCGTTTCTGGCGCGATACGTCCATCACGACCCTTATCCCTTGGACGAGGAAGCCATGATCCGGGCCTCAGAGTACATCGTCGGCACCTTCGATTTCACCTCATTTGCCGCTTCGGACCCGGAACGGAGTGCCCGAATAGCCGAAAGTAAGAGTGCGCGAACAGGGACAGGTCGTTCCGGTGGCGTCGCCGCGCAGGATCTCGAAGGTGTCCTAACGAGCCTTGGGGTAAGCGGCGGTACTGACATGGACGACGAACTTGCGGCTGACTCTCTCAGCGCAAAGCAAGGCAACGTTCGCACGGTGCACTCTTCGTTGTGGGCGCGCACGTCCGAGGAGTTCAGCTACACCATTCGTGGCAACGGATTTCTTCATCACATGGTGCGCAATCTGGTGGGGACTTTTCTGCAGGTGGGCAAGGGCTCACTGCAAGCAGACGACATTCCCTCGATTCTTGCCGCCACGAACCGAAGCGCTGCCGGCCCAACCGCTCCGGCGAGCGGACTGTACCTCGTCAGCGTGGAATACGGAATGGTATGAGCACGATCACAGAAGTCGCGGCACGGGAAACCTTGATCAGCATCAATCCTGCCACTGGCGAAACCCTGGGCGAGTTGCGCTGCGCCACCCCGCAAGAAGTTCATGACGCAGTCAGCCGTGCCCGGCAGGCTCAGCCGGCGTGGCAGGTCCTACCGGTAAAGGATCGCGTGGCTGTACTGAAGCGCTTCCAGCGCAAGTTAAACGAACGGCGGGTCCAGGTTGCAGAGCTCATCTCGCGCGAGGCCGGCAAGCCTACGGTGGAAGCCCTGAATACCGAAATTCTCGTCGTGCTCGATGCGGCAGGTTTCTGCATTAGCACGGCCCACAGCTTTCTGCGAGACGAACCAGTCCCCCACGGCAATCTGGCCATGAAAACAAAACGCGGTCGGCTAGTCCGCGAGCCGTATGGTGTGATCGGAATCATTGCGCCGTGGAACTATCCGTTCTCGACTCCGGCGATTGAAACGCTGGGCGCATTGGTACTAGGAAACGCGGTGGTGTTGAAACCGTCGGAGTTCACCCCGTTTGTTGCCCTAGAATTCCAGAAGCTGCTCTCTTCGGCAGGACTCAACCCTGACTTGCTGCAAGTGCTCATCGGCGCTGGCCCGGTGGGCGCGGCGCTGCTCGAGGCCGACATCGATAAGGTGATCTTTACGGGAAGCGTGACCACCGGTAAGCGCATTGCCGAAGCCGCGGCCAAACGGTTGCTGCCCGTCGTACTGGAACTGGGCAGCAAAGACCCCATGATTGTGCTGGAGGACGCCGACCTGGAAGTCGCATCCAGCGGCGCGGTTTGGGGCGCCATGATGAACTGCGGACAGACGTGCCTCTCCATCGAACGCTGCTACGTCCAGCGCAGCGTGTATGAGAAGTTCGTGGAGTTGTGCCGCGCGAAGATCGAGAAGCTACGCGTGGGAGAGGGGCTGGACTCCGAGGTCGAAATGGGGCCGCTCATCCACGAGCGGCAGCTGCGAACCGTAGAAGATCACGTGAGCGACGCGGTGGCTCGCGGAGCGAGATTGCTGACCGGCGGACGGAGGCTCACTGAACTGGGGCCGAACTTTTATGCGCCCACTCTCCTGGCGGATGTAACGCAAGACATGCGCATCATGCAGGAGGAGACCTTCGGACCCGCGTTACCCGTTTCCCCATTCGACACCGACGACGATGCGGTTCAACTGGCCAACGATAGCGAATTCGGACTGGCAGCTAGCGTCTGGACGACCAACCGGAAGCGTGGTGAAGCCATCGCGGCGCGCATCAAGGCAGGTACGGTTATGGTCAACGATGCCATCACGGGATTCGGCATCTCCGAGGCGCCGCACGGCGGATTCAAGCAGAGCGGCATCGGCCGCACCCATGGCAAGCTTGGCCTGGCGGAGATGGTTCAGGTCAAATACGTGGATGTTGACTTGCTGCCGCGCATGCCCAAGGTGTGGTGGTACGGCTACAGCAAGTCGTTTCAGCAGCAGATGTCGGGCTTTCTCGACATGCTGTTCGGCAGCAGTATCGGTGCGCGCATCAAAGGCTCGCTGAGGTCCCTCGGAGCGTTAACCCGCAAGAATCGGATGTGAACTAAGGTAAAATGTGCGGTTACCGATACCGCGCGAGCAGCAGGTTGTTCGTTATTTGCGAAACCAGGAAACTCGCGCTGAAGGACCCGCAATCATCATGCCCGAAGCCACCGAACCCGCACAGTTGCCGAAACACAAAGTCAAGTACAAGAAACCTCTCCAACGTGCCTGCAACGAGAACAATGAAAAGGGCAAGCTCTGCGGGGGCCATCTGAAACGCTGGTTCTACACGGCAGACGTGGTGGAGCAGGGTTGCGGAGACGTACGGCGGGCATTTGGTGATAATGGCGAGGTCTACCGGTGCGAACACTGCAAAACGCTTTACTTGCCCAGCGAAGAAGAACCGCGCGGCAAGAACGTGGCAGGCGTAGGCAAGCTTTCGATTTTCGGTGTAACGGTAGTGCCGAAGGCCGCAGCCGCCACCGAAGCTAAAGAGTAGAGCCTGTTCGTCAGCGATGAGCGAGGCCTGTGGTGCCGTGGGGGCACCGAATCCGTCGCTGTAATTCAAGTTCGATAACGGAAGGAGACCGTGTCGACAGAAGTCTCCCATCTCATTTACGACTGGAACGAATCTCACTTGGCTTCCGCGAAACCCGCGGGCCCCGTGCTGCTGAACGATGAGTCCCTGCGCGACGGTCTGCAGTCTCCGTCGGTTACCGATCCTTTTATCGAAGACAAGATCGAAATCCTCCACCTCATGGAGGCGCTGGGCATCAACATGCTCGATCTGGGCCTTCCCGGCGCTGGACCGCGTGCCGTGGCGCATTGCGAGGCCCTGGCGCAAGAGATTGGCCGCGCCAAGCTGAAGATCAAGCCCAACTGCGCCGCCCGGACACACGAGAACGACATTCGACCGGTTGCTGAAATCGTGCAGCGCACCGGCGTGGCGATTGAAGCGGCCACCTTCATCGGCTCAAGTCCTATCCGTCGTTACACCGAAGACTGGACCGACGACTTCCTGCTTCGCACGACCGAGCACGCGGTGAAATTCGCTGTGTCGCTGGGCCTCGAGGTGATGTACGTCACCGAAGACACCACGCGTTGCGATCCGGAGACGATCAAGCGGCTGTACACCGTCGCCATCGAATGCGGCGCCCACGCGATTGTCATTTGCGACACCGCAGGTCACGCCACACCCATGGGTACGGTGGCGTTGATGCACTTCGTCATGAACGAAGTCGTGAAGCCCTCGGGCCGCGACATTCGCGTTGAGTGGCACGGCCATTGCGATCGGGGCCTAGCCGTTGCCAATTCCATCGCAGCGTTGGTGGCCGGGGCACACGTTGTCCACGGAACCGCATGCGGCATCGGCGAGCGCGTCGGCAATACCCAAATGGACCAGATGCTGGTCAATCTGAAACTCATGGGCGTGGAGCCGTGGGGAAACCAAGACCTCAGTCAGCTCAAGGACTATTGCGTTGCCGTCTCGCGCGCCACCGGGGTGCCAATCCCGCACAACTATCCAGTCGTCGGGGAAGACGCATTCAAAACCGCGACGGGCGTTCACGCGGCAGCGGTCATCAAGGCTTACAAGAAGAACGACGAAGTGCTGGCGAACACGATCTATTCCGGCGTCCCGTCGCACTTCTTTGGCCTGAAGCAAATCATCGAGATTGGCCCCATGAGCGGCAAGTCGAACGTGCATTTCTGGCTGCAGCAACGTGGCATCTCCGATGGGGAGGAAGTGGTGGACAGGATCTTCGAGCGTGCGAAACGCTCCCCCCGGAACTTGACCGAAGCGGAGATTCTGGAATGCTGCCGCGCGTCAGGGGCGCTGGCGTCGTAACGTCCCAATCCCAGTTCCGATAGTTGCCGTCGATTCGACTTATCGTATTACCATCGAACATGGCCCTTGGTCCGCAACACCGGACTTCCTTCTCGCGAATGACATCTTCTGACAGCGGAGATTCGACGGTCCAACCATCGTCGCAGCAGGTGGTAGCACGACTGGCCGAGCTTCGGACCGTACACGAGGCGTTCGCCTGGTTTCGTGCCCATGGCCGCGAACTCGAAGACCTGCAACTCGAGGTCACGGCGATTCCTGCTCCACCCTGGGGCGAGGCAGCGCGAGCGGAGTGGCTGCGAGGAAAATTCGAAGCACTGGGCCTCGCCGATGCCCATCAAGATGAGCTATGCAACGTGTTCGGCGTATTGCCGGGGACTGACCCCGGCGCTCCTTTTATCGCGCTCACTGCGCATCTCGACACAGTTTTCCCCGAAGGAACCGCCGTCTCGGTGACGCGAGAGGCTGGAAAGCTCTACGGCCCTGGCATCTCGGATAATGGTTCGGGAATCACAGCCTTGCTCGCCATCGCGGGAGCGCTGCGCGAAAACGGCATGGAACACACCGCGCCGATCTTGTTGATCGGGAACGTCGGCGAAGAAGGTGAGGGCAACTTGCGCGGCATGCGGCACATCTTCGACCAGTCGCGATGGGCCGACGCAATAGGTACAACGATTGCGCTCGATGGTGCTGGAACCGACACCGTCATTACCGAGGGACTGGGTAGTCGGCGCTATGAAGTTACCGTGCGCGGTCCCGGTGGCCATTCGTGGAGTGATTTTGGGATCGCGAACCCGGTCGTAGCGATCGCCCGAATCATCAGCCGATTTAGCGCTACGTCAGTGCCATCGAACCCGAAAACCAGTTTCAACGTCGGAACCATAGAGGGCGGCACCTCGGTGAATTCGATCCCGCAGTCAGCCACCATGAGGGTAGATACCCGTTCTGCATCCGTGGAGCAACTCAATCGCCTGGAACGAGCCTTGCGCGACGCGGTCAAAGACGGCACTGCCGAAACGAATGGACGCAGAAAACAAGAAGCGCTGACCGCCGAGATTCAAATCATCGGTGACCGGCCGGCCGCTGACCTGCCGTCTGATTCGCCCCTGCTCAAAATGATCCGTGCCGTGGATGCCCATCTCAATAACAGCGCTCGCGTACAGCGCGCTTCGACTGACGCCAACATTCCCTTATCCCTGGGACGTCCCGCCATCGCCATCGGAGCCGGCGGCAGCGGAGGCGGAGCCCACACCTTAAACGAATGGTACGACCCTGCGGGCCGCGATCTGGGCCTGAAACGAATCCTCCTGCTGACCCTGGCACTGTCCGGAGTTCCCCAACAATGAAATTGCTCGCCTGCACTTCCCTTTTGGTTGCAACATTCATGATTACCACTCTGGCGATGTCAGAAGACGCCAAAGCTCCTGACGCAGTTTTTGTCCACGGAGACATCTACACGCAAGCTACGCCGGCGCGGGCACAGGCGATCGCGGTGCGAGACGGACGCATCGTGGCTGTCGGAAGCGACGCCGAGATCCTCAAGCTGAAAGGGAGCCAGACGAAAGTCGTTGACCTCGGCGGACACTTCGTCATGCCGGGATTCAACGATGCCCACGTACACCTCGCGTCCGGCGGCTTCGAGAAGATGAACGCGAACCTCACCGGCACGAAGTCACTGCAGGAAATGCAGCACCGAATCGGATTGAAGGTGAATAGCGCTGAGCCTGGAGTGTGGATCATCGGCCGCGGTTGGGACCACACGATGTGGCTGGGCCAGACGCTGCCCACCCGGCAAGACCTCGACCTGATCACAAACGGCCACCCTGCGATCTTCGTGCGTGTTGATGGCCACATCGCCATCGCCAACACCGCCGCGCTCCAGGCCGCCGGCGTTTCCGGCAAGACGCAGGCGCCGCAGGGCGGCAAAATCGATCTCGACGCCAAGGGCGAGCCCACAGGAATCCTCCGGGAAGGCGCCCAGGAACTTGTGTTCACCAAGGTTCCGTCGCCGACGCAGGCGCAGCACCGCGAGGCCGCGGAGTTAGCCCTTGCCAACGCCAGCCGCTGGGGCGTCACCTCGGCACAGGACAACTCTTCCTGGAACGACTTCCTGGTTTACGAAGACCTGGAGCGTGACGGCAAACTCACCGTGCGCATCAGCGAATGGCTGACTTTCGGCGATCCCGTCAGCGAACTCATCGAGCATCGCGCGCATCACCCGGCCAGCGACCCCATGCTGCATACCACCATGCTGAAGGGATATATGGATGGCTCCCTCGGTTCGGGCACGGCCGCGTTGCTGGCTCCTTATGCCCACGACCCCAAGAACTCGGGACTGCCTCAGTACCAACAGGAAGCGCTGAACAAAATGGCTGTCGAGCGCGTGGATGCCGGCTTTCAGCTAGGCTTTCACGCCATCGGCGATCGCGCCGCTCAAATGGCGCTGGACGCATTCGCCGTCGCCGAAGCCAGCCCCAAAGCCCACGCCGCCGCCGGAGCGACCTCGCCCCGCGACTTCCGTTTCCGCATCGAACACGATCAGGTCATCGCACCCAGCCAGTTCGTGCAGTACAAAAAGCTCGGCGTCATCGCCTCGGTGCAGCCATCTCACCTGCTGACCGATATGAATTGGGCCGAAGATCGCATCGGGCCCGAGCGCGCCAAGACGTCCTATCCCTGGAAGCAGTTCCTCGACGCCGGCGTGCCCCTGGCATTCGGCACCGACTACCCCGTTGAACCCATCACGCCATTTCGCGGAATTTACGCCGCCGTGACCCGCCAGAACGAGGCCGGTACTAAGCAGTATTATCCCGAGCAAAAGCTCACGATCGAGCAGGCCCTGGCCTCCTACACCACCGGCTCTGCCTATGCCGAATTCGCTGAGAAAGAGAAAGGCACCCTCGCTCCCGGAATGTTGGCGGACTTCGTCGTGCTCGATCGCGACCTGACCAAAGTTAGTCCGCCACAGATTCTAAAGACTGAGGTCCTCCGCACCGTGGTAGGAGGAAAGACGGTGTTTGAAGTACCAAATTAAGCAGGACTTACCCCGATCTGCCTCATCTGGTGACAAATCTTGCCCTTGGGCCGTCTATAACTCCATCAAACACTCACCGCGCTAGTTCCCCTGACAATCGGCGGTTCCTAATAGCAACGTATAATTTAAGTTTGGGTTTCATGGTGGAGGAGATGCAATGGATCGTCAATCAGTGAGTTTCAGGGAGAGGCTCAAGTCAAACCGTTTCGCCTCAACCCTGGTAGTCCTGGCGACCCTGTCGCTGGGGATCCTGATAGGCACGGTAGTGTCGTCGGGAGTCAAGGGCAAGGAGAAGGCGGCTTCGTCGTCTGATGCGACTCCGCTTCAGGTGCCATCGCCACAGCAGTTATCAAACCAGTTTGCTCAAATCGCCCGCCAGCTGGAGCCTGCGGTAGTGAACATCAGCAGCGAAATCACCGTCAAGAACCCGCATGGGCGCGGTGGCAAGCAAACTCCGGGTGACGACGGCAGCGACGACAACTCCATGCAGGACTTCTTCAACCGCTTCTTCGGAGGTCAGGGTGGCCAGGGTGGTCAAGGCGGAGGCCAAATGCCGGGGGGACCGGGCGGCGAAGACATGCGGGAACGCGCCACTGGTTCCGGCATAATTGTCGATCCCAAGGGCTACATCGTCACCAATGCGCACGTCGTCGACAAGGCCGAGCGCATCAAGGTGAAGCTGATGTCTGACCCTGCCACAGTGACCTACGATGCCACGGTGATCGGAACCGACAAGGAAACCGACCTCGCAGTGATCAAGATTGACGCCAAGAACCCATTACCCGCCGCTAAGATGGGCAACTCTGACAGCATGCAGGTCGGTGACTGGGTTCTGGCCATCGGCAGCCCGTTTGGGTTGGAAGAAACCGTAACTGCCGGAATCGTATCGGCACGCGGCCGCAATATCGTTCCCCAGCGTCAGTTCCAGTCGTTTATCCAGACCGACGCCGCCATCAATCCCGGCAATTCCGGTGGCCCGCTCGTCAACATGAACGGCGAAGTCATCGGCATTAATACCGCCATCTTCACGAGCGGCGGAGGCTACCAGGGCGTAGGCTTTGCAATGCCGTCGAACACCGTGGTTTCGGTTTACAACCAGTTAATCGGCCCCAACCACAAGGTTTCGCGCGGCTCCATCGGCGTGGAATTCAATGCCGTCCCCAATCCGGCAGTGCAGCGTGTCTACGGTGTGTCCAGCGGAGTGACCGTCGCCAATGTCACGCCTAACGGCCCCGCAGCGAAAGCTGGACTCCTCACCGGTGACACCATCGTTTCTGTCAACGGCAAGACCGTTGCTTCCGGCGATGAACTGGTGTCTGAGATTTCGGCCATCAAGCCCGGCACCACCGCCAAAATCGGCTACGTTCGCAATGGCAAGCCCAGCACCGCCGACGTCACCATCGCCGACCGTCAAAAACTCTTTGCCACGCGACTCGGTGGCGACGACGAAGGCGGCGAGGAAGCGCAGCCCCAGGAGAGCAAACTTGGCGTGAACGTCCACGACCTCACACCAGATATTGCCGAACGCATGAAGTTACCTAACTCCAAGGGCGTCCTGGTACAGGACGTGAAGCCCGGCGGCTTTGGCGACAATGTCGGTCTAAGCCGGGGCGACGTGGTCCTGGAGATCAACAAGCAACCGGTGAACAGTGAGGCTGACTTCCGCAAGGTGGAGTCGAGCCTGAAGGGTGGGCAAGACGTCGTCTTCCTGGTCAGGCCGCGCGGACTCGGTCCCAACGCAGGCACCATCTTCATGGGTGGGACTCTGCCATAAACTGACCTGGCGATTCGTTCGAGACAGGAAAGGGCTCCCGTGACTCCCACGGGCGCCCTTCCCGTTTTGGAACTCTCCCCTCGAATTGTGGGTAACACCCTGTTCATTTTCCTGTTCTTTTTTCATGAATACTTGTTTACAATCGAACCGTTCTATAGGAATTCATAGATTCCCCCAGAGGTGCCGATTTTGCGCTTTAATCTACGAATTCTCCGGCCGCTGTTAGTTGCTGCGGTCTCGCTGCTAATTTCGGGCGTGGCAAACGCAACGACAACGTCTCACTCCACCAAGTCTTCTTCCAATTCCCATAAGTCCTCAAAATCATCAAAATCTTCGAAATCTGGGAAGACAACAAGCAGCAAGTCCGCGAAGAAGAAGTCTGGGAAATCCACGGCTCACGGACAGCGCGGCATCGACCAGTCGCGAACCACGCAAATTCAGGAAGCCCTGATTCGCGAGCACTATCTCACGGGAGAGCCGACGGGTAACTGGGACCAGTCCACGAAAGATGCCTTGGCCCGGTTCCAGGGAACCAACGGCTGGCAGACCAAGTCCGTTCCCGACTCTCGCGCGCTGATCAAATTGGGTCTGGGCCCCGACAAGTCAGCTTTGCTGAATCCCGACACGGCCGTAATGATGTCCCCGCACGAATTGGGTACGCCCCACGATGTACAGCCAGGCGGCGCGTCTCAGCAATAGGAACACGTCATCCCTCGCCGAAAATTGCGGAACTGGCTATTGTGGAGTTGCCGCAGAACCTCGCGAAACCGCCCGTCCCGGCCGGGACACAATATCTAAGCCCAGTGCTTCAGCACTGGGAAGGCTTCATCACAATCAGCGAGCCCGGGAGGGCGGTGTATCCAAGCGCGGGTCCCGGTCCAACCCGGTTTGGTTGGGCGGGCTTTTCGCGGTTATGGGATGGCCACGCTTCAGCGCCGCGCCCCGCTTGCCTCCCGATCTGTTATCCCGTGCAGCATCCAGGCCGCGGGGAATCTATTTTCGTATCGACCGGCGCTGAAACGTGCCGTCCAAAATACGACTAGCTAGTGTTCGTATATGTCGTAATGGCCGAGCGTTTAACTCCAGGTGAGCGAAACCACTCTCGCGGACTGTGATCAAGAGCTGGTCCGCTGCGGCGGACTGCCGAAGGATTTCTAGATTGCTCACGCCAGCCTCGCGGACTAAAGTTCGCTCGGCGGGTGGAAAATTAACGGCTTAGACGCTGGCCTGAAGGCCGCGCTATCCAAAATGGACAGATGACGGAACTTTCTACCCAGCGGGAGTGAAATACTAGTGGAATCGACAGCAGATTTACCGCCGAGGTGGCGTTGCTAGCCGAGCATACCGACGAACAGCTCCTGCAAATGGCGCTGGACAAGAACGAAGACGCCTTTACCGCCCTCTACCGGCGGAGGCAGGGGCCTGTCTATCGGTTTGCTTTGCACATGAGCGGTTCTCCGCAGGTGGCGGAGGAAGTGGTGCAGGAGGTGTTCATCTTCCTGCTGCAACGCGGGCGCAGCTTCGATCCGGAGCGCGCGGCGTTGGGAGCTTACCTGTTTGGCGTGGCACGGAACTATGTGAGGCGCGCGATGGAGAAGAGCTACTCGGAGGCGATGAACACCGTTCCGGCGGAGGACGATGATCCGGCGCTGGTGACGGACTTCGATCCTGTGCGGGACATTGCGCGAGTGCAGACGACCCAAGCGGTGTGGAAGGCGGTGCTGTCGCTGCCGGAACATTATCGGGAAGTTGTGGTGTTGTGCGATTTGCAAGACCAGTCATACGCCGATGCGGCGGTCGCGCTGGGATGCGCGCTGGGAACGGTGCGATCACGTCTGCATCGCGCGCACGACATGCTGCAAAAGAAACTGAAGAACACTGCCCCGACACTGACGGGGTTGTCGAGTAATGCCGCGAGGTGCCTGTCATGACCTGTCGAGAATTTATGGATGCCGCTGAATTGCTGACGCCGTCGCAGTTGTTGCGTTTGCCGGCGGAAGAACAGCTGCTCTCCGCACATGCGAGCGAGTGTGGCTCGTGCCGCGAGTGGCTGGAATCGCATCGCGCGCTGGGCAATGCGTTTCACGCGTTGAGTTCTGAAACGGCGGAGCAGCAAGCCGGTCCGCAGGTGGAACAGGTTGTGTTGCAGGCGTTCCGAAATCACGACTTCGCGCAGCCAATGGCGGTTATGCCGCAACGGGCGACCTCTCCGCTCTGGACGCTGAGCCGGGTGTTTGAGTACGGCGCATATGCCGCGGTGGCGGCGGCGCTCATCGTGGGCGTGTTCCTGGGCGTGCGGGTTCTGCGGGACACACAGAGCAAGGTGACTGCGACGCAGGCCACCGTCACCGCGCCGCAAAGCGGAGGATCGACGACTTCTTCGACGGAGAGCAAGAGCGGAGCGACGGCACAGGCGACGGCTGATGTGGCTGAGAAGGTTGCAGGAGACGCTAGTGGTGAGACTGCGGTGGTTGCGGTGAAGCGTTCGGTCCCGGTGGAAGCCAAAACAGCGGCGCGGACCAGCGAGAGTGCTGAGTATGTACCGCTGATGTTGTGCGACCCGCTGATCTGCTCGGGTGACGAA
>Ga0302286_10001871_pt1 | contig 15043 bp, 11 predicted proteins | sample III_Fen_E2_3_FD_198765 | JGI IMG/M metagenome (GOLD analysis project Ga0302286, IMG submission 198765) | Peat permafrost microbial communities from Stordalen Mire near Abisko, Sweden - III_Fen_E2_3 | ecosystem: Environmental > Terrestrial > Soil > Wetlands > Permafrost | place: Sweden: Abisko...
CTCTTCGTTGTAAAAGTTTTTAAATAATCTCTGACCTTCGGACAATATCCTTCAAATTAAATAAATCTAATTGACGGTTTGATTCTACCCTGTAAAATCTTGTTTCTTGTACTACTATTCAATATCTTCAAAGAACGCTTCTGTTCGCTTATTAAAGCTCCTTTTGCGAAAAAATAACCGAGTACTTCTCAGGCTCGGCTTTTTTAATTGCGAAAGGGTTACAAAGATACTGCTTATTATTGAACCTCCAAAAGATTAATCGATTTTTTTTCTCAAAAAATCAGGGGGAAATTCTTACAGTATTTGTGTTAGTGCTTCTCTCTTAAAGCGGGTGCAAAAGTAGGAGGATTTCTGTTACAAACCAAATAAAATAAGCACAAAAACATGCTAAAAAACATATTTTTTCTCAAATAGCTATAAATCAGGGCGAATTTATACAATAATAAATCATTAAGTAGGGTAGAAACATGCAGAAAAAGGCCTTTGAGGTTGACATTTGTCAAAAGACATTGGGAAAATAAAAAGCACGCAGGATACTATTCAAAGTCGGAATGCGTTAAATATTACCTATAAATAGTAACGAAAAGCGGAACATTACATCTACAAAATTAGTACTAACACAAAAATCCATACAAATGAAGAAGATCATGCTCGCAGGATTGATCCTGTTTACGATCCTAATGGCAGCAAATGCACAAAACGGAGAAAAGAATTTCATCGACAAACCCTATATAGAAGTGACCGGAAAGGCTGAAATGGAGGTGACACCTGATCGGATTTATATGAGCATCACCATCAACGAAAAGGATAGCAAAGGAAAAATCGTGCTGGCACAGTCGGAAAAAGACATGATTGCCAAACTGAAAGCGCTGGGCATCGACACAAAAAAGGACCTTTCGGTCAAGGACATGTCAAGCAATTTCAAGAAGTATTGGGTGAAGAGTTCGGAAATCATGACAAGCAAGGAGTATCAGTTGCTGGTGACAACTGCGCAGACAGCAGGAACTGTAATGCAGGAGTTGGAAAAAATCGGTATCTCAAATGTTTCGATTGAACGGGTGGACCATTCTCAAATGGAGGAATTCCGAAGAGAAGTCAAAATAAATGCCGTTAAAATTGCCAAGGAAAAAGCAACCGCCATGGCTTCAGCCATTGGACAGACTGCGGGGAAAGCCATTTATATTCAGGAAATAGATTACGGAAACAACATGATGATGGGCAGAATGGCAGGTATGGCCAGCAATGTTAGCATGAAAGTGAGCAGTGCGGATATCGCAGTGCCTGACATCGAATTCGAAAAAATCAAGTTGGAATACCAAGTCAACGCCAAATTCGAACTGAATTAGAGCAAGGATTTCAGCCCCGTAAAATAGTCGGTAATTCAAATAAGCTGGTCGCTTCTATATAAGGTGTGACCGGCTTTTTTGTTTTTTCAAATTGCCATTCCATGTGAAAGGGTACGTGGACGGCTTTGCCACCGATATTAAGTACGGGCAGGATGTCGGATTTGAGGGAGTTTCCGACCATTAGGAATTCGTGCGGCAGGATGTTCATGAATTCGATGAGTTGGCGGTAATTGGCTTCGTGTTTTTCGGTGACCACTTCCACGTGCTGAAAGTAGGGCAGCAGACCGGATTTTGCCAGTTTGCGTTCCTGATCGAGCAGGTCGCCTTTGGTCACGATAACCAAGCGGTACTTTTGGGAGAGTTCAGGCAAAATGTCTGGAATACCTGGAAACAATTCGATGGGTTTGTCAAGAATCGCTTTGCCAGCTTCGAGGAGTTCAGCCAAGATAGTGGCTGAAACCTGCCCCAGACTTACGCGGATGGCTGTTTCGATAAGGGAAAGCGTGAAGGCCATGGCGCCGTATCCGTACCATTCCATGTTGCTCATTTCGGTCTGATAGAGTTCGCGGGCCAGTTCTTCTCTGGGCTTAAATCGACCAAGCAGATCACAGAATTTCCCCTCCACTTCCTGAAAAAAACAGGCGTTGGACCAGAGCGTGTCGTCTGCGTCGAAACCAATGACTTTGATGGCTTTCATGAATGGTTTGAATTGATGCTTTCAAAGATAGGGATTTTGGCAGGTTTGAGTGCGTCGGGTGTTTCTTTTTAGGTCAGAAAAAAGTATATTTGCTCTGCTATTGATTGGCCTCGATTAAACCATGGAATAACTATGAACTTACTTGAAATGACTAGAAAAAAAGAGCGAAACAAAATACAAGTCGTATATGCCGGTAAACCTCTGGAACTCACTAAAGAAGAGCTGACAGCTTTACCCTATGTACCGATTGGCGGTTTGAATCTGTATTCGACCAAAGATTTGAAAAAGGTGTTGTCTGCTATCAAAGAAGACTTTTTTGTAATTTTCACCAAACCTGAAGTGCCTGTTTTGGGAGAATATGCCCTGGAGCGACTCATTCAAGTTGCCGAGGATTCAGCTGCAGGAATGGTGTATTCGAATTATCAGGAAATCGTGGGTGGCGTAAGGAAAAATCATCCGGTGAACGATTATCAGGTTGGAAGCATTCGGGACGACTTCGATTTCGGGCCTCTGCTTTTGATACGGACTGCGGCAGCCAAAGAGGCTTTGGGCATTAAGGATCAGGCGTATGACTATGCAGGATTGTATGATCTCCGGCTAAAGATTTCCTCCAACTATCCGATGGTGCATTTGGAAGAAAATTTATATACGATTCAGGAAACGGATCTGAGGGATTCAGATGAAAAGATGTTCGCCTACGTGGACCCCAAAAACAGGGCGGTTCAGGTTGAAATGGAACAGGCTTGTACGGCGCATTTGAAAAAGATTGCCGCTTGGCTGCCGCCTATTTTTGAAACCGTGGACTTAAGCAAGGGCACTTTTCCGGTGGAGGCGTCGGTTATTATTCCAGTCAGGAACCGTATCAAAACCATTTCGGATGCCATTCGGTCGGTATTGGAACAGGTGGCTGAATTCAAGTTCAACCTGATCATTGTGGACAACCATTCCACGGATGGAACGACGGAAGCAATTGCCAAATTTGCCGCCAAAGACAAGAGAATCATTCTGGTTAAGCCTGAACGTCAGGACCTTGGAATCGGTGGTTGTTGGAATGTGGGGGTACAACATCCGCAGTGCGGAAGGTTTGCCATTCAACTGGACAGCGACGATGTGTACAGCGGTCCGGATACGATCAGCAAAATTGTGGCTGCTTTTTACGAACAGAACTGTGCCATGCTGGTTGGAACGTATCGGATGTGCAATGTGAAACTGGAAACGATTCCGCCCGGCGTCATCGACCATCGCGAATGGACGGATGAAAACGGTAGGAACAATGCATTGCGAATCAACGGCTTGGGTGCTCCGCGGGCGTTTTTCACTCCTGCCTTGCGCATCATCAAGGTGCCGAATACCAGTTATGGAGAGGATTATGCATTGGGGCTGCAATTTTCCAGAAGGTGGAGAATCGGTCGGATTTACGATGTGCTGTATCTATGCCGCCGTTGGGAGGACAATTCGGATGCGGCCATCGATATCGTTCGATTGAATGCGAACAATGCCTACAAGGATAAATTGAGAAGCATCGAAATAAAAGTCCGACAGAGACAAAATAATTAGCTATGAGAAATTTCAGTTACGCCAATCCGGTCAAAATAATTTTCGGGAAAAACACCATTTCGCAGATTGCGGCGGAAATTCCTGCCGAAAAGAGGATTCTGCTTGTGTACGGTGGTGGAAGTATCCGTACGAACGGAGTTTATGAACAGGTAATGTCGGCTTTGAAGGACAGGGTCGTTTTTGAATTCTCCGGAATCGGGGCAAATCCTGAATTTGAGACGTGCGTCAAAGCTATTGACTTGGTTCATAAGGAAAAAATCGGTTTTATTTTGGCGGTTGGCGGCGGTTCTGTCATTGATGCTGCCAAATTCATTGCTTTGGGAAGTGAAGCCGAGGGTGACCTCTGGGATATTTTTGCCAAGGCGAAACACCCTTTGACAGCTTTGCCTCTGGGAACTATTCTGACCTTGCCGGCCACTGGGACGGAGATGAACGACCGTTCGGTTCTGACACGAGTGGAAACACAGGACAAACGTTCGTTCCGGACGCCCTTGGTGTATCCCAAGTTTTCTGTGTTGGACCCTGAAGTGACGTTCAACCTACCATTGAGGCAAATCGGGAACGGGGTGGTCGATACGTTTGTGCATACGACGGAGCAATACCTCACCTACCCTGCCGGCGGTGCGCTGCAGGACCTTTTTGCGGAAAGCATTCTTAAAGTGCTGGTCCACAATGGCGAACAAGCCCTGAAATCGCCTGAAAATTATGAAGTCCGTGCCAATCTGATGTGGGCTTCTTCCTGGGGTCTGAACGGTTGGATTGCGCAGGGCGTACCCGAAGACTGGGCGACCCATATGATTGGCCATGAATTGACGGCCTTTTTTGGTCTGGATCACGCACAAACCCTAGCGATCATCTTGCCTGGATTGTTGGATGTATTGCGGCAGGACAAAGCGGAAAAGCTCCTACAGATGGGTGAACGGGTGTTCGAGATTTCGAGCGGAAGTCGTGAAGACCGCATTCAGGCATGCATTGACGCCATCGATGAATTCTTTAGAAGCATGGGAGTGGGTACGCATTTCAGTGATTATGGATTGGGCGTGGATGCCGTTAAAAAGGTTGTTGAGCGGTATCGTGAACGGGGTTGGATTTTGGGAGAACGCCAAAACATCACGGCTGAAGTGGTGGAACGAATTCTGATGAAAAGACTGTGAGCACGCACCAACAATTATTTGACGAACAGATAAGGGACTGGGCGATGGCGGCTGAAAACTACCGAGCCCTGGATCAAGTACTTACTAAAGATTTTAGACTGGATGGGCAACTGATTCGGTTGCAATGCAATCCGAAAAGATTGGTATCCTCTGCAGCCAATACTTCGGCGGCAGCGATTCAAGAGCGGCCTTGCTTCTTGTGCCAGAAGAATAGACCTTTAGAACAAAAGGGAGTGGCATTCGAGGATTTAACCATTCTGGTCAATCCGTTTCCGGTTTTTCCGAGGCATTTTACGATCGTTGGCGGGCATGTGCCTCAGAGCATTGGTGGGCATTTCGGGGCTTTTTTGAGGCTTGCGCGTGAAATGAACGATTGTGTGGTATTTTACAACGGGCCTAAATGCGGGGCTTCGGCACCGGATCATTTGCATTTTCAGGCGGGGAACAAGGGATCGATGCCTTTGGAAATGGAGTTTGCGAGCTATCGGGAATCTTCCAAATTCATTTTCTCGAAGGAAGGCGTGGAATTATTGGAACTGCGGGGATTATTGCGTGGCGGCTGGTTGCTGGAAGGCAATGATGAAGCCACTTTAACGGTGGTTTTTAACAGGCTGGTTGAGGTATTGACAACGGGAATGGACGAACCCCTGCTGAATGTGTTGGGTTGGTATGCCGAAGGTGTTTGGTTTTGCCTCGTTTTTCCTCGTAAAGCGCATCGACCATCTTGCTATTTCAGGGAAGATGCGGGCAAGATGCTGATCAGCCCTGCTTCCGTGGAAATGGGCGGGCTTGTCGTCGCGGCTCGTCTGGAAGATTTTGAACGGATGACGGAAACGGATTTAAAAACGATATTTTCGGAGGTTTCATTTTCAGAAGCCGAGGTTTCGGCGTTTTCAGAGCGTTTTTTGGAAAACTGGAGCGAACCGATGCTGGAAGTGGGCATCGTTTCTGCCATAGAGATACCGTTTACGTTTACGGAACCGTTTCGGATGGTGCAAACTGAGGATATTTTTCAAGGTACTTATAAGGCACTTTATAAAAATGGCGCCCTATACTTTGAAAGCAAGAAATACGACAGTGTTGAATTCGAGCCCGTAAAACCAGCGGGCGCGTTCTTTGAATTGCCCGAAGTGAAAATTGGCATCGGCTTCCATTGGGAACGTATTGATAAACAAGCTTTTGAAGGGCATTTAAAATTCCTTGTAGAAGGCGAAAGACTGACGGCAGTGAACCGCGTTCCGCTGGAATCGTATCTGACCAGCGTTATTTCTTCGGAAATGAGTGCCAAGGCCTCGAGGGAACTTTTAAAGGCGCATGCCGTGATTTCCCGGAGTTGGCTGATGTCGCAGATTCGTCAGAAAGGGAAAAATATGGGGAAGATTTCAGAAATGGTCGAAACCGAAACGGAACGCATCAAGTGGTACGATCGGGAGGATCATACTTTGTACGATGTTTGTGCAGATGACCATTGCCAACGATATCAGGGCATTACCAAAGCCAGTACGGAACAGGTTCGGGATGCTATTCGAGCCACACGGGGCCAAACATTGGTTTCGGATGGGGAGATTTGCGACGCTCGCTTTTCAAAATGTTGCGGCGGCATGATGGAGACTTTTGAGAACTGCTGGGAGAATGAGCCGAAAACGTATTTGCAGGGGTTGGCGGACGCAAGTTTGTTTGATGTGCATTCTGCAAAGACTGCCGGTGGAAACCAAGCTATTTCCATACCCGACCTGACCATTGAAGAAAATGCCAGAGCGTGGATTCTGGGTACTCCGCCGGCTTTTTGCAATACTACTGACAAACGGATTCTGGAGCAAGTGCTCAATAATTACGATCAGGAAACCACCGATTTCTACCGTTGGAAGGTTCGATACACAAGGTCTGAAATCAGTCAGTTGGCGCATGAACGATCAGGCATTGACTTCGGAGAAATCTTGGATCTAGTTCCTGTAGAGCGCGGTGTATCGGGTCGGTTGATCAAACTTCGCGTCGTCGGAAGTAAGCGGACAATGCTGCTGGGTAAGGAACTGGAAATCCGTCGGACGTTCTCGGCCTCTCATCTATACAGTTCAGCCTTTGTGATTGAAAAAACGGACGACGGCTTTGAGTTGATCGGTGCCGGATGGGGTCACGGGGTCGGTCTTTGTCAGATCGGTGCGGCCGTGATGGGCGAGCAAGGTTATGATTATCAAGATATTTTAAGTCACTATTATCCGAATACGGAGCTGATAAACCAGTATTTATGAAGACACGCTCGCCTTGGACTTGGGTTCCAACCCTGTATTTTGCTGAAGGTTTACCCTATGTTTCGGTGATGACCATAGCTGTGATCATGTTCAAACGGTTTGGCATGTCGAACGGAGATATTGCACTGTATAGCAGTTGGTTGTATCTGCCGTGGACGGTCAAGTTTCTGTGGAGTCCGTTCGTGGATTTGTTCAAGTCGAAACGTTGGTGGATTGTAACGATGCAGCTCATCATTGGTGCTTGCATGGCCGGCATTGCATTGTCGCTGCCAGGACCACATTGGTTTCAGTACTCGATGGGCTTTTTCTGGTTGCTGGCTTTCAGTTCGGCAACGCACGACATTGCGGCGGACGGGTTCTACATGTTTGGCTTGAATGACAAGGATCAGGCTTTTTTTGTGGGCATCCGCAATACCTTTTACCGAATCGCGATGATTAGCGGACAGGGTTTGCTGGTAGTGTTGGCGGGAGAACTGGAGGAATCGGTTCTGCCATCCTGGGCTCACGACATTGGTAACATTCCGTTTGCCTGGGCTGTGACCTTTGGATTGATGGCAGTCATGTTCATCGGTTTCGGCCTTTACCATCGGTTTCTATTGCCTAAACCGCAAAACGACAAGCTGTTGGCTCCAAGACAGCCAAAAGACATTCTCAGAGAATTCGGACGGACTTTTGCCAGTTTCTTTCAGAAGAAAAACAGCATGATAGCCGTCACATTCATGCTTTTTTACCGTTTTTCGGAGGCTCAATTGCTGAAATTGTCCTCCCCTTTTCTGTTGGACGGCCGCGAGGTCGGAGGCCTTGGTCTGAGCACGGTGGCTGTAGGCACCATTTATGGAATAGTCGGAGTGGTGGCACTGATTGCCGGTGGCATACTCGGAGGAATTGTCATTTCACAGGGAGGTCTGAAAAAATGGATTTGGCCGATGGTTTTGTGCCTGACCATGCCCAACCTGACGTCGATTTATTTCGCCTATGTTCAGCCCGAAAGCCTCTGGCTGATCAACGCAGGGATAGCCTTCGAACAGTTCGGCTATGGCTTCGGATTTACAGCGTATACCGTATTTATGTTGCAGTTTGCCAAAGGCTTGCATCAGACGGCCCATTATGCCATCTGTACTGGTTTCATGGCTTTGGGTATGATGTTGCCTGGCATGGTGGCCGGTAAAATTCAGGAAGCACTGGGATATCAGCACTTCTTCATTTATGTGATGCTTTGCGCGTTGGTTCCTATCCTGTTGGTCAAGCTCATCTATCCAAAACTGGAAGAAAAGCGCGACCCTGAAGGAGTTTAAGTTATCTTTGATGAATCGTTCCATCTAAATTTCTGAATCATGGCAGCTACGATCGATATGAAATCCATAACCGTGGATACCAAAATGGTGGATTTGCTTCGAAGCAACCTCAATCTGCTGTTCGTGCTGAACCAGTTTTCCATACCCCTTGGTTTCGGAGAAAAAACCATTCGGGAAGTTAGTATGAAACATCAGGTGGACAGTCAGAGTTTCCTCACGTTGTTGCAATTGCATGGGAATCCGGACAATCCGGATATGCAACGGCTCGGAAACCTGAAGCCGGAAATCATTCTGAATTATCTTCGCAAATCACACAACTATTTTGTAGGCTATCGGTTACCGGCCATTCGGGAACAATTCGCAGCAGCTTTACCAGAAGGTGGAACGCGTGAAACCATCCTATCCTATTTTGAGGAATATGAAAGCGAAGTCCGGGACCACATGGACTATGAAAACACGGTATTTTATCCGTACGTACAAAATCTGATCGACCATACGGATAAACAACCTTATTCCGTGAGAGAATACGAAGCGAGGCATAATAATATTGAGGAAAAGTTAGATGACCTTATCAACCTAATCATCAAATATTTACCTACTGATGGAAATGCCTTGATGTTGACCGATGTGCTGGAGGACTTGCGTCAATGCAACAGTGACCTCAATCTGCATACGTTTCTGGAAGATGAGATTCTGGTTCCCAAAATTCGAAAAATGGAGAAAAAACCGGATTCGGATCTAGTTAAGCCTTCCAAAGAGCATGAGGATTTGAGCGAACGGGAAAAGGATATCGTTCGAAGTGTAGCCAAAGGGCTCAGCAACAAGGAAATAGCTGATGAACATTTTATTTCCATACACACCGTCATCACCCATCGTCGCAACATCAGCCGTAAACTGGCGATACACAGTTCAGCAGGATTAACGGTTTATGCCATTCTGAACAAGTTGGTGGACATTGAGGAACTGAGAAGGTGATTGTAGCGATTCTGAATGAATCTTCATCTGAATAAAAAGACCTTTACCATGAAGAATCTGAGCATCTGCATCCTTTTCGTTTCTATTCTGATAAGCTGTGAAAGTCAGGTTTACGTCTGTCAGCCGGATCAAAAAGTCCTATTTCAATGCGAGCGGATAAATTATGCATGGGGTAATTTTCACAGTGGCTGGTTTCTTGATTCGGAGGGGTATGTAAGGGCTTATGAACAGCCTGAGCACTGGACTTTTCCAGATGCATCCGGAATTCTTCCCGACACGGCAATGCTTGCAAACCTAGTTCAAGCCGATTCCATTTGTCTGCAAATTGACGCGAAAGAACTTTCGGACAAGGTCCGTCTGATTGAGCGAGCCTCAAAGGGTGTACTTTCAAATCCAGTGAACGAAATGAACGATTTTGGATCTATCGTTTACAATTGTTATACCTACGATCCGAAAACAAAGTCTTACCACTGTTTTTTGTTGAATCAATACGGTGATTTCATGATCAGCAATAAATCCGCAGCTGCCAAGGAACTGTATCTTTGGTTGCAGGACCTCACGAATCAGGTTGCACCTTAACGTACGTCACTCTTGTGTAAAAACCAAAAAATGGTGATATTTGCTGCATGAAAAAGACAGCACTTATTTCTGCATTTATTCTTCTATTATTTAGTTTACACGCCCAAACTGGCAGGGAGTTACCATTTCAGAAATGGGCGTTGACGCCGCCTATGGGTTGGAATAGTTGGGATTGCTACGGACCTTCCGTTAAGGAGGCTGAAGTGAAAGCCAATGCCGACTACATGGCAACCAATCTGAAACAATACGGTTGGGAATACATTGTGGTGGACATCCGTTGGTATGTGGACAACCAGACGACGGGGACGTACAATTCGTACGCGACTTCCACATTCGTTTATGATTCGTACGGCCGGTATATGCCCTCTCCCACTCGGTTTCCGTCGGCTGCCAACGGTGCAGGCTTCAAGCCGCTGGCCGATTATGTGCATGCCAAGGGGTTGAAATTCGGCATCCACATTATGCGGGGCGTGCCCAAGGTTGCGGTGACGAACAGTTTGCCGATAAAGGGAACGGCCAAAACAGCTGCCAATATTTATACGACGGCCGACCAATGCACTTGGTTGCAAGATAATTACACCGTACTTGCCGCACAAGCTGGAGCTCAGGAATATTACAATTCCATTTTTGAACTTTATGCTTCGTGGGGTGTGGATTTTGTCAAGATCGACGATTTGTCCAGACCGTATCATCTGGATGAAATCAATTTGATCCGCAATGCGATTGATCGTTGTGGACGGCCCATCGTTTTGAGCATGTCACCCGGTGAAACCCCGGTCGAACAGTTCAGCCATGTTAAGACGCATGCCAACATGTGGCGGACGGTGGACGATTTTTGGGACAACTGGAGTCAGTTGAATTACCAGTTCAATGTGTGCAACAAGTGGGCGCCGTACATTGCGCCTGGCACTTGGCCGGATGCGGACATGTTGCCGCTAGGGCATTTAGCCATTCGGGGTGAGCGTGGCGTGGATAGGCAAAGTCTTTTCACGCAGGATGAGCAATATACGTTGATGACGTTGTGGAGCATCTTTAAATCGCCGTTGATGTTCGGGGGAAATTTGCCGGACAACTCAGCCTTTACCAAAGCGCTGATTACCAATGATGAAGTGTTGGATATGCATCATTATTCGGTGAACAACAGGCAGTTTTTCAATACCGACGACCAGATTGGATGGACGGCGGATGACCCCAAGACAGGCGACAAATATGTGGCGTTGTTCAACAATGGAGGCGACGGGTTCGTCAATACCAAGAATGTGCTGTATCGGAGCGGAACGGTTTCCAGATTGACAGACAATTACAGTGTCAACATCGATGTGGCGCTACCGGCTGGGAGCAATTCGTTGTATCTGGTGGTGAACGACGGGGGCGACGGGTACACCAACGACCATTCGGACTGGATCAATCCGGTGGTGTACAAGGCCAACGGGGATTCGTTGTTGCTCACTTCGCTGACTTGGGAACTGGCGACTTCAGGCTGGAGTTCAGTCGTTAAAAATAAGAGTGTGAGTGGCGGAACGCTGAACATCAAGGGTGTTACGTATGCTAACGGCATCGGTACGCATGCCAAATCGGTCATTCTGTTTGCGTTGCCCGATGGATACGTGCGATTCAAGGCGACGGCCGGTTTGGACATCGGTGGAACGAGCCAGGCAGGCGGTGCCACGGTGGAATTTTTGGTAGCTACCCAAGACCCGACCGTGAGGACGGTGGACGTGACCAAGGCGATTGCCAACACGGGGCGCATCAGTAGGACGTTTCAGCGGGCTGGCAAAAAAATTTCAGCCGATATTACTGGGGCGACCAAGCTTTATTTGGTGGTGACGGATGCAGGGGATAATTTCAATTACGACCATGCGGACTGGATTTCGCCGGCCATTTATAAGCCGAACGGGGATTCCTTATTGCTGACTTCGTTGACATGGGTTTCGGCCACCAGCGGTTGGGCCAGTGTGGTCAAGAACAAGAGTTTGGACGGTGCTACGTTGAAAGTGAACGGCGTGAGTTATGCCAACGGTTTTGGGCTGAACGCAAACTCCATCATCCAATTCAATTTGCCGGCCGGTTATACGACATTCAAAGCGTTCTGCGGGTTCGATGACGAGGTGTTGAGCGCGGCCAATGGGGTGACTGTGGAATTTTTGGTATATACACAGGATCCGTCCATTACCAGTTCGGTGCCCATGACGTTGGACTTGCCTTCGTTGGGTTTGAACGGGGATTGCTTGATTCGCAATTTGTGGGCGAAAAAAGATACGGGAACCTTCTCGGGCAGTCAGTTCGTGCCTTCCATCAAAGCGCATGGAGCCGGGCTGTATCGGATTTCGGCGCTGAATCGTTCGACGGAAACTTCGGTAAGTCTTTCGGCTTCTGCTTCACAGGTTTCGGCCACCGATACGGTGGTATTGGATGTGACGGTGACGGGTACCTTGACTTCGATGCCGACGGGTTCAGTCGTGATTACGAACAATGACACGTTGGTGGGGGTCGTGCCGGTGGATGCTTCTGGAAAAGCTGCCTTCCGGGTGGTGGGACTGGGCGCTGGGACGCATTCGTTCAAGGCAAAGTACAGTGGAAACACGGTATATGCGCCGCAGGTTTCCAACAGTGTCTCGCTGGAGTTGATTCCGACTTCCACACGGGTTTTTCGTGGAAAGTCCAAAGTGGCAGTGATCACAAAGGATCGTCGGAGCTTTCTTAGTGGCATAAAAGCTGGAGACAAGGTATTCTTTTACAACTCATTGGGGCAGATGATCTCCTCGTTTAGCGCAGCTTCAGACTTGGTGGAAATCAATCATGACGGCATCACGTTGATAGAGGTGCGGTCGGGTAAGGATCATTATTTGCTGAAAACGGTACGATAAAAATAACGCTGCAACCTTATAATGATTGCAGCGTTATTTTTAATTCCTTGTGCGGTATTCCTGCGGGGAAGTTCCCACCCTCGTTTTAAACAGCCGGCTGAAATGCTGTGGATACTTGAATCCCAGTTCGTAAGCGACTTCACTGATGGACTTGCTGGTGTCGAACACCTTTTCCTTGGCCAAATCAATGACTTTCAATTGAATGTACTCTTGGGCGGATTTGCCGGTTTCCTTCTTGATGAGGTCACCGAAGTAATTGGCGGAAAGGTGCAGTTGGTCAGCACAATAGGCGACGGAAGGCAAGCCGAGTGTTTGCGGTTTATTGGATTGGAAGTAGCTGTCCAGTAAGCCCTCGAATTTTTCCAAAACACCTTTGTTCACGTTGTCGCGAGTGATGAACTGGCGGTCGTAGAAGCGGACGCAGTAATTCAAAAAAAGCTCGATGTTGGTGACAATGAGCGTTTTGCTGTGCTTGTCGATGGCATGTTGCAGTTCAAATTCAATTTTGTCCAGACAATCCATGACCACCTGACGCTCCTGTTCGGAGAGGTGCAGCGCTTCAAAGGATTCGTACGAGAAAAAACTGTAGTTCTTGATGTGTTGCCCAAGGGAAGTGCCGCGAATTAAATCGGGGTGAAAGAGCAGCGCGCGGCCTTTGGGCTGAAAGGTTTCGCCGGTGTCGCTCATGCCGATGACTTGACCGGGGCCAATGAAGACAAGCGTTCCCTCCTGATAATCATACAGATGTCGGCCGTAGGTAATGTCGCCGCATTTGACGTCTTTCAGGAAAATGCAATAAACACCCATGTTCATGCGGACGTGCTTCCGAACCGGGGCTTTGGACAGGCCGATCACACTGACGAGCGGATGGAGGGTTTCTTGCCCCATCAGGCTGTTGTAGTGGTGAACGGATTCGATTTTGAGAATATCTTCCATCGTGTTGTACTTTATGAAGCAAAGATAGTGGTTGAATTCAGAAAAAGGGAGGTATGAACTGCATATCCGTAATAATGGTATGCACCTCCGTAATTGGTATACGTTCCCAATGGAGATTTAGCAGCAACTTTGCAGCATCAAAAATGAGACAAAATGAAACTGAGTGAAAGTGCGATGAAAAATCATGAGGAATTGTGGCCGAACTATGTGTCGAAGGCCCAACGGACCGATCCGGAGCTCATTGAAGTGTTCGACAATTTTGCATTTGACGAGGTGTTGAAAAACAGCCGATTGGATGTGAAAACGCGGGTTATGGTGATTTTAGCGTCGAATTTAGGTTGCAAAGCTTTGACAGAGTTCCAGATGTTTGTGAATGCTGGCTTGAATGTTGGAATTTCACCGGTAGAAATCAAGGAAATACTGTATCAGGCCGTACCTTACGTCGGAATTGCCATTGTGATTGATTTCTTGCATGCCACGAACGCGATTTTCACGGAACGAGGCATTGCGTTGCCCTTGGAACCTCAATCCACGACTTCAGCCGAGAATAGGATGGAAAAGGGGTTGGCGCTGCAGAAGGCTATTTTTGGCGGGATGATTGACCAATTGTATGCCAACGCGCCCACTGGGCAACGGCACATTCAGGAATACCTGTCTGCCAATTGTTTTGGTGATTACTTGACCCGAAGTGGTTTGGATGTGAGAACGCGCGAACTGCTCACCTATTCGATGCTCATCAGCATGGGCGGTGCGGATGCGCAGGTGAAGGGACACATTCGAGGCAATGTGAGCGTTGGAAACAACAAACAGAAGCTGATGGATGTGACGACGCAGTTGCTGCCATATATTGGTTATCCAAGGACACTGAATGCACTGAACTGTTTGAATGAAATTTTACCAATTGACAAAGATGAATAAAGGATTGATCGCGTATTATTCGCGTAAGGGCTACAATTATTGGGGAAGCAAAATTGTGAACCTGGAAGTGGGCAATACCGAAGTGGTAGCCAAACAGATTCAAAAACTTACGGGCAGTGACTTGTTCGAAATCAAAACTGTCAAGACATACCCCGTCGGTTATGAGGAAACAACCGAAGTGGCTAAGCAGGAGCTTCACGACTACGTTCGTCCGGAGTTGTCGAATTTGTTGGAAGATGTGAGCGAATACGATGTGATTTATCTGGGTTATCCCAACTGGTGGGGAACGATGCCCATGGTGGTTTGGACGTTCTTGGAATCGTACGATTTCGCCGGGAAGACCATCGTCCCGTTCTGCACACACGAAGGCAGCGGCATGGGCAGCAGCGAGCGGGACATCAAGCGGTTGTGCCCTACGGCCAACGTTTCTAAAGGATTAGCATTGAGAGGCAGTGGCGTTCAGGACGCAA
>Ga0302286_10001872_pt1 | contig 15033 bp, 1 predicted proteins | sample III_Fen_E2_3_FD_198765 | JGI IMG/M metagenome (GOLD analysis project Ga0302286, IMG submission 198765) | Peat permafrost microbial communities from Stordalen Mire near Abisko, Sweden - III_Fen_E2_3 | ecosystem: Environmental > Terrestrial > Soil > Wetlands > Permafrost | place: Sweden: Abisko...
ACTCCAATGCGGCAAAGCGATGGGTAATGACAATCAGTGTTTTATCTTCCATCATAGGTCTAAGGTGTTCTACCATCTCTTTTTCAAGCCCCACATCCATACCCGTTGTGGGCTCATCCAAAATAACAATCGAAGGATCACTAATCAAGGCACGCGCAAGGCCCACAAGATGACGTTGCCCCACAGACAGACGGTTACCATTTTCACCAACTTGGAAGTTTTCACCCTCACCGGAGCGTTTCACCAGCTCTTCAAGTCCTGTCATCGCTAAAAGTTTAATGAGTCTGTCTTTGCCAATATTGACACCAATCTCTATATTTTCTTTGAGTGTACCTGAAAACAAAAAAGGCTCTTGAGGCATAATGCCTATATGGGAGCGCAACTCTACTGGATGAATCGTGTTGATTTCATGCCCGTCAATGTAAATAGACCCCGATTGTGCGATATCAAGTCCTGAAAGAAGCCGTAATATCGTACTTTTCCCCGCTCCCGTACGTCCGATAAACCCTACTTTTTCACCCGCTTTAATCTTAAAAGTTGCCGCTTGGAGTGAAGGATTTTTAGAACCCAAATAGGTGTAGCTGATGTTGTTAAATTCGATGTCACCCTTGAGGCTTTGAATACCGATCTCAATCGATTTTTGCGTCTCTAAAGGGAGGTGCCAAAACTGGTTGATCGACTCTAGGGCTTCTTTAAACTCTTTGTACTTACTTAAAATAGTCGATATTTGAACAATAGGCACCATCGCGCGCCCCACCAAAATACCTAACGCGACTAAAGCACCAATCGTCATCATTTTATCTTGAATCTCATAGACACCAATGACCAATGTCAAAACGGTTGCTAATTGCATCACAATGGCGGAGAGATTCATCGCAAGATTGGATTGCATCTGAATTTTCAGATTGATAAAATTGTAAAAATTAACGAGCTGTCGCCACTTAAAAAGTCGTTTCGTAATGGCATTGGTCAGTTTAAGCGTCTCAATGCCTTTGATGGTTTCAAACAAATAGTTGTGCTTCATCTGCCCATCTTTAAAGAGTTTTTTGCTCCAACTAAAAATGGTAATCTGAAACACCATATTGATTCCAATGATAATCAATCCACAGACAAGTGCCATGGAAGCGATCATGGGAGAGATCAGATAGATGACAAAAAGGGTTAACACCACAAAAGGCAAATCAAGCGCCGTGCCAATACTTTTTGACATAAAAAAATCGCGTATTTGGGCAATCTCTCTAAAAAGATTGGCCTTAGAGCCTGCGAGAAGATGGTCATGCCCACTTTGAATCAGGAGTAACCGCTTCAATGCCTCTTCTTCCAAGATACTCCCAATACGCTTTCCCATACTCTCTAAGATATAAACACGCACCATCTTAAACAGTGCATCAAAAATAAAGATAAGCCCTACGCCAAGGGTTAAAACAAACAGTGTTTCGGTTGCAAAATTAGGAATGACTCTGTTGTAGACATTCATAGCGTACATGGGAATTAAAATAATAAAAAGATTGATAAAAACCGTTAAAATTCCCACGCGAATAATGTCTGATTTTGCATCTAAAAGATGCTTCCAAAACCACTCTTTACTCTTTTCGGGATGCGTTAAAATATTTTTATAGGCAATATCTTTGAAAAAAGTTAACAGCGTTGTAAATCGTGTCTGTAAAGCTTCCATACTCAGATACTCTTTTTCATGCGTGAGAGGATCAACAAGCGTGATGGTGCCCTCTTCAAAAGAGCTCAAAATAGCGATCTCTTCATTTGTAGAGATAACAATGCAGGGGAAAACATGTGAATGCACCATATCTGAACTTAATGCTATCTCCTCAAACTCTAACCCAAAATCTTTGGAACCATACCTCAAATCATCGACAGTCGTCTGCTTATGTTCGTGTGCTAAAATATTTTGAATGGTGGCAAAAGAGACATCCCCATAATAAAAATCAAGTATATATTTAAAACAAAGGAGTAATCTATCACTCACATCACTACTTTTTTGAGTAGACACCATTGGTTTCATTTATTTCCTAAACTGTTTGTACATGTAATGTTAAAGTATCAAATATATATTCATGCCCAGCAATAAGATTTGAACTTCCATCATAAGCCATTCCGGTTGTTACATCCTGCCCTGTCGTAAAAGTACTCACATTGATATCTGTATTTGAACCTATACTGAGTGTTAAAGACTTATTGGTATCTGTAAAACTAGAAAGTGCACTTGCACTCAATGTCAATGCGTGCCCATCTGCATTCGTATCATTTAATCCAAGGGAGGACAAATCTAGCTTTTCTATATTGGTAAATGCATTTTGGGTTAGTGTCCCATCGGTTACACTGCCCGTTAATTTCGCAGTGTCACTGCTACCTGCGCCACCATCAAATGTGAGATTGGCTAAATTAGTAAAATCTAAAACCAACTGATCATTACCATTTCCTGCATGAATCACATCAGCACCACCCGTGCTATGAATGACATCATCTTGCGCGGTCCCCGTAATCGTATCCGTCCCCGTTGTGTCGTTGATTATCACACCTTTACCGGTAATACTTGAAGCATCGTAGGTTCCACTGGCACTTAGATTGATGCTCAAATTCCCTGTTCCGCTCAGTGCAAAACTAGCGTCATCACTACTTGCAATCGTTGCATTGTAACTGTTTAGATTCAGTGCTTCAATATCTTGAAGTTTACCACTCATATCCATGGTGCCTAAAAGATTAACCGTATCAGCTCCGCCATTACCATCAATACTGCTTGCCGCGGAAAGATTATAGGTCTCCGCAATGCTGCTATTTGAGCCTGATATCGTATGCCCACCGGTTATATCATTATAGGTAATTCCCCCTAGTCCAGAGAGCGTAACGGTGCTCATATCCAGTGATGCATCGAGTGTGGTTATTAAAGAGCCTGTTCCAGAGATAGTGCTAAATTGATCAACTTGGGATGCATTCATCGTCAAGGCGACACTGCTATTGATGCTTAGCGTATCAAGATTTGAAAGCGTTACACTGCTTAAATCCATGGTTGCTGCCACGGTGAGGTTATCGGTTCCACTCACACCATCGAAACTATGGATAGCACTTGCATTTGAAAGGGTTACCGTATCATTTCCACTGCCACCTAAGAGATCGTAACTACCGCTGGCGAGGGTTAAAGAGTTGCCTAGATCAGAGAAATGGATCGTTTCAACGTTTGTGACATTACTGCCAAGACCACTGATTGCTCCACCTGTTGTAAAAGAAAGCGTATCGGTACCACCACTTCCATTGACAGTATCGCTTGCGCTAAAATTGGCAACGGTATAATTAAAGACATCTGTTCCACTGCCTCCGATGAGACTCACATTGGCATAATCTAATGTCACGTTATTGCCGCCATTGGCGAGTTGAATGACCTCGACACCACTCAGTGTTGCACTAATACCACTTGCTGCGCTGATAGCATTGGTAATAATCACTGTATCAGCTGTGCCACTTCCTGCGTTAATCGTTGCATTTTGTGTTGCTGTAATACTAATCGTATCCGAACCACTACCTGTGGTCACCGTTACGGCATTGGTATACGAAGAGACATCAATGCTTAAATTTCCTGATGCTAAAGCGCCATCAATGGTTGAAAATTTGTTAATAGCACTGCTATCGAGTGTTACCGAACCGCTAAAACCTGAAAGATTGAGCGTTTCAAAGTTGGAAACATTTTGAAACAGTGCGCCACCTAGCGTTCCACTGCCTGTTATTTTAAGGATATCCGTACCCGCACCGCCATCAAGGGTATCACTCGCCGCTAAATTACTCAGTGCGAATTCAACGGTATCGGCTCCATTTCCTGCATTGAGTGTATTATTAACACCACTTCCCCCAATAATCGTATCATTACCACTGGTGCCTAGGACGGAAATATTACCCACATTCAGAGTATTGGTGCCACTGGCAAGTTGTAAAAATTCAACCGAACTATCAATGTTAGTCGTCGCAATCGTTCCCGCATCACTCAGAACAATCGTATCATTGCCACTACCCCCGACTAAGGTACCCACTGCCGTGAGATTTGCAATGCTGAGATTGAACGTATCATCCCCATTATCGCCGTACAAAAGATCTGCTCCACCGCCACCATTAATAATATCATTACCACTACCACCGTAAATGGTATTGGCAGCACTTGTCCCGGTGATCGTATCTGCGGCGCTTCCTCCTACGAGAGAAACCCCTGTTTTAGAGAAATTGGTTACGGTGTTGATTCCCGTACTTGAAAGCTGAATCACTTCAATACCACTCACAGAGTTAAACATCGAAGAAGCATCAATCGTCCCACTGTTTGAAAATGCCAATGTATCAATACCCGAACCACCAACAATACTATCCGCACTGCTTAAATTGGCAATGGCATAATTAAATGTATCATTATCGCTACCACCGATCAGGGAGATTCCATCAAGATTGAGGGTAATAGTATTGGCACCCAAAGAGGAAAATTGAATTTTTTGAATATTGGTATAGTTTCCAGCAATGACACTAATCGTACCATTGTCTGTAAATTCAAGGGTATTGACTCCAAGACCACCATTAATGATATCGCCTGCTGTAAAATCTGCAAGTGCAAATTTAAAGGTGTCATTACCATTGCCTGCATTCACAACATTATCGTATCCAACGCCGCCAATAATCGTGTCATCCGAAGCACTTCCAAGAATGCTGTACCCCGATCCAATGTTTAAGGTATTGGTTCCAGCAGAAAGTTGAATGTACTCAATTTCGTTTACATGTAAAAGATTCGATGCATCAATACTCCCTGTATCAAGGAAACTCAGCGTATCATTGCCCAATCCTCCATACAGAGTATCACTGCTATTGAGAGTGCTGATACTATAATTAAAAATATCTGCACCATTACCACCCAATAGCGTAACCCCTTTACTGCTCGCATCTAAGGTAATGCTATTGCCACCACCATCCGCAAGTTGAACTTTTTGAATAGTGGTCATATGCGCAAACATCGCTTCGGTGAGCGTTCCGGCGGTTGTAAACAGAAGTGTGTTCACACCACCTCCACCGTCAAGTGTATCATGGCTATCAAAAGCACTCGCGGTGTATTTAAAGGTATCATCACCACTGTTACCCAAGAGTGTTCCATCGTTAAAATCAATCGTTACAGTATTGTTACCTGTGAAAAGTTGTATTTTTTCAATGCCTAATGCATTTGTAAAGAGTGGGGTGTCACTTGCCGTTATCGTATCTTTGAGTTGTATTGTGTCTACCCCTAATCCACCAATCATGGTAAGATTGCTGGTGAGATCACTTTTGCTCATTAAAAAAGTATCGTTACCACTTAAAGATCCTGCAACATCATCACCATACAAGACATCCGTTCCACCCAAAGTTCCTCGCTCAAGCGTATCATTACCACCATTACCAACGAGTGTGTTGCTTGAAGCATTACCAATAAGGCTATCATCCCCACTGCTTGCAAAGACCGATTCAAATCCGCTAATGGTATCTTTAACACCACTATTCCCTATCTGATAAGCACTATTCGTTGATAGATTGACATAAATATTTTTACCGCTTAATTCATCATACCTTAGAATATCCGTAGCGGTATCGGTTAAAGTATCACCCCCGTACAAGGTGTCATTATCCAGCATGCCGTAAATTGTATCGCTACCATTTCCACCATAAATTGTGTCGCTGCTTCCGTCTGCTGTATTTGTACCTGAGGCAGAGGTGCCACCTCCACGGAGAACATCACTGCCATCACCACCATTAATCGTATCTGCGCCTATACCTCCGGCAATAACATCATCATCCGAGCCACCATCGAGATAATCATTACCTTCATCGCCAAACAGACTGTCATTACCACGATTGCCCCAAATGCTATTGTTAACACTATTACCATAAATAATATCTGCATTTAAAGATGCCGTTGTAACGTCAGAACCATTAATATTCTCAAAATTACTAATCGTATCTTCAACCACATAACTAGAGCCATTCCATACCGAAACCGTTGTTGTTCCCGAATCATTTAACGTAACATTGATTTTATTTTGGTAGTAATAACTGACGGTGTCGATACCATTGCCGCCATCAAGGATATCATTGCCACCCATTCCCATGATAGCATCATTGCCATCTCCACCATAAATGGTATTAACATTAGCATCGCCCGTAAAGGAGTCGTTATAGGCTGTTCCTTTAATATTTTCGATCTCGCTAATCAAGTCATTCCCGCGTGATGCAGAAATATATTGTGTCGTTGTTGTTCTTTGAAGGTCTGTACTGACCGCTTCATTAATTCCATCTAACGAATAATCAATCCAGTCACTGCCATTGCCACCCACAAGGGTATCATTTCCAGTACCGCCCATCAGCGTATCATTATCATCGCCACCATTAAGGCTATCATCCCCTGCTTCACCGTATAAAACATCAATACCAGCACCACCGATCAACGCGTCAGAGCCACCACCACCCCTAAGCGTATCATCACCTGCGTTGCCTATCAACGTATTATCGTTGCTATCTCCACTCAGTGTATCATTAGCACTACCACCTGTAACGTTTTCGATGTTAACAATCGTATCCGTGTCGCCACCACTTAACGTTACAGTTGCATTGGTCGAACCATTCAGAACAACCGTAATCGCTCCATTGATAGCTGAATAATCCACCGTATCACTGTCACCTTCGCCATTGTAAAAATCAGTACCATCGCTTAGAGAGGAAGCATAAATGGTATCGTTACCACTGCCTCCATACACACTATCATTCCCTAATTCTGCATACAGTTGATCATTCCCAGTTCCACCATAAAGGGTATCACCATCATTACCACCATGCAGGATGTCATTACCATCATCACCATACAATGTATCGCTACCCGCATTACCATAAATGGTATCGTTGCTGCCATACCCTCTAATACTATTGGCAAGGCTATTTCCGATTAACGTATCGTCGTAATTGTTTGAGCCTTCAAGATTTTCAATATCTTCGGCGATGAAACGATCACTGCCTCCACCTCCAGTGATTTGAGTAGCGCTGATATTAGAGATATCTACGCTAACCGATGATCCTGCATAATAATATGAAACGGTGTCAATACCATCTCCGCCACTGATCGTATCGTTACCCTCGTGAACTCTAAAATAGTCATTGCCATCATTGCCATACAGCGTATTGGTACCGGCATTTCCTTCAATAAGATCGTTACCCTCGCCAGCATAGATCGTATCGTTATCGTCCCCTCCGTATAAAGAGTCATCCCCTTTGCCACCGTAAATGGTATCAGCGCCGGCTTCGCCCCAGATGGTATCGACACCACTTTCTATGCCTCCTGTAGCTAAACCGTTGGTGTTATCATCTCCATAAATAAGATCAGAGCCAGAGCCAGCGAGAATAGTATCATTCCCTGCACGACCAACAATGGTATTGCGATTGCTATCCCCTGTCAGTGTATCATCGTAGAGTGTTGCAGTGATATTTTCAATACCAGTAATATAATCAACCCCTGCACTTCCCGTGGCATTGCTATTCGCAAGATTCACAATAACAGGGCCACCAATTTGAGCAAAATCAACCGTATCACCCAAAGTACTATGAGTTCCACCGTCAATGGTATCATTACCCGTTGTCATAACAAACCAGTCATCGCCCGCATTACCTTGAAGATAATCAGCACCGCTATTTCCGATCAACGTATCACTATACGCCGATCCTAAAACTTTGTAAAAATTAGTGACGCTATCAACCGCTCCATTGCCATCAAGAGCACTGTTTTGCACGACACCATTGATCGTCAATCCTGAGCTTAGATTGACAGTCACCGCCCCATTATCAGCAGAATAATCAACCGTGTCGGTTCCACTAGCACTGCCCACATTGCCTCCGCTGAGCGTATCTGCGCCAATGCCTCCGGTGATAATATCATTCCCATCCCCGCCATAAATGACATCATCGCCTATACCACCCGCTAAACTATCATTTCCGCCCCATCCATAAAGCGTATTATTAATGTCATTACCGGTTATCGTATCGCCAAACCCATTACTACCGTAAATAATTTCAACATCATCATTGATCGTATCGGTTCCCTCTGAAGTACTGAGTGTTCCTGTCGATAATATATTTCCATTGGTACTCTCTGGCGCAATAACGATTTTTGCGGTGGCATTACGATAATCAGCGATATCAATACCCGCACCACCCACAAAAATATCATTCCCAATACCGCCGATAAAACTATCATCGCCAGTACCACCATCTAAACTATCATTGCCAGCACCGCCAACGAGTATATCATTACCATCTTCGCCATAGAGCGTATCATTATCGGCACCGCCGTCTAAACTGTCATTACCCATACCACCGTAAAGTAAGTCCGCTCCATCGTTGCCAGAGAGTGTATCCGCTCCTGCGTTGCCATAAATGATATTCGCCATACCATCGCCATAGAGCGTATCATCCCCACTTCCTGCATTGATATTTTCAACATTCACAATGGTCTCAGTATTTCCATATCCATCATTGATAATTTTTTGTGTGGATAAATTGATCGTAATCGGTGTCGTGGTAATGGCAGAAAAATCTATCCAATCGTTCGATCCACTGCCCCCATCAATATAATCAACCCCGACACTGGTAAAAATGGTATCAGCGCCAGCGCCACCTTTGAGGGTATTGGCTTGATCATCACCGTAAATCGTATCATTCCCCGTGCCACCGGTGATATTTTCTATTTCACTAAAGGTACTTGCATTCGTATTCACACTACCCGTCGCCATGTTAATCACTAACGCGGTAGAGACATCTGAAAAGTCTAATGTATCGCCATTACTTTCACTATTTTCACCGCCAGTAATGACATCACCATCAATATTTCCATAAAAAAGGTCATCGCCATCACCACCGAAAAGCTTATCGGCGCCACCGCCACCTTTGAGGGTATCATTTCCTGCTTCACCCAAAAGAGTATCAACTTGACTTCCACCGGTAATAATGTCATTCCCTGCACCGGCATAAATGGTTGATAAGACACCGCTGTTTGCCATCGTAATGACATCGGCTAAATTACCCGCTCTTAAAATTTCTATCGTGGCAATATCAACGCTATCAGCACCTTCACCCGTAATCAACGCACTATTTAATGTCGCGGTAATCGCAACACCTGCGGTTGAATAATCCAGTGTATCAACGCCGCTACCCCCATTAAAGGCATCGTTTCCAGCTCCACCTCTTAGGGTATCATCGCCGCCGCCGCCATAGAGACTATCATCGCCATCGCCACCCTCTAAAATGTCATTACCGCTCAGTGTATTGAGACTATCATCTCCATAAAGGGTATCTGCACCCGCGCCACCTTTGAGCGTATCTGCACCCGCATTTCCAATTAATATATTCGCTTGGGAATCGCCATTTAAGGTATCATTGCCACTGCCAGCTATCACATTTTCGATGTTATAAAGCGCGTCAGCGCCAATCGTTGCACCGCTGGTTGTGGCACTACCCGCACTTGCACCGTTTAACGTAACGGTCAAATTCTCGTTTACATGTAAAATACTATAGTCGATCGTATCGCTTCCTGCTCCACCATCATAACGATCCGCACTGCCATCAATGTCGGATGCCGCAATCACAATCGTATCATCGCCTGCATCGCCATACAGGTTATCGCTACCAGCGCCACCGTAGAGGATATCATTATCGGCGCCACCGTATAAAGTATCGTTTCCACCTTCACCACTAAGCGTATCAGTACCCTCGTTGCCATAGATGATATTACTAAGGGCATCGCCCGTAATAGTATCGGCGACTTTGGAGCCTTTTACATTTTCAATATTTCGAATAACATCATCATTTCCACCGCCAACGGTTCCGACAACCACTGTTGCGTCCAATGCTCCTGCCAATGTGAGTGTGATGTTTTCTAACAGTGCACCATAATCAATCGTATCGATGCCACTTCCACCATCAATGGAAAAAGAGTTCGTATCCGAACTTGCACTTTGCGTAATCGTATCAGCGCCAGAGCCTGTTTGAATAAACTCAATCGTATTAAAAGTGTCTTTATTGGATAAAGAAGCAGTTTTAGCAATACTTTGCAGACTCAGATCAACGCTTAACGATGCCGTTTCACTTCCATACGCCAGTGTATCCACACCATCTTCACCCTCCAACATATCGCCATCAAAGTTACCTGTAAGAAGGTCATCTCCCAGACCGCCCTTAAGCGTATTAACCGTGCCACTTTTACCAATGAGCGTATCATTACCACTGCCGGCGATTGCATTTTGAAGATTAACCAATGTATCATAGGTAGCAGAGCCTGTGTAGTTGGCTTGGCTATTGGACAAATTAATTGAGATATTGGCACTTTCACTGGAATAATCAACACTGTTGGTGCCTGTTCCACCGTCTAGATAATCGCCATCCAAACCGCCATAGAGGGTATCATTTCCTGCCGCACCACTGAGGGTATTGGCAACACCGACTTTGCCTCGTATCGTATCATTCCCAGAAGAGCCAATAATATTTTCAATACCATAAAGGGTGTCTGTACCTTCCGTTGCAGCATTCCCAACGACGGTTCCGGTTGTCAGATTTGCATTAATACTAAAAAGAGCGGAGGTATAATCGGCGGTATCATTCCCACTATCAACGCTTGTACTTGTACCGCCGATGAATGTATCATTGCCAGTGCCCCCAATAAATGTATCATTACCCATTTCACCATAGAGTACATCATCCCCTGTTCCACCAGAGATAATATCATTGCCACTTCCTGCTTTGATGGTATTATTGGCACTGTTACCAGTAATCGTATCGTTGCCGCTACCTGTGTTAATATTTTGAAGATTATTGAGCGTATCTGAATTGGTTGCGGTAGGAGAAGAGCCTGTTTTATAGATATTTTTAGACACTGCAGAGAGGTCAACGGTTAAACTCTCGGTACGCGCAGAATAATCAGCCAAATTAACCCCAGTCGCGCCATCAAGATAATCACCATCTAGATTGCCCGTTAGCGTATCATTTCCATCGCCACCATAAAGGGTATTAGAAGCACCACTTCCTCCAATCATCGTATCATTGCCAACAGTTCCATAGACCTCTTCAATACTATAAAGCGTATCGGTTGATAGTGTTGCATTGGAAGCATCTCTTAAAAAAACTTTATTGAGTGAGAGATCAACATAAATATTATCGATACTGGATAAATGAGAGTAGTCAATTCGATCTTGATAACTGTCTGTCGATACACCCACCTCAGCACCATAATAAAGATCATTTCCCAACGTTGCATAAAAGGTATCATTGCCACCCATACCAATAAGGGTATCTGAACTACTAGAACCGGTAATATTATCTTGATATAAAGAGCCTTTGATCATTTCAATGCTCACAAGCGTATCGGTACCCCCTAAGCCATCAATAACACTGTTGGTGGTTAAATTGGCGATGATAGCATTGGAAGAAGAGTAATCAGCCATATCTTGCCCGCTGCCACCCTCTAAAAGATCCGCGCCTGATCCACCGATTAACGTATCATTTCCATCGCCACCGTAAAGCGTATCATCGCCTGCCATACCATTTAAGGTATCCGCATCACCCCGCCCATCAAGAACATTGGCATCACTGTTCCCCACCAACGTATCTTTATTAGAAGAAGCATAAATATTTTCAATATCGATGAGTTTGTCATTGGAGTTACTGGACCCATCCAATGTTACATTAATTTTATCGCTAATATTGGCATAATCAATCGTATCGATGCCACTACCGCCATCGAAAGTATCCCCATCAAAGTAACCATAAAAAAGATCATTGCCCCCTTTTCCTAAAAGGGTATTGACAACACCATAAGCGCCAGAAAGTGTATCATTTCCATTGGAGCCAATCACATTTTCAATCGAAATCAAGCGATCAGTATCGTTCATAGAGACACTGCCACTCTCACTTGCTAAATTAACAGTAACTCCCGAAGCATAACTGTAATCAACCCAGTCACTTCCTACTCTTCCATCCAGTGTATCATTTCCACCTAAGCCACTGAGTGTATCTCCACCTAAACTTCCAACGATCGTATTAACAAGGGCATTTCCTACGAGTGTATCGCCCACGCTAGAGCTAGAACCTATAATGTTTTCAACATTATAGATTTGATCACTTCCTTCACCAATAGCAGAGTTGAGATTGAGATTGACATAAACGCTAGAGGCTGAAGAGCTAAAATCAACGGTGTCATACCCACTTCCTCCATTGATATAGTCATCCCCTGCACCACCTTGCAAGGTATCATTACCGCCATAAATCGTTGCGAGCGTTGCATTCGTATCGATATTGCGAATATACTCTACACTTTGATCGGCAGAAACATCCACAACGGTTTTACTTGAAACAGGAGCAGAATCACCATAAATTTTATCGTTTTCACTTCCACCTATTAAGAGATCATTACCACCATACATTACACCCACAATCGTCGAATCCACTTGCATATCACCCACAATGGTATCAGCTCCCGCCCCTCCATTGATCGTATCATCATTCACTGTGACAACTGTGGCACTATGATTATAGCCACCAATTAAAAGATTGTCTGAATTATCCCCATTGATAATATCTTTGAATTGTGTTCCTGCGACATTTTCAACATTTTTGATAATCGTCGTTGCTGTCGTACTCCCAATATTTCCAAGTGATCCATTCGCGGAATTATTGAGTGTTATCGTAATGCCATTAGAATTATTTGAAAAATCGATCGTATCCGTATTATCGCCACCATCGATCATATAATCATCGGTACTACCAATGAGCCAGTCATTTCCAGCCCCACCATCTAGCCAATCGACGCCACCTCTTCCCTCTAAGGTATCGTTTCCTTCACCGCCTGAAAGCTTATTGGACTCATTGTCTCCACGAATAGTATCATCGTATTTAGAACCAACCACATACTCTATGCCACTGAGTGAATCAGCAATATCTTTAGAAATTTCACCTGCAGTGACATCACCAATGTTGCTATCATAAACGGTTTTACCAGTTGCAATGCCTGCTTGTAAATCAACCACAATCCCTTTACTATCATTGCTATAAGCATGATTGGCAAATAAAAAATCATCGCTAAATTTGGTGAGAAAGTCATAGCTGATGGTATCAATTCCTGCGCCACCGTTGATACTGTTTGTACCTGCTCCACCACTAAGCGTATCATTCCCAGCATCACCATTAATAGTATCATTTCCGATACTTCCATAAATGGTATCGCTTGCAAGACCTCCATAAACGGTAGAATCATATTTTGATGTATAAATGATATTATCGTTTGGTGTTGTATCAAGCACAAATCCAGTCGAATACTTTCCTGAATACGCATAATCAGACTCACCTGTAACGTCTTTAACAATGACACCTATGTCCTTATAGGTATGCAACGTCGTTAAATCAGGAACCACCACGTCAGCTTGATTAGCAGCAGGAACATTGCTCATATCAAAGACCGAAGTTAAATTCACTTTCATCAAATAATCATTTAAAAGTATCATATTAACCGAAGATGGCTCGTAGCGAATATAAAACTCAATAATCTGTCCACCATCGGTAAGGGTTGAAGTAAACCCTGTACCTGCACTCAGACTCCATCCACCACCTGTTGAATTAGCCGAAGTAAAATCTGCATTTAAAATCTGAAAACCATTGGAAAGACCTAAAATCGTAATATCAGTAATCGCAAATCCTATCGGTTGAGAAACGGAGAGTCGCACCAATTTTGTAAGATACGTAGCATTGACTAAATCAGGATTATCTGCTGTAATCACTGTAGGATACGCATCATTACGATAATCCAGTGTCTCTGCTTGAAACTGAGCTGCCGCACTTTTACTGACATTGCCTAAGGCACTTCCTGTTCCGCCTAAAACAGTTGTAACATTGGAGCTCGTAGTATCGGAACTCTTAATTTGATAAAACCCTATATCGAACGAGAGGGCGGCGGAAACATCTGCGACATTATCTTTAGATTTACTCTGCTCATCCGTTGATTTGTATTTTTCACTGTTATTATCAACTGCCGCATTATCACTTGTATAGTTGGTAACAGCTTCTTGTAAATATTTGCCGTTATTATCTTTTGAACTAACATCTTCATTGGGTTTTATAAAAGGAACGGGATCATTATAATAGGCATTGTAATCATTAACTGGCGCTTCTTCTTTTTTTGCCTGTTCATTCTGCAACGTTTTATCATGTTCACTTTCCAATGAAACGGGACCAGAGACAAGAATACTATCTTTAGGTGCTTGTCCAATATCATGGATTTGATTTAAAATTTGCTCAACATGTAAAACCGTACCATTGGGAAGTTTTAGAACAGGTGCGTTATTTTCGAATGCCATCATGCCTAAGGAAACAAAGGTAATTTGTCCTCCATTAGGAAGAGAGGCAACAACATCGCCTCCCACAATTTGCAGTGTCGCTTTCGAGATATCTATGGCTAAAGAGAGTTCATCGCCTGGGCGTAAAAAGAGATTGATATTTTCGCCCTTTTGAGGGGGACTTTTAAGACTAATAGTGCTCTTGCTATAGTTTATTTCAGATGTTTCTGCCATTGTCTATTCCTCCCTCTTCCAAAAATAATTAAAGAATGTGCCATAAACCATACGATTAAATCATCAAAACTAATAATGCAACCACTAAACCAAGTGCAGCTGTCGTAAGTCCTGTTGATATTTTTTTGATCATTTTTGGCAAGCCATTTTCTTTCGCAAGACTTTCCCCAACAATAATAACACCCACTTTTTTGTCACTACTACTCAAAAGAGGTTTTGCTAAAATAAAATAGTCATCGGTTAAGAGATATTTATCGGCTATAATTTTTTCAAAATCCAACTCTCCAATTTTCTGTAAAAATTCATTATCAACTTTGGCCTGTACGCTGACCTCATTTTTACCTATTTTCTGATACTTGAATGATTGAAGTTTTTTCATATCCAAGGTATCTTTATCCAGTATAATTTGAAAAATTTTGCCACTGGC
>Ga0302286_10001873_pt1 | contig 15028 bp, 16 predicted proteins | sample III_Fen_E2_3_FD_198765 | JGI IMG/M metagenome (GOLD analysis project Ga0302286, IMG submission 198765) | Peat permafrost microbial communities from Stordalen Mire near Abisko, Sweden - III_Fen_E2_3 | ecosystem: Environmental > Terrestrial > Soil > Wetlands > Permafrost | place: Sweden: Abisko...
CGTGGTGTTGCATGGCTCGATACTGGTACGCACGCATCGCTCCTAGAAGCTTCGAACTTCATGTACACTCTAGAAGCTCGTCAAGGCCTTAAGATCGCTTGCCTCGAAGAGGTTGCTGTGGAAATGGGTTTTATGACCTGGCCGCAGATGAAGCAACGCCTAGAGACTATGCCCAAGAGCCCTTATCGCGAATACATTCTCACTCGTTTTAAAGATCAGGATTAATTATGCGCATTGAAACCACTCCGCTCGCAGGCCTTGCTGTTATTCACCCCGATGTATTTCCCGATGATCGAGGCTGGTTCTATGAGAGTTATAACATTGACAAGTTTAAGACGCTAGAAATCGAGACCACCTTTGTGCAAGACAATCACAGCAAATCGGTGAAAGATACCTTGCGCGGATTGCATTTTCAGACAGCACCAGGGCAAGCCAAACTTGTGCGTTGCACTCTAGGTAAAATCTGGGATGTGGCTGTAGACATTCGCCCCAAGTCTCCAACCTTTGGCAAGTGGCATGCGGTGGAACTCGATGATCAGAGCAAGCTGTCATTCTTTATTCCAGTTGGCTTCGCACATGGCTTCTGCGTACTTTCGGATATGGCTGAAGTGCAGTACAAATGCAGCTCAGTGTACAATGGAAGTACCGAAGCTGGAATCGCTTGGGATGATCCAGACTTCGCTGTGGCTTGGCCTGTGGCGACTCCGCTACTCAGCAAACGCGATGTCGGCAATCAGAGTTTTAAACAGTATAAGGTGTATGCACGTCGATAGATCTTGTTCTTTAGCGGGCAACAGGCTTGATCGTGGTTGTTAAATTGTATCTACATGCAAATGCGTCAATAGAGGAATTACAGTGTCGAAAAAGCTGACTGTCATTATTGTGAACTGGAATGGAAAGAATCTCTTAGAGAAGTGCCTAAACTCTGTAGAGAAATTCATTACAGGAATCGATTACGAAATTATTGTATCAGATAATTTGTCTAGCGATGACAGTTGCAAAATGGTGAAAGAAAAATTTCCCAATGTAATGCTTCTCGAAAATTCTCAGAACTTTGGATTCTCTATCGGAAATAATTTGGCTCTGAAGCATGCTGTTGGCGATTATACATTGTTCTTAAATCCTGATACAGAATTGCTTATGCCTTTTGATATGGAAATGTTTTCGCTTTTAGAAAATCCAGAAATTGGAGTGCTAGGGTGTCGGTTGCTCAATGCAGATCGATCGTTGCAGCGTTCAGTAGCAAAATTTCCGAGCTTTGGAATTTCGCTGTTGGGACTTTATGCGTATAAGGAAGGGAAATTATTAAACCCGATTTCTGTGGTCGATTGGGTCATGGGTGCATTTATGCTTTTAACCACAGAGAATGCAAGAAAGGTTGGCGGATTTAATGAAGATTATTTCATGTATTCTGAAGATATGGAACTCTGCTATAAAATTCGCAAGTTGGGCAAACAATGTGTGTATTTTCAAAATTATGAAATCGTTCACTACTATAATCAGAGCGGCAAACTTCTCTGGAACAATAAGAGGGAAATTAGGGTCAGAAACGGTTTACTAAAATTCGTTCATGACCATCACACTTCAATTTTAAGGTTTATGACATCGGTTGCCATATATTTGCGACATCAATTAAAGAGTTGGTTTTCGAGAAGTGAATAATATGAACAAGTATTGTACCTTCGTTGAAGTCAGCAAGAAGTCATTTTACCAGTTGGTCGAGAATGTCGCAGCGTAACTCAACAAAGCGCAGCTATTTTTTGAATTTAATCTCTTCAAGTGGTAGCACAGCAACGATTGTGGTGACTCAACTGGCTCTTGTTCCCATTGGGCTAACGTATCTAGGTACTGAAAAATTTGGCTTATGGCTTCTGGTAAATGCTCTCGTAAGCTATTTAGGCTCGCTTTACTTTGGGATTCATTCTGCAGCATTCTATTTCATTTTAGAGCATGCAGGTTGCAAGAATTCGGCAGCAATATTTAAAAGAGTTGCATTTTTACTCTCCATTATTGCGCTAGTTGCTCTGATTATATTGGGTGGAGCGTATTGTTTGGATCTTATCCCTGTCACTCATTTGATTACTGTTCCTCCTTGGTTGTTGAGAGAGTCGGTTAGTAGTGCAATAATTTTATCCGTAGCCTTTTTGCTTAATTTACCATTCGGCGCGTTGACAGCATATTTAAACGGGACACAGAACCAGCACAAAGAGAATTTATTCTCCATGGCCACAGTTGTCTGTACTTTCACAGCCTTTTTGTTTGGTGCTTTGAATCGATTTGATCTAACAAAGATCGCGCTTCTTTTTGGATCGGGAACTCTCCTTGTTAGTATGTTCAAGTTGGCTTACGTTTTGCATCATATCAAGAAACAAGGCTATGTAGATTGCAAGCATGGAACTAGCCCAAGTACGCAGCAAATTTTTCATAATGGATTCAAGTTTTTCATAATGGGTGTCACAGCATTATTGTTGTGGAATACGGATCAACCCATCATCAGTAATTTTCTCTCGTTGGATCAAGTTACCAGTTATTCGCTGACAATGAAGCTGTATTTGGTTAACATCAGTATTCTTACGATTATCAACAGCTCGTTATATCCCATATTAGGCAAATACATTCACGAAAAAAACTGGAATTGGGTAAATCGCTCCATCGCAAAAATTTCTGCAATAACATTTCTCTTCTCTGGGTATGTTTTGATCGGAGGCATTTTATTACTGGAACCAATTTTCCATTTTTGGACCAGTGGTAGAGGCTATCCAGGCTTACTCGCTCCATTCCTATTTGGAGTTTATATGGTTATTTATCCCGTTGTGAATTTGAATACAGCCATACTCTCAGTACTTAATAAGTTAAAGTTTGTGCCTTTTGTTTTGTTAGGCGAAGCGTGTGTTAAAATTGGAATTTCTTATACCCTGATTCGATTTTTTCATAGCATCAATGGCGCGATTTTTGCAACCGTATTTGCCACGATGTGTTTTAGTTATACTGTCTTCCCGATTTTCATTCGCCATAGGTCTAATAGAATGATTCATCATTCTTTTAAAAAAACTTTATTAAATAATATGCTGGGATTGAGTGGTGCTTTGATTGCTCTCGCGTTTGCTCATTACACAAGTAATATTAGTGCTCGGATTGTTTCTTCTGTAGTACTTCTTTCTCTTTTTTCGATTCTATTTCTTCGCTTGAATAAGAATGACTTTCGCATTGAAGACGTATTGAATGTCTTGCGCAGAAAACCCCTCCAACAGTGAGTGAAAATCGTGGCTCCAAAAATTTCAATAGTTATGCCGTGCTTTAATCAAGGCGCATATATTGATGATGCGATTGACAGCGTTAATCATCAGACTATGACAGACATAGAAATTGTGGTGGTGGATGATGCATCAACGGATCCAGCTACGAAAGAGAAGCTGAAATGCATAAAGGGACTGCAATCAGCAAATATTACTGTTGAACTCCTTGCAAAAAATGTTGGTGTTTCAGCTGCTCGGAATATTGGAGCCAATCTTGCAAAAGGGGAGTTTCTCGTATTTTTAGATGCTGATGACAAGCTTCATCCTGAATTCATCCAACGTTGTTTTGATGTTATTTCAAAAACGGACAAATGCAATTTTGTGACTTCGGATGTTGTTTTCTTTGAACGAATCAATCGTCGTCTTGCAACAGAAGAATATTCGATAAAAAAACTGCTTGCAAGAAACATATTTCCGGTAACGGGTCTTCTTCGCAGAGATGAATTTATGCTGACGGAAGGCTTTGATGAAACGATGAAGTGTGGTTTGGAGGACTGGGAATTTTGGATTCGTTTTTTGAAGAAGGGTGGAATTGTTAAGGTCGTCCATCAAGATCTATTTTTTTATAGAATAAAGAAGCAATCAAAAAATGTTGAAGCTTTGCAGAATATTCGCAATGCACGTGCGCGGATTGTTGAACGGAATGCTGATATTTTCGCGTGTGTTGGCTTTTTGGATCCAGTAGAACTTTTTGAATATCGATTGATCAGTATGTCCAACGATTATAAAATTGGTTCGATCATTTGTAAATACCTACGCATTTTACGAAATCTATTTTGACTGGAGTTTCAGTAATGACATTTATAAGAACGCTAGAACGAGTGAGAGCAAAATTTTTTCCGCATAAACATCCAATAACTCCAAGCCCGAAGTTGTTCATGACGCTTCTTGTGAAAGATGAAGCGGATATTCTTGAACGTAATCTAATTTTTCATAAAGCGATGGGTGTTGATGGTTTTGTGATTACGAACAATAATTCTTCTGATAGTACGGGTGATATTATCAAGAAATACGAGGACAAGGGCTGGATTGTCAAATCCTTTCTTGAAAGGGGCTCGGATTATCAACAGGTGGCATGGGTTGATCGCATGATACGAGCTCTCCAAGAGGAGTTTTCACCAGATTGGATTATTAATGCAGATGCCGATGAATTTTGGTATCCACAGAGTGGCTCTCTTAAGAACGAGATATCGCAGACGAACGCAAATATGATTTATTGTCCGTTGATCAATATGCTTCCTCCTAAGGAAGGGGACTATATAAACAGTACATATGCTGTGAATGGCTGTATTACTGATCCTGAAAAATTTGGGTTGGCTCGATTTAATGTGTATTCTCCCCAAATTCCAAAAGTGATTCATCGGAGTGCTGGCTACCGCTTAATTGCCAAAGGAAATCACACCGCAGATATGGAAAAAAGAAGCAAAATACAGTCTTCGGACATTCAAATTTTCCATTATTGCATACGGGGTGAACAACACTTTTTTAACAAGCTTGTGAAAGGTGGTGAGGCGGTTGTTCGGAGGCTAGGCTTAAAGAAAGGAGAAAGCGAACATTTTGTGTATTATTATGAGGCGTCTAAAAAGGTAGGCTTTAGCTTGACTGATGAATATGCAAGGCACGTAGGATTCTTTTGTGTGGATCAATTTGTGAAAGATGGCGTGTTAGTGCCAAGGCCTGACGTCTATAATTTTTTCAAGCAGAAGGGCTTGTGATATGATAGTTATATCTGCTATAAAAAAGAGGTTCAAGAGACTTCTCAACCAGTTCAAGCGAATTTCAGCTCAAGATGAGCGGAAGCTTATAGAGATTGACCGTGATTTCCCAAAGGTGCTATCTACCAGAGATACGCTAGCGTTGATTGTAAATCAAAAGGCTTCCATTTGCAGGTATGGCGATGCAGAGTTTGATATTTCCCTGCAGAAGAATAAGAACGATCCTTACCAACGTCCTTCGGAAGCTCTCTCTTTGCGACTTAATGAGATCTTGCAACATGGATCCGAAGACGGTCTTGTTGTAGCTATTCCTCCATTTAATTCCCAGTTTAATAATGACAAGAATTATTTTGGAAAGTTGTCTTTTTGGGAATGGTATTGGTTGACTCGTTTTGATGAATTGAAAATGTTGTTTGTTAAGCCGCCTTTTGGAAATTCCTTTGTATCACGAGATTGTGTTTTCTATGAAAATTCATTAGCAGATGTGTTGAAAATATGGGAAAACAGGGACGTCGTATTTGTACTTGGAAAAGGTGGTCGCTTTCATTTTGATCCAAGGCTGTTCAGCTGCCTCAAGAGTTCTCAATTTGTGTATGTACCCCCGACGAGTGCATTCGATGATTATGAACGAATTTTAAATGAGTCAATGCAATATCCCAAGAGCAGCCTTTTTCTAATTGCAGCAGGCCCAACAGCAACGGTTTTGGCTTTTGATTTGCACAAGCAGGGCTATCAAGCAATTGATATGGGGCATATTTCGATTTGTTACCAACAATTTTTGGGAGAGGTGCATTCTCCCGAATCGTTACCTTTGATTACATCGTGATCCAGCTGTTTTATTAAGAGAAATTACGTTGAAGAGCTTTAGACAATATCTGGATTCCATAGCATCGATCGCGAAAGGTGAACCCTATGTGATAGATCATAATATTCCCTTACGTTACTTTTTTGGGAATGCCGCTCGACGAGCGATAATGTTGGTATGGGGGCTTCTTGCTACTCAGCAACGAGTATTCTTGAGTGCATCAGCAACTGTGAGATGCAGTAAAAAAATTACTTGGGGTCGTTGGATGACTGTTTCCGATGATTGTTTTCTGGATGCTCTGAGTGAAAACGGGATTCATTTTGGGCGATCAAATTCTCTGGGTCGCGGAGTTTCTATTGAATGCTCCGGCAGTTTAAAGTCGATTGGTAAGGGCTGCAGTTTAGGGCAAAATGTTGGAATAGGTTCTTTCAGTTTTTTTGGTGCCGCAGGCGGAATCGTCGTTGGCGATGACACTATCTTCGGAAATTTTGTTTCTATTCATTCGGAGAACCATAATTTTGCTGATCCTTCAATCCCAATTCGAAGTCAAGGTGTCACCCGTATAGGGGTTCTCATTGGTTCTGGCTGTTGGATTGGTGCTAAGGTTACGATTCTCGATGGAGCAAACATCGGAAATGGCACTGTTGTTGCCGCTGGTGCTGTAGTCCTTGCTGGAACATACCCTGACCATTCTGTGCTTGCAGGTGTGCCTGCTAGGGTTATAAAACAGTTATGAGGAAGATGTGGGATGACATTTTTGGGAATGAAAAAAAGACATTTCTTTGGCTAGTTTTTTGGGTCGTCCCTTTCTTTGATTTGCTAACAGGCTTGCTGTTGCACTTAAACATCATTAGTGTTGCCGGTATTGCTTCTCCATCACAGCTGATTCGACTATTAGCTCTTGTTGTAGGTATTACGTATTTCGAAAGGCGTGAACTTCTCTTTCTATTCACGATTCTATTGTATTTGCTGGGGGTTGAATCGATTAGTTATGCTTTGCTACATCAAAGTCAATACGGAATTTCCTATGGCCTTATTAATGCGAATAAGATTGTTTATTTACTCGTGATTGCGGTAGCCGTGCGATATTTTTTAGAGAAACGCTTTGTTGACTTAAACGAATTAATCAAATTTATTCTTTCCTTTTGTAGCATCTATGCGTTAAACGTGATTATCTGCCTAATCTTCGGGCTTGGAGATAAAACTTATGGGGTTAATACTTTTGGAACGAAAGGATTCGTTGCGTCGAATAATGGACTTTCTATTGTTTTAGGTGCAGGAAGTCTGCTGTCGTTATATTATTGGAAAACATGTAAAGGCTCAATTGCATACTTTCTCATTCTCTTACCAGGCTGTCTGTTTGTTGGTGCGAAGACGTCTTTGATCATGTTTCTAATGAGTTTACTATTACTTTTTCGCCTCTCATCAACCAAGTGGAAGCTACTTGTTGTCGGTGGTGTTATCCCCGTTCTTGTGATTGTATGGAGCAAAATATCAGCAGCTGCCGCAATCGTATTTGACGTAATTAAGTTTCGCCTTGAACTTGCTCAAAAAGGCGGAGACTGGGCAAGTTTTATTTTTAGTGGGCGCAATCAATATGTCATTAATGCATTTAACGAATTTCTTGATGGGAGCGATACTATTTGGCGATTCTTTATAGGGGCTGGTGCTTTTGGTTCTTTTCGCTCACAGCATAAGCTTTTAATTGATGCATATCATGAATATTTTACGCTAGAGACAGACTTTTTTGATTTGTTCTTTCAATATGGAATTACGGGTTGTGTATTGTATCTTATGCTAATTTTCTCTGTTACAGTGTATTTTGTAAAACAACGGGAATACCATCTGCTGTTGATCTGGATGCTTTTTGCTTTCTTTTCTGTATTTGATGGTCATGTATTCTTTGATGGAATGACTGCTACTCTTTTTGCTACTCTAGTTGCAATGGGTTGGTATTCCAATCATAAGCCAAAGTTGGACTAAAAATGCGCGTTCTTTTTATCTCTCGAGACACTCTATTTTCTTCGCCAGGTGGCGATACCATTCAACTTGTAAAAACAGCTGAGGAACTTCGCAAGATTGGTGTATCCGTAGATATTCATCGAGCTTCAGATCCTCAATCTGAATTAGCGTATGACATCATTCACTATTTCAATGTGATTCGTCCAACGGATATTCTTCACAATATTCAGATCGACATTCCATATGTACTTTCGACCATTTATGTCGATTATGGGGAGTTTGAAAAAGCAGCTCGCGGAGGCATATCTGGGTTTATAGCAAAAGTACTCAGCGCGAATAAAATCGAGTATTTAAAAACGATTAATCGTTTCGTACGCAAGCAAGAACGAATGCCTCCATTGCGATATCTATTATTTGGGCATAAGTCGTCAGTAAGATATGTGATTAATGGAGCAAAATACTTGCTTCCAAACTCCGAGAGTGAGTATCGACGCCTCGCAAAAGATTATGATATTCAGAAAGCATATACAGCAATTCCAAACTCGATAGATGATTTCATTTTTGCCGCCGATGCAAAGCCAGACAAAAAATTTGAGAATGCTGTCGTATGTCTTGCCCGTGTGGAGGGACGAAAGAATCAACTTAATCTTATTCGGGCTTTAAACGGCACTTCTATCAATTTGTTCATCATTGGCAATGCATCGCCAAACTCGCAAGGGTATTTTAATCAGTGTCAGAAAGAGGCTGGTTCAAACGTTCACTTTATCCCACATGTAACACAACAAGATGCCGTTCAAATTTTGCAGGCTGCAAAAGTTCATGCGATGCCAAGCTGGTTTGAAACAACGGGGCTATCAAGTCTTGAGGCTGCAGTAATGGGTTGTAATATTGTGATTACGCGAAAAGGTGATCAAGAGGAGTATTTTGGAGACGAGGCTTTTTATTGTGATCCCGATAATATTAGTTCGATACGATTAGCTGTAGAGATGGCGATTCAGGCACCCGTTTCTGTAAATTTGGCTACGAAAATTAGGCGAGAGTATACTTGGCAAAAGACGGCAGAGAAAACGCTGGCTTGTTACCAAGACGTTTTGAAAAGGAAATAGAATGACAGAATATGTACGAAATAATGTTTTGGAGTTAGTGGCTCATGGATTAAAGCGCAGGTGGTATTTGATCATTTTGGGTGCCACTATGGGCTCTGTAATTTTGTTTGCAATTTCTTTCAGAATAATACCTCAATACCAGTCCGAATCAAAAATGCTACCGAATAAAGCCTCTTCAGGAATGGGGCAGCTTAGTCAGTTAGCTGCGCTTGCAGGCTTAGGCTCAGCTAAGGTCGGTAGTGAGGGTGGAATAGAGATGTATTATGAAGATCTCGTGTATTCTGAAATGCTTCTGGACTCACTCCTGGATAAAAAATGGAGAACATCGCAGGATACTGTGGGGAAACCACTCAGTGCATTATTTCGTGTCGATACAGTAGGGTTCCAGCATCCAAATACTTTCGCAACTTCCGAATACCAAACTCGAATGGAATTGTTAAGTGCTCTTAGGCGCGCAATTGTTTTTAAAAAAGAGGCTTCGGGAGTAATGACGTTGAGCGTGTCAACTTTTGATCCATTATTTTCTGAAGATCTGAATCGTGAGATTGTTCGGTTGCTTACTCAGATTGCAGAAAGTGATCGATTCAATCAGTCAAAAACAAATCGTATTTACATTGGTTCACAACTTGAGGACTATCAATCAAAGCTTGCGAGTGCTGAAGAAGCATTAGCGGCGTTTATTGCGGACAACAGAAATCTCGGCAGTCCTCTGTTGCAATTGAGACAGAAACGTCTTGCCAGCAATGTTGCTATTCTAGATGGACTAGTTCTTGAAATGAGAAAACAATTAGAACTGGGAAAAATTGAAGAGAACAAGACCCAAGTGACGCTTCGTGTAATTAATGAGCCCAGTTTCGCTATTTATCGAAGCAAGCCTAAACGAAAGGAAATGGCTGCTCTCGGATTTGCATTTGGAGCAATTTTGAGTAGTCTTATTCTTGGAATATCAGTGTTGCTAAAGCCAGTTCGTTGCTAGCGATTCAATGCTACTTGTAACCAGTTAAAAACTTGCTCTGCCCATATTTGGTAGCCGCGATCAAGAAAATGTATTCCATCAGGGCTTAGCTCTGATGGGTTGTATTTATCCTCAATGATAGAGCCCATGCGTCTGTTCAGATTGATAAAACTCCGGTCGTATTCTCCAGCAACTTCGGACATCACTCGAGTATACTCAATTACGGGTTTAGAAAAGCGACAGTAGGCTGGGGGAGGGGATACGAAAATGAGATCCTGCCCATTATTTTGAAGTTTGGCTAACGTCTCAAGGTTTGATTTATAGAGAGAAAGCGGAACATATTTGATTGCGTCATTAGTTCCAAGTTCAATGAAGATGATATCATAAGAGGCAATGTCTTCTGAGTGAAGCTGATTTATTGCGTCGTTGCTTGTTCTGCCAGGGTATCCTGCGTTATTGACAAAAATATTCTTGCTTGGCCAGCGGGCTAGGATGAGGGCTTTAAATCGATCTGGCCAAGGTTGTGAGGCTTTGCCTGTACTTGTTGAGCCATAGGTTAATGATGTTCCAAAACAATAAATTCGTAGGGAGTCTTTTGTTGCAAAATCTGAGGGGAAAACTAATTCCGACGGATACGTGTCTGGCAGCATTGAATGCTTATAAAGAAGATTGCTCCATTGATCTCGTACAATTCCACAGCTGTAAAGTAATCCCAAAACGAAAAGGCTTGAGATAAAAAAACGTGGAAGTCGTGGCTGAGTCATTTTATTGAGAACCCAAAAGAGAGAAATAGATTCCAGCATAAATTTGATCATAAGCCTGTGTGATTCTCTCGTTTCCTACTGGAACAAAATATGCAGTTCTTTGCAACTCCATACGCATTCCAATTCTTTTGTATTGAAGCGCAATCCATGCGCCGTTTGCAACGCCAAACTCAGTGTGGTCGATGGGGTGAAAGTCTAATTGATAATCAGAAAAAGCAAAAGGATTGTCTGTTCCATCAATCTCAATACCCGGCCAAGCAGCCACACCAGCCATGTTGACTCCGTATGAAAGCTGTGTGTAGTTGCTTAGTTGGATGAGAACGCCAACGCGAATGGGAATTTCGGAATATAGACCCATTGTTGCAAATCCAACCTCATAAATGGGCTTAATAAGGCTTGAATGTGTGTTGGTAAATAAAACGTCAAGCGTAATGCCTTGAGGCCATGCAAACCCAACCTGCATTTCTCGAGCATTTGTATTGTGTGTACAAGAAACACAGATTAGGAGCAGTACCAAGTAAAGACTCTGCATATAACCGCGATGCTGGCGTGAGAATTGTCGTTAGCTCGAAATAGCTTTTTCGTACAAACAATGGATATGATCAAAACTAAAATCGTCGCGATGGCGTTTCTCTGCCGCATCCCTCATAGCTTGAAGATTGATCGAAAGTATTTCTTCTATTCGTTGCAGACACTCATCTTCATTAGAAAAGTACAAGCCTGCTTGCCCAGCAACCCATCGATTAAAACGATTGTCGTGTGCGAGAATAGGGTTTTTACATGCAAGAGCTTCTACCAGTGATGGATTCGTTCCGCCGACTTGGTGTCCATGCATGTAGAATGATGCGAAATAGCGCAATGATTCGATCGTTTCTTTCTCGTAGATAGCACCGAGAAAAATAACGTCAGAAGAGGCCGAGTTCATGACTTGCTTTTGGTAAGGATTTTGATTGCAATACTTTCCAACAACAACCAATTTTATTCCTCGTTGTTTCTTTGACCAAGCACGTACCATTTCCAGGATAGAGTTCTCTGGCTCTGGACGAGCAATGATGATTGCATATCCATACGGCTTCAAATCATAGCGATTGAGTTGCGCTGAATCTGGTGCATTTGGAGAGGATGCTCCGTATGGAATCATGACTATGCGTTCTGGAGGGGCGAGACGTTGCAGATGTTTTGATATCTCTGGATGGTCTGCTATCAGACGATGATTAAGTTTGGCTCCAACCCATTCATTTATTCGAAGCCAATAGCGAACAGGAAGACTCCATTTCGCGCGAGACCATTCAATACCATCCATATTCATGATTGTTTTGTGGCCGCACAAACGAAGTAAGCATGTGAAAATTGCAGTGTTGTAACCGAGAGTTAAGCAGATTCCCTGCCGAAGCGCAGCATGAATGCTTGACTTAAGGTCGAATATCATCGTATTGAACGAAGAATCAGAACTAACAGGAATGTTAATACAGTGAATTCCATTCCATGTCACTTCGGAAATGGTTCCCTTACCTATTATTTGACAGTAAACAGTTACTTTCCAGCCTTGATTTTGCAAGTACTGTGCAAAATGTTCTGCAAATGTTTCAAATCCACCATGCCGAGCGGGAATGCCACGAGTACCAAGAATTCTAATGTGTTTCTTTTCTGAAGAGGGCTTGTCCAAAAGAGGTGTCCTGAATTACTAAGCTGTTGAACATTTCTCTTAAAATCTACTAAATGATACGGATTCCCGATATCTACTACCTAGTACATAATAGAGCCTACATGTTTTGACTCAAAGAAATTCCGCAATTTGATTCTGTCCCCTTTGAGTTCTGCTAAATCTGACTCCACTCGATCTTTCAATGACTCATTCATTTTTAGAGGACGTTTACTTGTTCCATTCTGCTTGATTTCATGCCAGACAAATTCGTCTGGATTTAATTCAGGAGCATAACCTGGCAGGAAATATATTTCGAGTTTTCCTGCGCATTGTTTGATGAAATTTTTGATCATGTTCGATTTATGCGCTGGATGCCCATCTACGATAAGGCAAATTTTCCCACGCCCTTTCATAAAGCGTGTAAGCATTTCAACCATTCGATCCGAATTAAATCGACCCGTGTAGACCTCGTACCAAAAACTCCCATCGGGGGCGACTGCTGAAATTGCATTTACTTGCTGCCGCTGACCACTTGTTTTTACGATTGGGGTTTTACCTTTTATACCCCAACTTCTGCCAAGTAGATCATCAGAGCGAATACCAGCTTCATCCATAAAGAATATCTTCGCCTTGCGACGCTTGCATCTTGCACGGATCTTCTTGAATTCTTCATCCTTCCATTTCTTGATTTCTGATTCGTCACGTTCGTAAGAACGACGGAGCGGCTTTTGGGGCGTTATACCTAATTTTGACAGCCACCGACCGGCAGTAATTAGGCTAATTTCAATTCCAAAATGACGCTGAACTAATTCACAAATGATAGCTCTGGTCCAAAGTCCAAAGTCAAATCCATATTGTCGTGGATCCTTTCCATTAATCCATGTTCTTATTTGATTTAATTGTTTGTCGCTTAATTCTGGGGGACGACCTGTGCCCTTGCGTGAATCAAGAGGATTAATTCCATTTTCACTCTTCCGCAGCCTCTGCTTATAATAGGCAGCTCGACTTAACCCAAGCTCACGCATGACTTTTGTGACGGATTCTCCGGCATCCACTCGCCTATGGGCTTCCTTGCGGAGGTATTCCTTTACATCTTTTTTGTAGTGCCGACCGTCAGTTGTATTCACAACTATAATATAGATTCGTTTTCCTAAATAGTCAACCTATATATGTACTAGGTAGTAGCATTTCAAAATATGAATGTTGGTAGCGACTTTCGAAGAGGTGGTATTCCAGTAAAAACAGAGCTGGAAATTTGAAACATGCTATAGCAATGTTTGGAGTATAGGGGAAAATGGTTGGGTCAATACGCCCCTTCACCCTTAAACACCACTCTAAACGTCTTCCGAATTAAATCCATGTCCGTCACAATTCCACCATGACGAATGTACTTGTTATCTAGGCGGACTTGGTCATCGAAGCCGATTTTACTGCGACCAGAGACTTGCCAATGGCAGGTAAGGCCTGGCTTTACGGACAGGCGCATCTTGTGCCAAGGCTCGTATTCCGCGACCTCTTTGGGGATTGGTGGGCGAGGGCCTACAGGGTAAATACGAGGATCGTTTTTCATCTTGAAGATTGGCCCTGTAGTTTCGTTTAAGTGGCGAAGCTTCTCAAGGCGTGCTTCTGCATCTTTATACATGCTGCGATACTTGTACATGGTGAAGTGCTTGCCATTTAGGCCTACGCGCACTTGGTTGAAAATTACGGGGCCTTTAGGGTCGCTGAATTTGACTAAGCATGCAATGGCAAGCAAAAAGGGGCTTAGCAGAATGATGGCGAAAAGGGATGCACCGACATCAATGGCACGCTTGATCACATTCACCACAATGCCGTTCCAGCGGTTATGCTCAAAGTCCGAATACAACAGATTCTGAATACTGAAATAGCCTTCATTGATGAAATTGAAACGCTGAAAAGCTTCTTCAGTGGAAAGATGCTTGCTCTCGCTTTCACCGGTGCACACAAAGGCTTCGAAGAATGGCCGCTTGGGCTTGAGCCGCAAGGCGTCGAGCAGCCCTGCATCGCGAAGGTTGCGCAAGATTGCACGCTTCTGCGTCTCGAGAACTTCGTGGTTGCAGTCCAAGAATAGGATGCCAATTCCCGAGTCGTCGTGCAGGTAGCCTTTCACATCCAAGAAATCAGTTTGTGCGAGTAAGGTTAAAACAGCGATGCGCCATGCGTGCACTTCGGGGGATTCTGTTTTTGAAAATCCAAAGATGTCGAAATGGCGAGTTGGGATTCTGACAAAAATGAAAGGTCGCCGAGTTCGCAGACTGCGCAAGAATTCTTCTTTCAATCTGCGATGGAACAAGTCCTGCGGATAAATGAACCCCACTCCTTGATCAGAGGGAAGTAGTTCGTCGCGGTAGTCAAAAATCACTCGGTTGGGCATGTCACATCAAAGATACGGAATTCAAACGCAGATTGCGGGAATTTGTTCTAGCAAAGTGGGCGTGCTCACGTGATTTGGGTGTTTTAATCGCAGAACGCGTAGCGTCGTTATCCCAACAACAGCTTACGTCATCCCAGCTACAGCTTACGTCATCCCAGCCACAGCTTACGTCATCCCAGCCACAGCTTACGTCATCCCAGCTTGGCTGGGATCTCTTTGCAAGGTGGAGATTAACGCAAAGCGGCAAATGGCGCTGCAAGGATGCAGAGTGAGGCAATGGTGATACAACGTTGTTTGTTGGATTTCCCATCATGAGCGCCTGCGCGCTGCCATTTCTCGTTTCAGGATATCTGCGACTGCACCGAGCTCTGCTTTGGCCTTGAAT